>Ga0180435_10002166_pt1 | contig 20165 bp, 16 predicted proteins | sample SS_ome_3_FD_132467 | JGI IMG/M metagenome (GOLD analysis project Ga0180435, IMG submission 132467) | Hypersaline lake sediment archaeal communities from the Salton Sea, California, USA - SS_3_S_1 metaG | ecosystem: Environmental > Aquatic > Non-marine Saline and Alkaline > Hypersaline >...
AGATGGTGATGCCTGGCGACAATGTGAACATGGTTGTTGAGTTGATCTGTCCGATTGCGATGGATGAAGGTTTACGCTTTGCGATCCGCGAAGGTGGCCGTACGGTCGGCGCTGGTGTGGTCACCAAAGTTATTGAATGATGCCAACAGGTTCAGCGGGACTTTGAAATGACCCGTTGAATAACAATTTGATCTGTAATCCGCAGGCTTTCCAAAACTTGCGTGTTACAGAGACGATTGTAGGCCAGTAGCTCAATTGGCAGAGCAGCGGTCTCCAAAACCGCAGGTTGGGGGTTCGATTCCCTCCTGGCCTGCCACCTCATTGAAGGTTCGATGAGGCAGTAGTGAAGGAAAATAGTTTGAGCACAAATACAGAATCTACCGCGAGCAGTTCGCTTGACTGGCTGAAATGGCTGGTTGTAGCTGCCTTGTTAGGTGGTGGCGTTTATGGCAACTGGTATTACCAGGATGAGTCTTTGCTTATCCGGGTCGCTGCTTTGTTGGCTGGAGCTGCGGTGGCAGTTTTTATTGCCATTCAGACTGAGCGTGGGCGCAATACGTGGAATCTGATGAAAGAAGCGCGCAGCGAAATACGCCGCGTGGTTTGGCCGTCGAATCAGGAAACAACACAAACGACCATGGTTGTACTTGTGCTGGTTCTGATATTTGCGCTGATTTTATGGGGCTTGGATTCGTTGTTGAGCTGGTTTGTCAGTTCGGTCATCGGTTAATTAAGGAGCGACGAGTAAAATGTCAAAACGATGGTATGTCGTGCACGCTTACTCGGGGTTTGAGAAAAACGTCGCCAGAGCGTTAACCGAGCGGGTTGAATTGTCCAACTTTGGAGAGTTCTTTGGCGAAATTCTTGTGCCTACCGAAGAGGTGGTTGAAATGCGCGCTGGCCAGAAACGGCGCAGTGAGCGTAAGTTTTTCCCTGGCTATGTTCTGGTTGAAATGGAGCTGAATGATGATACCTGGCATCTGGTCAAAGAGACGCCGCGAGTCATGGGTTTCATCGGTGGCAAAGCCGATCAGCCAGCACCGCTGTCAGATCGGGAAGCTGCAGCAATATTAGACCGTGTCGCTGCAGGCAGTGAAAAAGCAACACCGAAAACAGTATTTGAACCGGGTGAGATTGTACGGGTCATAGATGGTCCGTTTAACGATTTCAATGGTGTAGTTGAAGAAGTGAACTACGAAAAGAACAGGCTGCAGGTTGCAGTCACAATATTTGGTCGTTCAACTCCGGTGGAGTTGGATTTCGGCCAAGTAGAAAAGGGCTAGGTTAACAACCACCCTAACGGGGAGTGTAGCCAGCGAAAGCTGGGCACGTCTGGACCCATACCAGGAGTAGAGAATGGCTAAGAAAGTTGACGCCTATATCAAGCTGCAGGTTGCAGCCGGTCAGGCGAACCCAAGTCCACCCGTTGGCCCCGCTTTGGGTCAGCATGGTGTAAATATCATGGATTTCTGTAAGGCTTTTAACGCACAGACGCAATCCGTCGAGCAGGGCTTGCCGATTCCCGTAGTGATCACCGTCTACGCGGATCGAAGTTTCACCTTTATTACTAAAACGCCGCCGGCCGCAGTGTTGCTGAAAAAGGCAGCCGGTGTGCCCAAAGGTAGTGGTACGCCGAACACGCAGAAAGTTGGCAAGGTAACCCGTGCGCAGCTCGAAGAGATAGCCCATATGAAAATGCCTGACCTTACCGCATCTGATCTGGATGCAGCGGTACGCACCATAGCAGGCACAGCGCGAGCGTCAGGGATTGATGTGGAGGGCGTGGTATGACCAGGATGACTAAGCGTATGCGCGCAATCGCGGAAAAAGTGGACAGAGAGAAAGCCTATCCAATTGACGAGGCTGTCACCCTGCTCAGCGAGCTTTCAAAAACCAAGTTCAAAGAGTCTTTTGATGTGTCTATCAATCTGGGCGTCGACCCGCGCAAATCAGACCAGGTTGTGCGTGGTGCCACCACGCTGCCTCATGGTACTGGCAAAGAGGTTCGCGTCGCGGTTTTTGCACAGGGCGAAAACGCTGATGCAGCTACAGCTGCTGGTGCCGACATTGTCGGGTTTGAAGACCTGAGTGAGCAGATCAAAGCTGGGAACATGGACTTTGATGTCCTGATTGCCACCCCGGATGCCATGCGTCTCGTTGGTCAGCTCGGCAAAGTTCTGGGCCCGCGTGGTCTGATGCCGAACCCAAAAACCGGCACGGTTACACCTGATGTTGCAGGCGCTGTTAAAAACGCAAAAGCAGGTCAGGTTCAGTTCCGCACAGACAAAGCCGGCATTATCCATGGCAGCGTTGGTACGGTTGGATTTGATGCTAATGCGATTAAAGAGAACGTTGAGGCGTTGCTGGTGGATCTGAAAAAAGCCAAGCCAGCAGCTGCCAAAGGCATTTATCTGCAGAAGCTGACGTTGTCCACGACCATGGGTCCTGGTATTTCCATCGATCAGAGTTCGCTGACGTTTTAAGCGTCCGCATCAATTATCAGATTAAGTTTTGAAGTCTCACCGGCGCTAACGCCGGTGGGGTCGTCAAAAACCGTTAAGGGACTTTTCTAGGTCTTAAAAATTACACCTTACGCAGACGGCAGGTTGAACATGTTCAGCCAGGTCTTCTAGGTAACCGGAATATGTCTTAGTACTGTTTCGTGAGCTGAGAAAGGCAAATTGCCGTAATCGCAGCCAGGGTAACCCGGCTGTTCGGCGGAAGGCTGTGAAGGGGTATCTGCTCCAACGCGGCTTTTCGAATGATTACCGGACGCGTTAGCGTCTTACAAGGAGAAGCAAGTGGCGTTACAGCTCGAACAAAAGCGACAGATTGTTGCTGAAGTGAATGAGATTGCCGCGTCTGCTTTGTCGGCAGTTGTTGCAGACTACCGTGGTCTCACCGTTGCTCAGATGACCGAAATGCGCAGTAAAGCGCGTGAAACCGGTGTTTATCTGCGCGTGGTGCGAAACACGCTGGCGAAAAGAGCCATTGAGGGTACGGAATATGAATGTCTTGATGAGGCATTTATAGGACCAACGCTTGTTGCGTTTTCAACGCAGGACCCGGGTTCAGCAGCCAGATTGTTGAAAGACTACGCAAAAGAGCATCAGGCCCTGCAGGTCAAAGCGCTTGCCATTGGAGGCGAAATGCTGAGTGCCGATCAAATCGATCGTGTTGCCAAGCTGCCCACCCTCGATGAAGCCCGCGCAATCCTGCTCGCAGTCATGCAAGCGCCGGTTATCAAGTTGGCCAGAACCCTCAACGAGGTGCCCGGCAAACTGGTACGTACCATCGCTGCTGTCAGAGATCAGAAGCAATCAGAAGGTTAACTTCGGTTAAAGGTTATTTAGGAGATTAAACAATGGCATTGTCCAAAGATGATTTATTGAACGCTATCGCCGAGATGAGCGTTATGGAAGTAGTAGAACTTGTCCAGGCTATGGAAGAGAAGTTCGGCGTCTCAGCAGCGGCAGCAGTAGCTGCAGCTCCGGCAGCAGCCGGTGACGCTGGTGGCGCAGCAGCAGAAGAGAAAGACGAATTTGACGTCATTCTGACCGGTGCTGGTGAAAAGAAAGTCAATGTGATCAAAGCAGTACGTGCGATCACGGGTCTGGGCCTCAAAGAAGCCAAGGCGCTCGTTGATGAAGCACCTTCACCGATTAAAGAAGCTGCCAGCAAAGATGAAGCTGAAGACTTCAAAAAGCAGCTGGAAGAAGCTGGCGCGTCTGTTGAGCTCAAGTAGTCAGCCCCTCGAACGCCGGCAGAAACTTGCTGCCGGCGGTCATCTGGCTTACTGTCAATCATATTGATTGCAAAAAACGACTCAAACAGTCGCAACGAATGGCTGGTTCGCCGAGCTGATGCTCTGGCGCGCTGGCCTTTTGTGGTTGGAGAAACACATTGCCCTGTGTACTTCAGCCTTCATTCGCAAATGCATCGCTTGATAAGCGTGGGAGATTCGCATGGCGTATAGCTTTACTGAGAAAAAGCGTATTCGTAAGGATTTCGGCAAACTGTCAGACTCTATGGAACTTCCATACCTGCTGGCTATCCAGGTCGATTCTTATAACAAATTTCTGCAAACGGAATCTGGCGTAGACGACCGCCAGGAGTCTGGACTGCATGCAGCCTTCCGCTCGGTGTTTCCCATCGTCAGCTACTCCGGTAGCGCGGCATTGGAATACGTAGATTATCGTCTCGGCGAGCCTGCCTTTGATGTTAAAGAATGTGTCTTACGCAGCATTACCTATGCAGCTCCTCTGCGGGTTAAGGTGCGCCTGATCATTTATGACAGAGAATCGTCTAACAAAGCAGTTAAAGACGTAAAAGAACAAGAAGTTTACATGGGCGAAATTCCGTTGATGACGGATAACGGCACCTTTGTCATCAATGGTACCGAGCGGGTTGTTGTCTCCCAGTTGCATCGCTCTCCCGGTGTATTTTTTGACCATGACCGTGGCAAGACACACTCCTCCGGGAAGCTGTTGTACAACGCGCGCGTCATTCCTTACCGTGGATCCTGGCTCGACTTCGAGTTTGATCCCAAAGACTGCGTATTTGTCCGTATCGACCGCCGTCGTAAATTACCAGCGTCCATCATTCTGCGTGCGCTGGAGTATTCCAGTGAGGAAATACTGGCGACATTTTTTGACAGCAACAGCTTCTTCATTAAAGACGGGGAAGTGTCTGTCGAGCTGGTCCCGGAACGCATGCGTGGCGACGTGGCTACCTTCGATATCAGTGACGAAAAAGGCAATCTGATTGTAGAAATGGGTCGTCGCATCACTGCCCGGCATGTGCGTGAGCTTGAAGAAAGCGGCATGAAGAAATTGTCCGTACCGCGCGAATACCTGCTTGAGCGCGTTACCGCAAAAGACATCGTTGACGAGTCGACTGGCGAAGTTGCACTGGAATGTAACAGTGTGATCACCGAAGAGGTGCTTGAGCAGCTTTTTGAACTCAACGTCAAGAGCATTGAGACGATCTACACCAACGATCTGGATTGCGGTCCGTTTATTGCTGACACTTTGCGCATAGATGCAACCCGTACCAAGCTTGAAGCGCTGGTTGAGATCTATCGCATGATGCGCCCTGGTGAGCCACCGACAAAGGAGGCTGCTGAGAACCTGTTTAACAACCTGTTTTTCTCCGCCGAACGTTATGACCTGTCTGCTGTTGGCCGGATGAAATTTAATCGCCGCCTCGGTCGTGAAGCCATTGTTGGTGAAGGCATCCTGGCGCGCGAAGACATTGTCGACGTGCTGCGCACACTGATCGATATCCGCAACGGCAAAGGTTCTGTGGATGATATCGATCACCTGGGCAACCGCCGGGTACGATCTGTTGGTGAAATGGCAGAGAACCAGTTCCGCGTTGGTCTGATTCGTGTTGAGCGCGCAGTCAAAGAACGTTTGAGCCTGGCTGAATCTGAAGGTTTGATGCCTCAGGATATGATCAACGCCAAGCCGGTTGCTGCTGCGATAAAAGAGTTTTTTGGCTCTTCCCAGCTGTCTCAGTTCATGGACCAGAACAACCCGTTGTCGGAAGTGACTCATAAACGTCGTGTGTCCGCATTAGGCCCAGGTGGTCTGACGCGTGAACGTGCTGGTTTCGAGGTGCGAGACGTACACCCGACGCACTACGGTCGAGTGTGTCCTATTGAGACTCCGGAGGGACCAAACATTGGGTTGATTAACTCTCTGGCAACTTATGCACGCACCAATAACTATGGTTTCCTTGAGTCGCCTTACCGCAAAGTGGTAGATGGCGCAGTGACCGACCAGATCGAATATCTATCTGCCATTGATGAAGCGAACTACGTCATCGCGCAGGCCAGTGCGCCCATTAATGCAAAAGGGCATTTTGAGGAAGAACTGGTGGATGTGCGGCATCAGAACGAATTCACCAAAACGGCTGCAGAAAACGTCAACTTCATGGACGTATCGCCGAAGCAGGTCGTTTCGGTTGCAGCGTCGTTGATTCCTTTCCTGGAGCACGATGATGCAAACCGTGCGCTTATGGGTTCAAACATGCAGCGTCAGGCAGTGCCGACGCTGCGTGCTGAGAAGCCGCTTGTGGGTACAGGCATGGAGCGCGATGTAGCGAGAGACTCAGGTGTTTGTGTCATTGCGAATCGTGGTGGCCTGGTGGATAGCGTTGATGCAGGTCGCATCGTCGTGCGGGTGTCTGATGAGGAAACTGAAGCGGGCGAAGCAGGTGTTGATATCTACAACCTGACCAAATTTACCCGATCCAACCAGAACACATGTATCAATCAGCGACCGCTGGTCAAACCCGGCGACATTATTGCCCGTGGTGACACCCTGGCGGACGGGCCTTCCGTTGATATGGGCGAACTGGCGCTGGGACAGAACATGCGCATCGCATTTATGCCCTGGAACGGCTACAACTACGAAGATTCCATTCTGGTGTCCGAACGGGTTGTCAAAGAAGACCGTTTCACCAGTATTCATATTCAGGAACTCACCTGTATTGCCCGTGATACGAAGCTGGGGCCGGAAGAGATCACCTGTGACATTCCTAATGTTGGCGAAGGTGCGTTATCTAAACTGGACGAATCAGGCATTGTCTATATCGGCGCGGAAGTAGGTGCTGGTGATATTCTGGTCGGTAAAGTGACGCCCAAAGGCGAAACTCAGCTGACACCGGAAGAGAAACTTCTGCGTGCCATTTTTGGCGAGAAAGCGTCGGATGTGAAAGATACCTCACAACGCGTCCCGACAAGCGTGAAAGGTACTGTTATCGACGTGCAGGTCTTTACCCGTGATGGTGTCGAGAAAGACCAGCGTGCCAAAGACATCGAAAGTGCCCAGCTGTCGCAGATCCGCAAAGACCTGGATGATGAGTACCGGATTGTAGAAATCGCAACTTACGAACGTCTGAAGCGTGCACTGCTTGATCAACAAGCCGCCAGCGCACCAGGTAACAGCAAGAGTTTTGTTGTCGACCAGGCTTACCTGGATGGTCTGGCGCCAGACGACTGGTTCAAGATCCGTATGCAGGACGACACGCTCAATGCCCAGCTTGAAAAAGCCGATGCGCAGCTGAAAGAACGTAAAGAGACGCTGGACGCACGCTACGCGGACAAGCGGGCGAAACTTGAGAGTGGTGATGATCTGGCACCTGGCGTGCTCAAGATCGTTAAGGTCTATCTTGCGATCAAGCGTCGCATTCAGCCCGGTGATAAAATGGCCGGACGGCACGGTAACAAAGGTGTTATTTCAGTCATCATGCCGGTGGAAGATATGCCTTTTGATGAGCACGGCGAGCCGGTAGACGTGGTCCTGAACCCTCTAGGTGTACCCTCACGCATGAACGTTGGTCAGGTGCTGGAAACACATCTCGGCTGGGCAGCTCGCGGAGTCGGCGATCGGATCAACGAGATGCTCGAAGAACAACGTAAAGTTACCGATATTCGTGACTTCCTGGATAAGGTTTATAACCAGGTTGGTGACCCGAACGTTGACCTCAAGTCTCTGAAAGACTCTGAAATTCTTGAGCTGGCGAAAAACCTGACAGGTGGCGTGCCGATGGCAACACCTGCGTTTGACGGTGCCACAGAACCTGAAATCAAAGCCTTGCTTGAACTTGCTGGATTGCCTACTTCGGGTCAGGCACAGTTGTACGACGGTCGGACCGGTGACGCTTTTGATCGGCCGACAACGGTCGGATACATGTACATGCTCAAACTCAACCACCTGGTTGATGACAAGATGCATGCACGATCTACCGGTTCTTACAGCCTTGTTACGCAACAACCGCTGGGTGGTAAAGCTCAGTTCGGTGGTCAGCGCTTTGGTGAGATGGAAGTCTGGGCACTGGAAGCCTATGGCGCCGCTTACACTCTGCAGGAAATGCTGACGGTTAAGTCTGACGATGTGAACGGACGTACCAAGATGTACAAGAACATCGTCGACGGCAACTATGAAATGGAACCAGGCATGCCTGAATCGTTTAACGTGTTAGTCAAGGAGATACGCTCGTTGGGTATCAACATTGAACTGGAAACGGAATAACACAGCCCTAAAGGTTAAAGGAGAAAGATCTTGAAAGACTTACTTAACTTGCTAAAAGCCCAGGGTAGTGTGGATGAGTTCGACGCCCTGCGTATCGGTCTGGCTTCGCCAGAGATGATCCGTTCATGGTCGTTTGGCGAAGTCAAAAAGCCCGAAACCATAAATTATCGTACCTTCAAGCCTGAGCGCGACGGTTTGTTCTGTGCGCGTATATTTGGCCCTGTAAAAGACTACGAATGTCTTTGTGGAAAATACAAGCGTCTCAAGCACCGTGGTGTGATCTGTGAGAAGTGTGGTGTTGAAGTCACGCTCACCAAAGTGCGCCGAGAGCGTATGGGCCACATTGAACTGGCGTGTCCAACAGCCCACATCTGGTTTCTGAAGTCTCTGCCTTCGCGCATTGGTTTGCTGCTGGATATGACGCTACGTGATATCGAGCGTGTACTGTACTTTGAATCTTTTGTGGTCATTGACCCGGGTCTGACAGATCTGGAAGTTGGTCAACTGCTGACGGATGAAGAGTATTACAGCAAGCTCGAAGAGTTCGGCGATGAGTTCGACGCCCGCATGGGCGCGGAGGCTATTCAACAGCTGCTGGTGGCCCTGGATCTGAACGCTGAGATCGCCACCTTGCGCGAAGAGATTCCTGCAACGAACTCAGAAACGAAGATCAAGAAATTTTCCAAGCGCTTGAAGCTGATGGAAGCGTTCCAGAAATCCGGTAACAAGCCGGAATGGATGGTGATGACGGTGCTACCTGTGCTGCCACCGGATCTGCGTCCGCTGGTACCGCTTGATGGCGGCCGTTTTGCAACCTCAGATCTGAATGATCTGTATCGTCGCGTTATCAACCGTAACAACCGCTTGAAGCGCCTGTTAGACCTGTCTGCCCCGGACATCATTGTCCGTAACGAAAAGCGTATGTTGCAGGAGTCAGTTGATGCGCTGCTCGACAATGGTCGACGTGGACGTGCAATTACCGGCTCTAACAAGCGCCCGCTGAAATCTCTTGCAGACATGATTAAAGGTAAGCAGGGTCGATTCCGTCAGAACCTGCTGGGTAAGCGTGTTGACTACTCTGGCCGTTCGGTCATCGTGGTTGGTCCAACGCTGAAACTGCATCAGTGTGGTCTGCCCAAGAAGATGGCGTTAGAGCTGTTCAAACCCTTTATCTTTGGCAAGTTGGAAGAACGTCAACTGGCGACAACCATCAAAGCTGCAAAGAAAATGGTTGAGCGCGAAACGGCGGAAGTCTGGGATATCCTCGCTGATGTCATTCGTGAGCATCCGGTGCTGCTTAACCGCGCACCCACCCTGCATCGACTGGGAATCCAGGCTTTTGAGCCGGTCCTGATTGAAGGTAAAGCCATTCAGCTGCACCCATTGGTTTGTACCGCGTACAACGCGGACTTTGATGGTGACCAGATGGCGGTTCACGTGCCGTTGACGCTTGAGGCGCAGTTGGAAAGTCGGGCGCTCATGATGTCGACCAACAACATTCTTTCGCCCGCGAGCGGTGAGCCCATCATCGTGCCTTCCCAGGACGTTGTGCTTGGCGTGTATTACATGACGCGCGAGAAAGTTAATGCCCTGGGTGAGGGTACAGTTTTTGCTGATGCCACTGAAGTACATCGTGCTTACTACGCCAAACAGGTCGCTCTGCACGCGAAGGTGAAAGTGCGCATCGAAGAACATCAGACTGATGAGCAGGGTAACCTCGAAGTTTCACGACAGTTATACGATACAACTGTTGGTCGCGCGCTGTTGTACAGCATTGTGCCGAAGAGCCTGCCTTACAGCATGGTCAACAAAGCGATGGATAAGAAGTCGATCTCTAACCTGATCAATGACTGCTACCGACGCTGCGGCCTGAAAGATACAGTGATTTTCGCTGACCAGTTGATGTACACCGGTTTTGCCCATTCAACGGCGTCCGGATCGTCTATTGGTGTGGAAGACTTTGTTATTCCGAAGGAAAAAACCACCATCATTGAAGAGGCCGAAGCCGAAGTTGCAGAAATTGAAGCCCAGTATTCATCTGGCCTTGTAACCCAGGGCGAGAAGTACAACAAGGTGGTGGATATCTGGTCTCGTGCAAACGATCTGGTTGCGCGTTCGATGATGGACGGCATATCTAAAGAGACTGTAGTAAACAGCAAAGGCGAAGATGAAGAACAAGCTTCTTTTAACTCCGTCTTTATCTATGCGGATTCAGGTGCGCGGGGCTCTCCGGCTCAGATTCGCCAGTTGGCAGGTATGCGTGGTTTGATGACGCGACCCGACGGCAGCATTATCGAAAACGCCATCACGGCAAATTTCCGCGAAGGTCTGACGGTGAACGAATACTTCATCTCGACCCACGGTGCACGAAAAGGTCTTGCTGACACGGCTTTGAAGACGGCTAACTCAGGATATCTGACGCGGCGCCTGGTAGACGTTGCACAGGATGTAGTCATTACCGAAGTCGACTGTGGCACCGACCAGGGCTTGTTCACTACCTCTATTATTGAAGGCGGTGATGTTGTTGAAGCACTCGGTGAGCGTGTTCTCGGTCGCGTGGTTGCGCAGGATGTTCTGGATGTGGACGGTAAAACCGTACTTATTCCCGCGGGCACCATGATCGATGAAGCCTGGGTCGACCAGCTCGACACAATGGGCGTGGACGAAATGTGGGTGCGCAGCGCAATCAGCTGTATTACCCCCTATGGCGTTTGCGCAACCTGTTACGGACGTGACCTGGCCCGGGGCCATATGGTCAATGTCGGCGAGAGTGTTGGTGTGATTGCGGCGCAGTCGATTGGCGAGCCGGGTACACAGCTGACCATGCGTACCTTCCACATTGGTGGCGCAGCCTCTCGTGCAACAGCTATTGATAACATTCAGGTCAAACACGGCGGCACAGTGCGTCTGCATAACCTGAAAACAGTAACGCGCGAAAGTGGCGAACTGGTTGCAGTCTCTCGTTCCGGTGAGATCGCGGTAGCCGATGATCATGGCCGTGAGCGTGAGCGCTACAAGCTACCTTATGGCGTAGTTATCTCTGTGGCCGAAGACGATGCGGTAGATGCGGGTCAGGTGATAGCACAATGGGATCCCCATACACACCCGATTGTTGCCGAACTATCTGGTGTCGTGCAGTTTGTTGAGATGGAGGAAGGTCTGTCCATAAACCGACAAACTGATGAGCTGACCGGCTTGACCAATATTACCGTGCTGGATCCTAAAGATCGTCCAAGCGCTGCAAAAGATCTGCGGCCTGCGGTTCGATTGCTGGATGAAAAAGGCAATCAGGTGAATCTGAAGGGTACCGATATGCCCGCCAACTACTTCATGCCCAGTGACGCCATCCTCAATATGGAAGACGCGGCACAGATTGGTGTAGGTGACGTAATTGCGCGTATTCCTCAGGAAGGCTCCAAGACGCGGGATATCACCGGCGGTCTGCCGCGGGTAGCAGATCTGTTTGAAGCACGTAAACCTAAAGAGCCTGCCATTCTTGCGGAAGCGTCAGGTACAGTTGGCTTTGGTAAAGAAACCAAAGGTAAGCGTCGTCTGGTGATTACGCCCGTGGACGGCGACCCGGTAGAAACATTGATTCCGAAATGGCGCACCATCGGTGTGTTTGACGGCGAGAAAGTGGAACGCGGCGAAACAGTCTGTGATGGACCGTTAAGTGCGCACGATATTCTTCGCCTGAAAGGTGTCGAGGAACTCGCGAAGTACATCGTCAACGAAATCCAGGAAGTTTACCGCTTGCAGGGTGTGAAGATTAACGACAAGCACATCGAGGTCATTTGTCGACAGATGCTGCGCAAGGTTGAAGTCTTGAGCTCTGGTGAATCTGAACTGATTCGCGGTGAGCAGATGGAATACATCAGGATTCGTGAAATCAACGAACAGCTCGCGGCAGAAGGCAAAGAGCTGGCGAAGTTCCAGCGCGTGTTATTGGGCATTACCAAAGCTTCGCTGGCGACAGAGTCGTTCATCTCAGCCGCTTCTTTCCAGGAAACCACTCGGGTACTTACTGAGGCTGCGGTCACCGGCAAACAGGACTTCCTGCGCGGTTTGAAAGAAAACGTAGTTGTCGGTCGACTGATTCCAGCCGGTACCGGTCTTACGTATCACAAAGAGCGTAAAGAGCGTCGCGAAATGGAAACTGCTGAAGTCTCCCAGGGACCATCTGCCGATGAAGTCGAACAGGCACTGACGGCAGCTTTGTCAGCTCAGAGTGACAGCCCGGCAGAGAATGCAGCTGATACTGAAGGTGAAGAAGAGTAAAGGCGCCCCTTGAGAAATACAGGGCGTGCGCATACAATGCGCCGCCCTGATTCAAGGCAGCCCTAAAAAGGTCTTTGCTGTAAAGAGAATCGAGGCGGCAGTCAGGCAGATAAAAGTTCTGTCGATGTAGAAACAAAGAGGTTTTAAGTTAGGTATGGCAACAATCAGCCAGCTGGTTCGCAAACCACGCAAACGAAAAGTAGATAAAAATATTGTGCCGGCACTGCAGGCATGTCCGCAGCGTCGTGGCGTATGCACCCGTGTGTACACGACAACACCTAAGAAACCAAACTCAGCCCTGCGCAAGGTTTGCCGGGTGCGTTTAACCAATGGTTTTGAAGTCACCTCCTACATTGGTGGTGAAGGTCATAACCTGCAGGAGCACTCAGTGGTCCTGATTCGTGGCGGTCGCGTAAAAGATTTGCCCGGTGTGCGTTATCACACCATTCGCGGCACGCTGGATACGTCCGGTGTTGCGGACCGCAAGCAGTCGCGTTCCAAATACGGAACCAAACGACCTAAATAGTTACCATTTTATTTTCTCAGTAAGGCCCCGGATGCGTTTAGTCTCGGGGGTTGCCGGACCTATCCAGGTCCTGAGCCTGAAGTAAGGAGAACCACATGCCTCGTCGTAGAGTTGTTGCCAAGCGGGAAATCCTCCCAGATCCGAAATTCCATAACCAAACGGTTGCCAAGTTCATTAACCATGTCATGGTTAGCGGTAAAAAGGCCGTTGCTGAGCGTATCGTTTATGGTGCATTTGATCGCATCGTAGAGCGTGACGCGGGCGCAAACCCGGTAGAAGTATTTGAAAACGCGCTGGATTCCATCGCCCCGCTGGTTGAGGTTAAATCTCGCCGGGTAGGTGGTGCCACATATCAGGTGCCTGTTGAAGTGCGCGCCTCACGACGCAACGCGCTGGCTATGCGATGGTTGGTTGATAGTGCTCGTTCACGCAGTGAAAAATCAATGTCTGCCCGTCTTGCTGGCGAACTGATGGATGCCGCTGATGGTCGCGGTGCTGCTGTGAAAAAGAAAGAAGATACTCACCGCATGGCGGATGCCAACAAGGCGTTTGCCCACTACCGCTACTAGGCACCAACTTCCAGCACTTAAACCAGCACATATTGGTCCAAGCGCATGCCTCGTAGTACGCCGATCGTCAGATATCGCAACATTGGTATCGTCGCTCACGTGGACGCGGGTAAGACGACCACGACCGAGCGGGTGCTGTTTTATACCGGTCTGTCCCACAAGATGGGAGAGGTGCACGATGGTGCGGCCACTATGGATTGGATGGAACAGGAGCAGGAGCGGGGCATCACCATCACTTCTGCGGCCACAACCTGTTTCTGGCGTGGCTCTGCAGCCCAATACGATGAACATCGAATCAACATCATTGACACCCCCGGGCACGTCGACTTTACCATTGAAGTAGAGCGCAGCCTGCGGGTTCTCGATGGCGCTGTGGTTGTGTTCTGCGGCACTTCCGGGGTTGAACCGCAATCCGAAACGGTCTGGCGACAGGCTAACAAATACGAAGTGCCGCGGATGGTTTTTGTCAACAAGATGGATCGTCAGGGTGCGGACTTCCTGCGCGTCGTTGAGCAGATAAAAACCCGCTTAGGCGCGACACCCGTGCCGGTGCAGCTGGCGATCGGCTCGGAAGAGAATTTTCGCGGCGTTGTTGATCTGATCAAAATGAAAGCCATCATCTGGAATGAAGCTGACCAGGGCTTAACCTTTGTTGAAGAAGAGATTCCCGCAGACATGGTTGAGCAGGCGCAGACCTGGCGCGATCACCTGGTTGAATCGGCCGCGGAGGCCAACGACGATTTAATGAACAAGTACCTTGAGGGTGAATTGCTCTCGGATGCTGAAATCAAAGCCGGTATACGGGCACGCACACTGGCCAATGAAATTGTGCCTGCGCTGTGTGGTTCAGCATTCAAAAATAAGGGTGTTCAAGCCATGCTGGATGCTGTTATCGATTATCTGCCGGCGCCTACCGAGGTCAAACCTATTGAAGGTATCCTTGCTGATGGGTCTGCGGACACGCGCGAAGCTGATGATGATGCCCCGTTTGCCGCGCTGGCCTTCAAAATAGCAACAGACTCTTTTGTCGGCACGCTGACATTTTTTCGCGTTTATTCTGGTGTACTGAAAACCGGAGATCAGGTGTTTAATCCGATCAAAGGTAAAAAAGAACGAGTTGGGCGCATGGTGCAGATGCACTCCAACAATCGCAATGAAATTAAAGAAGTGCGCGCTGGAGACATCGCTGCAGCGATTGGTCTGAAAGATGTGACCACAGGGGAAACGCTTTGCGCGCAGGACAAGCCGATTACCCTTGAGCGGATGGAGTTTCCCGAACCTGTCATTTCCGTTGCAGTGGAGCCGCGGTCCGTTGCGGATCAGGAAAAGATGGGTGTAGCGCTGTCAAAGCTTGCCCAGGAAGACCCTTCTTTTCGGGTGGAAACGGATGCAGAAAGCGGCCAGATCATTATTTCGGGCATGGGAGAGCTGCACCTGGACATCATCGTTGACCGGATGAAGCGTGAATTCAACGTTGCAGCCAATATTGGTAAGCCTCAGGTTGCGTATCGCGAAACGATCCGAGCCGTAGTTGAGCAGGAATCTAAATTTGTCCGTCAGACCGGTGGGCGCGGTCAATATGCTCATGTCTGGGTGAAACTTGAACCCCATCGGGACGAAGACGGCAAATATGCATACGACTTCGTTGATTCAATCAGCGGTGGCGTTATTCCCAAAGAATTCATTCCGGCGGTAAACAAAGGCCTGCAGGAACAGATGAAAAATGGGGTTGTTGCCGGATATCCCCTCATTGGCGTCAGAGCGACGTTGTTTGATGGTTCATTTCATGATGTTGATTCTTCTGAAATGGCGTTTAAGATCGCCGGGTCGATGGCGATGCGCGAAGGCGCCATGAAAGCTGACCCGGTCTTGCTTGAGCCGGTAATGAACGTTGAGATTGTCACACCTGAAGATTATATGGGTGACGTTGTCGGCGACTTGAATCGGCGCCGCGGCCTGATCTCCGGCATGGATGAAACGCCGGCGGGTAAAATTGTCCGCGCCGAAGTGCCTTTAGCCGAAATGTTCGGCTATTCGACGGATTTGCGTTCTTCCACTCAAGGGCGCGCGACTTATACAATGGAATTCAGTGACTATGCGGAAGTTCCGGCCGCTGTCATGAATAAAATGCTCAACCGGTAAAACTAACTTCTAACTTTAACTCCAGATTGGGAAAACAATGGCCAAAGCTAAATTTGAAAGAAACAAACCGCACGTAAACGTGGGGACGATAGGACACGTAGACCATGGTAAGACGACGCTGACAGCGGCGTTGACGAAGGTCTGTGCTGAAGCGTTTGGTGGCGAGTTGAAGGCGTTTGACCAGATAGACAATGCGCCGGAAGAACGCGAGCGTGGTATCACGATTGCAACGTCGCATGTTGAGTATGAAAGCCCATCGCGTCACTACGCGCACGTTGACTGTCCTGGGCACGCGGACTATGTGAAGAACATGATCACGGGTGCTGCGCAGATGGATGGTGCGATTCTGGTTGTGTCAGCGGCTGATGGTCCTATGCCACAGACGCGAGAGCACATTTTGCTGTCCCGTCAGGTGGGTGTACCGCGCATTGTTGTGTTTATGAACAAAGCGGACATGGTTGACGACGAAGAGTTGCTGGAACTGGTTGAAATGGAAGTGCGTGAACTTCTGGACCAGTATGAGTTTCCAGGTGATGACACGCCTGTGATCATCGGCAGTGCGCTGAAGGCGCTGGAAGGTGATGAAGCGTATGTTGCTAAGGTGCTGGAGCTGGTTGAAGCCTTAGACAGCTATATTCCTGAGCCTGAGCGTGCGGTAGATCAGCCGTTTCTGATGCCGATTGAAGATGTGTTCTCGATTTCAGGACGCGGCACGGTAGTGACGGGTCGAATTGAGCGCGGCATTGTGAATGTTGGCGATGAGATTGCGATTGTGGGTATTAAAGACACCACGACGACGACGTGTACGGGTGTAGAGATGTTTCGCAAGCTGCTGGACGAAGGTCGTGCAGGGGAGAACGTGGGTGTTCTGTTGCGTGGTACGAAGCGTGAAGAAGTTGAGCGTGGACAGGTTTTATCAAAGCCTGGATCGATCAACCCGCACACCAAGTTTGAAGCAGAAGTTTACGTATTGAGCAAAGACGAAGGTGGCCGTCATACGCCGTTCTTCAAAGGCTATCGTCCGCAGTTTTACTTCCGTACGACGGATGTAACGGGCGCGTGTGAGCTGCCGAAGGATGTTGAGATGGTGATGCCTGGCGACAATGTGAACATGGTTGTTGAGTTGATCTGTCCGATTGCGATGGATGAAGGTTTACGCTTTGCGATCCGCGAAGGCGGCCGTACGGTCGGCGCTGGTGTGGTGACGAAAGTTATTGAGTGATTTGATAGGGCTTTTAGGGTTATCCGTTTTGTACGGGTAACCTTTTTTAGCCGGGATGGAGCAGTGGTTTAAGGTTTGGGACCGCTGCGAGTACATCCATGTACGCTTCGGCGCCGGCATCCCTGCCGGCGACGATCCCAAACCTTAAACCACTGCCCCATCCCTACTGTTAACGTGGCTGGATGGGTTAGCGCCTACTCGCCAGCCAGTGAACACCTGTTACCGCGATCGAATCTATGTTGTTGACGCTGCAAGGCCCGTGGTGGCTTCTACCCTTGCGGATCGTCGCACGCATGGATGCGTGCGCCGAAGCGTACATGGATGTACCCGCAGCGGTCCGCAAGGGTAGAAGCCACTTCGGGCCGATTAGAACCCAAAAAAACCTAATTCTTACCCAGAACAGGTGTTGCACCCCCCCACCCACGTCGGTATAGTTCGCGTCCCGCTTTCGGGGTGCCTCGTCATATGAATTTCATAAAGAGAATTTCAAACGACAGAGGTTTGGAAGTGGGAAGAGACGTTTAAGGCGGTAATCCTTTGATCCTAGCTGGCGCTCGTAATGAGTCAATGCGGTTGGAGTGGATTTTTTACGCTGGAAAACGTGGTTGCGAGCCGCGAGGGCAGTGACCTGATCTTTAACAGGAAGAGTTTCAGACACCTTTGAGTGGTGTGGCCTCAAGCGGGCCGCGGTGCAGAAAAGAGTCTGAAGTAACGTAATTTGGGTTTTGGAGTACGCCAGGTGCAGAACCAACGCATTCGAATACGCCTCAAGGCTTTCGATCATCGTTTAATTGACGTGTCCACGCAGGAAATTGTAGACACTGCTAAGCGCACCGGCGCGCAGGTAAAAGGGCCTATTCCTTTGCCAACGCGTAAAGAGCGTTTCACCATTCTGGTTTCTCCGCACGTGAACAAAGACGCGCGCGATCAGTATGAGATCCGTACCCATAAACGTCTCCTGGATATTGTTGAGCCCACCGAGAAGACTGTGGATGCGCTGATGAAGCTCGATCTAGCAGCAGGTGTGGAAGTACAGATTAGTTTGAATTGATAAAGAGCTGGCTTTTCCGTAAGGAGGCCGGCCTTTTTTGTATAGAGATTGGCTGGGCGGCAATAGTCCGTGCCAGGCCAAGAACAAGGCTCCGATAGGGAGCCACTGATAGGCGCAAGCCCGGCTCAGTTCTTCTTATCCCTCAAGGGAGAGGCGAAGAGCGTGAGTTTTTTGCGCTTTGAGAAGAGTCGAACGGCTCTTGTATTTGACCAGGAAGATGACCAATGGCGATTGGATTGGTAGGTAGAAAATCAGGAATGACACGAGTCTTCACTAAAGAAGGCGCGTCGGTTGCTGTGACAGTTATAGAAGCTGCACCCAACCGCATTACTCAGATTAAAACCGGCGACACAGATGGCTACAGTGCTGTCCAGGTGACTGCGGGTGAAGTTAAGCAGAACCGCGTCAGCAAGCCTCGCGCAGGCCACTTTGCGAAAGCAAATACCGGCGCTGGCCGAGGTTTGTGGGAATTTCGCGCCCTTTTTGAAGGGGGGGCAGATGAAGAGGTGTCGGTAGGCGGTGAGCTCACTGTTGACCAGTTTGAGGCTGGTCAGAAAATTGACGTGCGCGGCATCTCCAAAGGTAAAGGCTTTGCCGGCGGTATCAAACGCTGGAACTTCAGCCACCAGGACAACACGCACGGTAACTCTATCTCTCACCGTGCGCCCGGTTCCATTGGCCAGTGTCAGACGCCTGGACGAGTATTCAAAGGCAAAAAGATGGCAGGCCACATGGGCGCTGTGAAAGTCACCACGCAGAACCTTGAAGTATTTCGGGTGGATGCAGAGAAAAACCTGATTCTGGTTAAAGGTGCTGTACCTGGACCCGCAGGCGGAGATGTCTATATTCGCCCCGCTGTGAAAGCCAAGAAAGGTGGAGAGCGCTCATGAACCTCAGTTTGGCAGCAGACGGTGGTAGCGTCGAAGTCTCTGATTCGGCATTTGGCCGCGAATTTAACGAAGCCCTTGTGCACCAGGTGGTTGTAGCGCATATGGCAGGTGCCCGGCAGGGCACGCGAGCGCAGAAGAATCGGGCCGCGGTCAGCGGTGGCGGTCGCAAGCCCTGGCGTCAGAAGGGTACTGGTCGTGCGCGTTCCGGCACCATTCGCTCGCCGATATGGCGCAGTGGTGGGGTGACCTTTGCAGCTCAGCCGCAGGATCACTCAACCAAGGTGAATCGCAAGATGTACCGTGGTGCGTTGCAGTGCATCGTGTCAGAGCTCATCCGTCAGGAACGTCTGGTTGTTATCGAAACGTTTAATATCGATGCGCCCAAAACCAAAGCCCTTCTGAATCAGCTGAAAAGCCTTGATCTGCGCAGCGTGCTGATTGTCACTGAAGAGGTTGATGAAAACCTCTACCTGGCTTCACGTAACGTAAAAGGTGTGGATGTTCGTGATGTTCAGGGTGTCGATCCAGTCAGCCTTATCAGTCATGACAAGGTGTTGGTGACGGTAGGCGCGCTGAAAAAACTAGAGGAGGCTTTGGCATGAATCCAGAGCGTGTTTTTACTGTGCTGCGCGAGCCGCACATCTCCGAAAAAGTATCGATATTAGGTGATGCCTTTAATCAGTACGCCTTCAAAGTGTCCACCGATGCAACCAAGGCTGAAATCCGTGAAGCAGTGCAGACGCTGTTCAACGTGGAAGTTAAAAAGGTAACCACCGCTAACGTCAAAGGCAAAGTCAAAAAGAATGCCCGAGGTGTTACCCGTAAGAAGAATTGGAAAAAGGCGTACATCACTGTGGCCCAGGGCCAGGAAATTGACTACATGGTAGTTGATTAGGTCTAGGTATAAGCGAGTTAGGAATTTTTAGATGGCTGTTGTAAAAGCAAAACCAACTTCCCCCGGCCGACGGTTTGTCGTCCAGGTTGTTGATAAGGGGTTGCACAAAGGTGCGCCGCATAAGCCGCTGCTTGAGCGTAAGCAAAAATGGCGGGCGCAACAACGCGGGCCGTATAACTACGCGTCATCGTGGCGGCGGTCATAAGCAGCACTATCGAATTGTTGATTGGAAGCGAACAAAAGACGGTATTCCCGCAGTTGTAGAGCGGATTGAGTACGATCCGAACCGTACGGCTCACATTGCACTGCTGAAATATAAAGACGGCGAGCGCGCTTACATTATTGCACCCAAAGGCGTGCAGGCAGGCGACGAACTGATGAGCGGTTCCAGCTCGCCAATCCGTCCGGGTAACGCCATGGCTCTGCGTAATGTACCAGTTGGTTCAGTTGTTCATTGTGTAGAGCTGAAGCCGGGTAAAGGTGCGCAAATGGTGCGTAGCGCCGGTGGCTCCTGCCAGTTGGTTGCGCGTGAAGGCACCTATGCCACTTTGCG
>Ga0180435_10002167_pt1 | contig 20160 bp, 16 predicted proteins | sample SS_ome_3_FD_132467 | JGI IMG/M metagenome (GOLD analysis project Ga0180435, IMG submission 132467) | Hypersaline lake sediment archaeal communities from the Salton Sea, California, USA - SS_3_S_1 metaG | ecosystem: Environmental > Aquatic > Non-marine Saline and Alkaline > Hypersaline >...
CTGGGCCGGCACGATGAGCATGGCGAAAGGAGAGCAGGCCGGCTCGCTCTACTGCCTCGATACCGACTTGTCGATCGAGCGAAAGGTACAGCAAGTTACCACATCGAACGGTCTGGCGTGGTCGCCCGACAAGCGGACGTTTTACTACATCGATACGCCGACCCACCGGGTGGATGCCTTCGACTACGATATTGATACGGGAGCGATCTCGAATCGGCGATCGGTCGTCGAGTTCCCAGAGGGAGTCGGTCGCCCCGACGGTATGACGATCGATACCGACGGCATGCTCTGGATTGCCCATTGGGCTGGTTGGCGGATCAGTCGCTGGAATCCAACCACTGGCGAACTGCTGGTCGAGTATCCGCTGCCGGTCGAGAAGGCGACGTCTTGTGCCTTTGGCGGCAACAATCTTGATGAGCTCTATATCACGACCGCCCGGCACCAACTTACCGAAGCAGAACTCGCCGAGCAGCCAACTGCCGGCGGGTTGTTCATTCTCCGCCCCGGCGTGACCGGTTTTGCCGCCGATCTATTCGCCGGCTAATGTGTCGCGGCGAAGGCGCAGGGTGGGACAAGCAAGCCGTCTTCGGGTGGGCCGGCGGCCGCTTGATGCCCGGGTTTTCATGTTATCACGCAACGAAAAATTGTTCGGCTTGCGACGGCCCGCCACGAACCGCGCGACCTTGTCCCACCCTACCGTCAATAACGCTTGTTTTGGTTCACCGATTTTACCGGGCCGAGGTCGCCCCAATTGCGGCCGAAGTACTTCTGCACGTAGGGCGTATGGTACGGTTCGTACATTGCCCGGGATGCACCCCACTGCGGTTTGGAGAAAATGTGAACCCGGCCGCCTGCCGTCGCATAAGAGATGCCCGAGAGTCCGTAGTTGCTCGTGTGAAACGTCTTCGAGCCGACCGGGATCGACGCTCGGGCGCGGCCGCCGGGGCGCGTGCTGAGCGTCACATTGCCAACTCTGGTCGTCACCCCCAGCAGGTCGGTGTGTAGTTTCACTTCGGCTGAGGTAGTCGTGTGGATCACCGTTGCGAGCACAAGTGAGCCAAGCACGAAATGGGGACAGTTCACAAGAGTTCTCCGAGAGGCGCCTTGCCTACAAATGTACGGTGCCAGTCGTTCTAACTCAACTAATTTTGCGCACAGTTGCCTGGAATTGTACTGCCCGTTACAGTGGATGTGACATTCGTCGCTACAAAACACAACCGAAAAACGGGAGAGAAGGTTAATGACCACTCGAACGATGATTTGCATCAATGGCTTTTGGTTGACAGCCTTATTAGCACTCGGTTCGATCGCCCATGCGGATGACAAACCGTTCATCCTGGCCGATTTCGAGGACGAAACCGCGAACGAACTGATCGCGATTCAAGCCAAAGCGGCGGGCGTCACTCTGGCCGGCAACAACGCATTGAGCATTGCGACCGAAGAAGGCGCCGACTATCCCGGCGTTCTCATCAAGCCCGAACAGGGCAAGTGGGATCTCAGCGAATACGACGTGGTGAAAATGGACGTCTTCAATCCGCAATCCGTGCAAGTCAGAGTGCTGCTGAGCGTTGCGAATCCTGGTTCCGACGGCACAAAGAACTGCAACACCGAAGCCGTCGTCGTCCAACCGGGCAAGAAGGCGACGCTCGACTTGCCGTTTGGCACTTGGCACGGAGAAACCAATCGGCCGATCGATCAGTCGAATGTCGTGTCAGCGCAAGTGATGCTAGACCGGCCAGGGCAGGCCCATCAATTCACCGTCGACAACATCCGCGCCGAAAAATTCAGCCGACGGCACATGGCGGGAATTTTGCGGGACCCGTTCGCCGAGAAAATGAAGCCGATCCTTGGGCGAGGTGTCAACTTGGGCAATGCGCTCGACGCACCGAACGAAGGCGAGTGGGGCGTCACTCTCGAAGAGCGATACTTCGACCTCTTGAACGAACCTCACAACAAGTTGACCGCCCAACTGTGGAACGAGATGTTGGTCGAGGCGATCAAAGTCGTTCGCCGCACCAACCCCACACGGCAGATCGTGGTCGGTCCCGGCAGTTGGAATGCAGTAAGTGCACTTGAAGGTCTCGAATTACCCAAGGACGATCGCAACCTGATCGTCACTTTCCACTACTACAGCCCGTTCCAGTTCACGCACCAAGGAGCGAGTTGGGTGGGCGGCAACGCCAACAAGTGGTTGGGGACGAAGTGGCAGGCCACACGACCTGAGCAGGAGGCCGTCCGGCGGGATCTCGACAGAGCCCTCGCCTGGGCTGTCAAAAACAAGCGGCAGATTTATTTGGGCGAATTCGGCGCGTACAGCAAGACCGATATGGAATCCCGGGCCCGCTGGACGAAGTTCGTCGCCGACGAGGCCATCCAGCGCAACATCAGCATCGCCTACTGGGAGTTCTGTGCGGGTTTCGGCGTTTACGACGCTACGAACAACCGTTGGCGCGATCCGCTGAAAAGGGCGTTGCTGCCGGAGTAGGAGTTGTCAGTTTTCAGCGGTAAGGACCGCCGGAACAATAAGCGGCGGGATTTTGCCTTGGGATTGCGAATACCCAGGATAATCCGAAGATAAACCGCCACTTAAAATTCCGAGGGTTCTAAGCGACGTCGGTCACAATTGCCGCACGGATGGTGACAACAATATCGGTTGAACGAAGAGTGGCACGGCAAACGACTGACAACTGACAATGGATAAACGATTATCTCACGGGAACCGCCAACATGATATCACACGGGCGGCTGGCTACTATTGCACCAATAACTCGAAGACCGACTACAACCAGTCGGCGCCGAAGACGGCCTGGGACGAATCTTCCGGCAAAGGGCATTGGAAAAACAGACCGGACGAGTCGCAGCCCTTTTTCGCGGTCTTCAATTATGGGGCGACGCACGAGAGTCGCTACGCGACAGAAAAAGCCCTCGGTGACGAATCGGCCAGCGTGCGCATCGCCGCCGCTCGTGCGCTGGCACGTTTGGGTCAACCGGAGAAGGCTCTGCCAACGCGCCACCTACGGTACCGTTTCGGCTTGTCGCTCCCCGGCGGGGCTGTTAACGTGCCTCTATCGGATAGTGCCGTTTTTCGAATCGAGGTGCGAAGATGCGTTCGAACGTTTGGTTGCCGCTCGTTTGTTTGATTTGTGCGTTTTGCGCCGGTTGTGGACCCGAGCAGGAGACATCGGGCGACCCTGCCCCTTCCGCGTCTACTGCCAATGCTGACGATTCCGGCATCGACCGATTTATTCTCGACGAGTTTCTGGTTGCAATCCACTTTCGGCCCAGCGACATCGCAACGTCAGCTCTGATCGAGGCGTTGCCCACGGACGAGTTCTTTGACTCCCTTTCGGACAGATTAGGCATCGACGCTCGGCAAATCGAGGAACTGCTGGTTTTGCTGGGTCCGCCGGCGGAAGATCGAGTCAGCGCAAGCGAAATGCCGCCGCCGCGATTGGCGGTCGTTGTCCGAGTTCCAACACCCGTCGCTCGCGACCAGATGGTTCAGGCGGTCTATCGCATGCCTTGGGGAGGCGGCCCAGCGATCCCGCCCGACACGGCCGAGCACGATGGTAAGAGCTACTACACGCCACCACAACTCGGCTCAGACGCCCGGTCTAGTCAGCCGTTTTTTCACATCAGCGATGATCGAAAGACGTTGTTGTTCGTGGATTCCAATGGTCTGATGCAGAAACTGCTCAGCCCGCCAGCAGAGAGAACCGAGTTGGCGCAGAAACTGTCGGCCGTTCGCGGTGGCCAGGTAATGGTTGCCACGCACACCCCAACAGCTTTGAGTCGTGAACAGTTGCTTTCGCTAGCGCAGTCAATGATGCCGGCGGACGTCAACGTGAACGACGAAGGGGAGATTGATGTCAGCCAGCCGCCCTTGCCGCCTCAGGCGATCGCTTTGCTCAAAAACGCGACGGCGTTGCAGGGGGCGCTCGATCTCGACGGCAAAAATCTGCTGAACTTAACGGTCGAAGTAACGGACTCCGAGGCGTCGCACGCCGTCACCCAGTCGATTTCTCAGTCGCTTTTTGCGGGCAAGTCGGCAATCGAAATGATGACCCCCACGCTCGCCGAAGTCCTCGCCGAACAGCCCGACCAAGTCGACGCGATGGTGCAAAAGATTAGCGACATGGTCGACCATTTCTTTGACGGTGCGGTCATTGGCGCAGACGAATACAAAGTGGCTCTCGCCGTGGCGCGCCCGGGCTTTTTCGACGAGTTGCCGGCCATGATCCAGCGATTGGTTGCCACAAATGCACCGCCTCCGGAGTTCGCGCGGCTCAGCGGCATGCGGCAGGTCGGCGTGGCGATGCTTTCGCACGAATTGGCAAAGCTCCGATTTCCACATGACATCCGCGATAAAGACGGCAAACCGCTGTTGAGTTGGCGCGTGCGAATCCTGCCGAAAATGGACGAGATGGAACTGTACGAACAATTCCACCTCGACGAACCGTGGGACAGTGCGCACAACCAGGAACTCATCGCCGACATGCCCGATGTGTTCGCAACGCCCGGCGTCGAAGAAGACGGCAAAACGAGCGTCATGGTTTTCGTTGGCAGAGATGCGCCGTTTGGCAATCAAAACAGCAAGGGCGGCCTGGGGAAATCGCAGATCAAGGATGGCCTGTCCCGGACTATTGCCGCCATCGAGGCAGGGCCTGACAAAGCCGTCACCTGGACTCAGCCCAACGACATCTCCTTCGATCCCGACGATCCTCTCACCGCGCTCGGCACGCCGACGATTGCAGGCTTCCCCGCCGTGATGTTCGACGGCAGCGCACAGATCCTGCCGTCGACCATCGCCCCTGACGCCCTCAATTCTCTCATCACCCCCGCCGGCGGCGAGGGCGTCGAAGAAGATGTGAAGCCGTAGGTTCACTCATTTCCAGGCAGGAGCCCGGGGGCGAGGATCGGCTACTCCCCAATGCAGTAGAGCGCCTTGTCGCTACGGATGAGGAGCTGGTTGTCATCGATGGCGGGCGTGGCGTTGAAGATTGTGTCATCGCCGAGGTGGTTGCGGGCGAGTTCCTTGAACTCGGGGGACAGCGGCATCACGACCGTGCCGTCGAGGCGGGTCACGCCGTAGAGCTTGCCGTCGCCGGCCACCATCGAAGCATAAATCTTGTCGCCGCCACCGTCGATATTCAGCCGCCTGCCATAGACTTCCTCGCCCGAGTCGGCCTTGAGACAGTACGCGACGCCGAGTTGGTCGATTGCATAGATGTGTCCGTCGTGATAGACGGGCGTGCAGACGCGGGTCGTCCACTTCTTCGACCACAACACGTTCGAGTCGGCGATGTCGCCACGTCCGCCCGCGCGAATCGCAAAGATCTTGGCTTGGAACCGGCTGTTGATCAGATAGACCACGTCGCCGTTGGCGAAGGTTGAGGGGCAGATGTAGTCGGATGGCTTTTTGTAGAACCACAGCGTTTTGCCACTGTCGGGATCGATGCCGAGGATCCGAAACCGTTCGGCGATCACAAGTTCCTTGCCAGCGGCGGTTTCGACGATCAGCGGCGTTGCCCAGGAATCGACGATTTCATCCACCCGCCAAACTTCTTCGCCGTCCGCCTTGTTAAGCGCGCGGATCGATTTGCTTTCGCAACTTGCATTGACAATCACCAAGTCGCCATGCAGCAGAAGCGACGCACCGCTGCCCCAGTTGTGGCTGTCGATGCCCATGCCGACGCTGGCTGTCCATTGCAGTTCGCCATCAAGGCTGTACTTTTGCACGCCAGACTTGCCAAAGAAGAAGTAGACCGCCTCGTCGTCAACGACCGGCGTCGACGATGCGTAGCCGTGCAGCGAAATTCGGCCAGCGTCGTACTCGGTTTCGGGCAACTTCGGCTCGACCGTGCGTTGCCAAATCGTCTCGCCGTTTTTTCGGTTCAGACAAAGGGCGTGAACACGCAACGTTTCTTGTTGACCGGGAGCGTCTGCGTCGAGACCGTAGCCGGTGTAGCAACTCAGAAAGATCTTGTCGCCCAACGTGACCGGGCTCGAACTGCCGAAGCCGGGCAGGTCGACCTTCCAAGCGATGTTTTCAGTCGCCGACCAGGTTGTCGGCAGAGACTGATCCTTGGCGACTCCGGAACCGTCTTCCCCGCGGAATCGGGGCCAGTCGGCAGCGGCAAACAGAACAACGGACAATACGGCAAACGCGGCAGTGCGATACATGGTGGGTTCTCTCTAACGTGTTTCGAAAGGCGGGAAGATCCGGCGCGCGGTGCGACGTAGTAGATGCCAGTTTTGTTGCTCCACTTGAGGAAGTCAAGTTGGGGGACGAAAATGGTCTCTTTCCCATTCAACACAAAAAAGCAAGAGAAACATGACAGATACTCCGTTTTCTCTCGATGGCGAGTTGGCGCTAATCACGGGCGGGGGCACCGGCCTCGGGCTGGGGATGGCCCAGTGTTTTGTACAGGCGGGAGCCCGCGTCGTGTTGGTCGGCCGCCGCGAAGACCCGCTCAAGCAGGCTTGCGACGAATTGGGCGACACCACGTCATTTCTTGTGCACGACGTCACCGACGTCCATGCGGCCGACAAACTCGCCGCGACGATCGCCGCACGCTTTGATCATGTTTCTATTTTGGTCAACAACGCGGGAGTCCACCTGAAGAAGAAAGCCGTCGAAACCTCGATCGATGAATTCGAAACGGTGATGGCGACGCATGTGACTGGAGCGTTTGCTCTGTCGCGCGCAATTCTGCCGTCGATGATCGAGCGGAAGACAGGCAACATTTTGTTCGTCGCATCGATGGCGTCACTGATGGGCGTGCCACAGGTTTATGCCTACACAACCGCGAAGACAGCGACGCTCGGTATGGTTCGTGCGTTGGCGGCTGAAGCGTCTCCGCATGGCGTGCGAGTCAACGCAATCGCGCCGGGTTGGATCGCGACCGACATGGCGCGCAAAGCGTTTGCCGGCGACCCGACCCGCCACGAAAAGGTGCTCGGCCGCACGCCGCTGGGCCGCCTGGGTGAGCCGGAAGAGATCGGTACGGCCGCCGTTTTCCTCTGTAGCCCAGCAGCCAGTTTTGTGACCGGCGCGGTGTTGCCGGTCGACGGCGGAGCCAGTATCGGCTTTTGACCGATCGCGGTTTGTCGGGTAGAGTGAGTCGCATGCCAAAAGTTTTCGAACATCATCTGACCGTCAACGAAGACGAGATCGACCCGCTCGGGCACGCGAACAACGTGGCCTATATCGAGTGGATGCAGGCCGCCGCTATCGAGCACACGCGAGCCCAGGGGTGGCCCGGCAGAAAGTACCGAGAGTTGGGGCGAGGTTGGGTCGTCCGCTCGCACCAAATCGAGTACCTGCGACCCGCGTTGCCGGGCGACGAGATCGTGGTGCGTACTTGGGTCGCCAACATGCGCAAGGTTCGTTCTTTGCGTCGCTTTCGCATTCTACGGGTCGCCGATGAGGAACTGCTCGCCAGGGCTGCAACCGATTGGGCGTTTATCGATTACACCACGGGGCAACTCGTGCGAATTCCCCCCGAGGTCGCCGAGGCGTTCGTGGTCGTAGGTGAGGACGAAGATGACCCAAGAAACTGAACCCATCGAGAGCGGGGCGGGCAAACCGTCGTTTGTCAACTACCTCTACGCCACGGCCGCCGTGTTCATCGTGATCGCCGGGCTCAAGGCAGCGTCGTCGATCGTCGTACCGATCTTGCTGGCGATGTTTCTGGCGATCGTTCTGGCTGCGCCACTCAACTGGCTCGTACAAAGAGGGGTGCGGACGATCTGGGCTATCGTTGCGATTGCCGTCGTCATCATTCTCGCAGCACTGCTGATCGTGATGATCATCGGTTCCTCGATGCAGGAATTTTATGGTCAATTGGATCACCTGCAGCGACAACTGTCCGAGCGAACCGACGAACTGCAAGGGCGAATGGACGATTGGGGCGTCGAACCGTGGGATGAAGAGGGGGCCGGCCCAGCGAGTCCAATGACGGTGATGTCGTTTACCAAGGTCATCGTCAATGAATTGGCAAACCTGCTGAAAAACAGTTTCATCGTGGTGGTTGCCGTTGTCTTCCTGCTGTTGGAGTCTTCTCAGTTGCCGAAGAAACTCGGCACCGTGTTGCCGCCGGGAGCAGGGCCGTCGTTCGACCACATCGAAACGATCCTCGCCAACGTCCGCCGGTATCTAGCGATCAAGACGTTCACCAGCTTCATTACCGGTGTGTTGGTCGTTGTGCTGGTCGCTACGTTTGCCGGTTGGCGATACGCTCTGCTTTGGGGATTGATCGCGTTTCTGTTCAACTACGTCCCCTTCATCGGCTCGATCATCGCGGCAATTCCCCCTGTGTTGTTGGCGATCATCGCGGGCGATCTCGGCGCGGCGCTGGCGCTCGGCATCGGTTACTTGGTGATCAACACTTTTGTCTCCAATGTGATTGAACCGGTGTTCATGGGGCAAGGACTGGGCCTCTCGCCGCTGGTCGTCTTTCTTTCGCTGCTGTTTTGGGGGTGGGTGCTGGGGCCGGTCGGCATGTTGCTTTCTGCGCCGCTGACGATGGCCGTGAAGATCGTGCTCGCCGAGTACGAGGATACGCAGAGTATCGCCATTCTGATGAGCGCAAAGCCGCCGGCGGAGGAAGAGGAGGAATAGCGGCACCGGTTGGCTACCCCTCATTCACGTAGGCCGTAACAAGGTCGCACATGTCCTTGCCGTAGCTGCACTCGCCAGAGTGCGGAACCACTGCGGAAAACACGGCGTTCTGGCGAACGCAGCTACGCACGGGAGTAGTTTTGAAATTGCTTCCAATACGTGTCAGAGAAATCGACGGACAAGAATGTCCATCGTACGGAAGTGCTACGCCGTGGCCATCTGCACCGGCGCTTCCATGATCCGAAACGGAGTGCCACGTAGCGGTGCGCCGCCGTTGTGAAACTGCACGCCGTTATGTTCGTAGCCGGCCAGCGGCACGTGTGTGTGACCAAAGCAGACGTGCTCGACGCCGCTGTCAGGGCCGTGGCCGATCGCCTGCAAGTAGCGCATCAGTCGTCGCACAACGACTTTGTTGCGATACACCAAAGCGGGAATCAGTCGGTGGATCCGCAGGGCAACCACCACATCGTACAGCCAATGCAACATGCCGTGCTTGGTGTTGTTGTGTCCCCAGCGACGGCGATAGGTGTCGATCTCGCCGAGCGAGGTCTTTTTGTTCTCGGCTGCATCGCCATGCAGAAAGAGCGTGTTGCCCAGGCGAACGAAGTAAGGATGCCAATCGAAGTTGTCGACGGTGTCGGCCAAATCGTGCAAGTGCTCGACAAAACCGTCGTGATGGTCGTGATTGCCTGGCACGAAATAGAACTGACAACCCGGGGCGCTGGATGCCAGTGACCGCAACCATTCGGCTGCCTCGCCGATCGTCTCTTCGACCGTTTCGCGAGTTGTCCAGGTGAAGTCGAAGATGTCGCCAGCCAGTACGAAAGCCTTGGCCTGCTGTGCCTGTTCACGAATCAACGACACGTGGCGATCGGCGTGAGATCGCCGCGCGAACATATGCAGATCGGAGACAAAAAAGTGACGACTCGACAAACTCAACGGTTTCAACCCTCGTGCAACTGGTTTTTTGAACTTCCGATCCATACGAACGACCATCGTGAATGGTTCGCTGTCGGCTCCGGAAGTTGTCTTCGGGGTGAAAATACCTTTTTAAACGGAAAACAACGGGGCAGCAATCTCGACAAACGAATCGTGTGCGTGCGTGCCATACGACCCGCAAAACAGTAGAATATCCAACAGATCGGTGCGGGTTTCCGCAGTCAGTCAAAGAGGTGCGCGATGATCGAATTTCTCATCTCACTGTGGCACTATTACCTTGCTTCAGTGCTACACGTTGTCATTGCTGCGCTAATGACCGTTCACATACTACTGCACAAGCGGCATCCGAGAGCGGCTACCGGTTGGATCGGTTTGGTTTGGCTGTCGCCGTTCATCGGCGCGATTATATATGGGCTGTTCGGCATCAACCGGATTTCGCGGAGGGCCCAGCGGATCGTCATCAAACAAAACCAACCGCGCATCATCACGCAGGCCTCGGCGGTCAGCCCGCAACGTTTGGAAGAGGTGCTGAACTCCGACTACCATCATCTGCACGATCTTGTGCGCGTTGGTGACAAAGCGACCGATCGATATCTGCTCGACGGCAACCGTGTCGAACCGCTGTTAGGCGGCGACGAGGCGTATCCGCGGATGGTCGAAGCGATTCGCGGCGCCGAACGATCGATCACGATGCTCTTCTACATCTTCGACCACGATCGGGCGGGCGAACCGTTCGTCGAAGCACTGGCCGAAGCGCACAATCGAGGTGTCGAAGTGCGAGTCATCATCGACGCGGTCGGCGCCCGGTACAAGAAACCGAAAACGAGTGTCGCCCTGAAAAAGCTCGGCGTGCCAGTGGCCGAGTTTCTGCCGACGCAATGGTCCTGGCTGGTTCGTTACGCCAACTTGCGGAATCACCGCAAGCTGCTGATCATCGATGGCAAACGGGGATTCACAGGCGGCATGAACATCCGCGAGGAGCACATGCTGTCGCTCGACACCAAGCATCCCGAGGCCGACTTGCACTTCTCGGTCGACGGTCCGGTCGTTACGCACATGCAGAAGGATTTCGCCGTCGACTGGGACTTTTGCACCGGTGAGATGATCGAGGGCGATTTGTGGTTTCCGACGATCGAACGAGTCGGCGACGCGCTGGCCCGCGGCATCCCCGAAGGTCCGGACGAAAACCTCTACCAACTGGGGGCCGTTATCATGGCGGCGATGGGGTGCGCCCGCTCGTCGATTCACCTTTGTACGCCTTACTTCCTGCCCGAAGAACCGATATACGCCGAGCTCGGGTTGGCCGCGATGCGGGGAGTGCAGGTCGATATCCTGCTGCCGGAAAAAACGAACAACTCGCTCGTGCAATGGGCTTCGACTTCCCAGATGTCGACGTTGCTGACGGCCGGTTGCCGCATCTGGCGGATTCCTGAACCGTTCGAACATACGAAATTGATGCTCGTTGACGGTATCTGGTCGCTCTTTGGTTCGGCCAACCTCGACCCGCGCAGTTTGCGGCTCAATTTCGAATTCAACGTCGAGTGCTACGATCGCACGTTGAACAGAAAACTCGAAGAGATCCTGGCTGATAAACTTGATCGCGCAGCACCGGTGGCGCTCGAAGACATCGATAGTCGCGGCCTGCCGATCAAGCTGCGCGACAACGCCGCCCGCCTCGCGTCGCCGTATTTGTAGAGGGCGGATACAAGCTCGAAGCGCGAGCGAGTGGTTTGCTTTTCGTGAGGTGTTTTGATCCCCTCGCTTGCGCTTCGAGCTTGTATTGGGGTCCGTTCACCGCCCGCAAGCGGTTCCCTTTCCCTCCCCGCCCCCCGATCTCCGACCTCCCAGTCTGCATTGTTGCCATATTCGGCAGGACCGGCACACGGATAGATTCCGCGGGGTTGTGCGTTCGATAACAACAGAAGGCAGACCAATCTACATAAGGCGCGAGGAGATGGAAATCAATCGCAACCATTACTTCATGATCGGCATCGTTTTACTGCTGCTGGGCATGCAGTTGCGATGGGTGGATTCGTACGTGCTCAACGCCGAGGCAACCGAGTTCGTTGCCAAACGCTGGGATCAAACGCAGCCTCCTGCCCAACCGGCCGTCTCGCCCCAACTGCTGGTGACCACCCCCACGCCGGCCGCCACCACGATGCCGCGGCGGACGATCAAACCACCCGCCTGGATTGGCTGGTCGTTCGTGAGTATCGGTGCCGTGCTCGTTTTGCACAGCCTGGCGATGAAGAAACCAGAGGGATAAGACGCCGCGTGCGGCATCGCACTTCTTCCCCAGCCTGCGACGCATTGTTTCGCGGCTAGTTTCGCAAAGAATTCAGCATGCCTTGGGCGGCGTTGCGGAGATCATTCTTTGCCGAGTCGGCAATCAGATGAGCTTTGTCGGCCTCGACCAGGGCAAACGCCAGGTCTTCGTGCTCGGTCCACGTAGCGGCGTCGAACTCGCGAATGTCGACATACGCTCCTTTGAGGTGAGCTGTTCGTTTGGGCACGAAGTGCATGCCATCCGTCGCGCGCACGACGTGATACCGCATCGCGCCAATCGCGAGCACGAACCCCAAACAGATCCCAAAGGCGAGCGTGAACAGCGTTTTCATCAAGATATCTCCCAGGCCGACGAATTCCCTACTGCGAAGATCCAACGCAATTCGCGTTTGCGCCCGATGCCGAAATCGTCTACCATACAGTCTGTGGGTCTTCAACGAGGGCATATCCTACATGGCAAGCCGTTTTGGGGAGAGATCAGTTTGACGGAAATCGAAAACGACGCACCGAACTCGGCAGGTCGCGATGATGCGTCCCTCGTTTGGGTGCTGGCAGTGCTGCCATTCTTCGTGCGAGGATTCATCGTCCTCGTCCAAGGACCGATTTACCTGGGGCAAGCCGGCTACAAACTGGCGCAACTGGGGGCAGCCGTGTTCTGGCGCAAACGGTACGACGGGCGGTCGTGGCTCGCCTCGTTTTGGCCGGTCAATGAACCCCTCCCCAGCGCAGGCACTTGGGCGATTGCCGTCGGTTCGGCAGCCGCCTTTGCCGCGTCGGCCATTGCCTCGATCTACTTGCTCGGCGATCTGCTGGGGCTCGATGTCGAACTACTCCGGGCCGAGTTCGATAAGAAATTTCACCTTACTCCAGTGACCGCCGTGATCTCCGTCCTTTACCTCTTCTCGCTAAACGCTGCCTTGGAGGAACTCCACTTTCGCGCCTGGCTCGATCGAGAATTGTCGACCCGATATGGCGACTGGTGCGGGATTGTCGTCAGCGCCGTGCTGTTCTCGGTGATGCACCTGTTTATCTTCGGCGACATGCAGGGGATCACCGCGTCTATGCTGTGTCTGCTGTTCGTCGCATTGGTGATTGCCGGCGTGGTATGGAGCCTGATTGCGCGTCGGCCCGGCGGGATTCACGCCGCCTGGCTCTCGCACGGTCTCACCGACGCCGGCCTACTCACGTGGGGCATCTGGTGGCTCGGCTATTTCGAAGAGTTCGCCGCGTGACTTGTCTAGCGAGTTGCCCTCACTTTCGCTTGGTAGAACGTTTGACCTCGGGCGCTGTGTTTCTGGGCAGCCACTTCGCGAGTGACCGCTTGATCACTTCGTGCCGAGGGTCGTTGGCCAGGTTACGAAACTCGTCCGGGTCGGCGCGGTGGTCGTAGAGTTCCTCCGCACCGTCCGCGTAGCGGATGTACCGCCAGTCCTTGGTGCGGATCGCGTGGTTTTCGTAGTAGCTGGTCGAGATGACCGGCTCGGCGCGCGGCGCTCGCGGGTCCTTCAGTTGCGGAACGAGGCTGACGCCCTCGAGGTGCTTGTTTTCGGGCAGTTCGCACAACTCAACGAGGGTCGGATAGATATCGAGCAGGCTGACGGCTTCCCGGCACTCGTCGCCCTGTTCGATGGTCGGCCCGGCGATGATCAACGGCGTTCGAGTTGACTCTTCCCACAACGTTCGTTTCGCCCAGTGTTGCTTTTCTCCCAGATGGAAGCCGTGATCGCTCCAGAGCACGACAATCGTATCATCCCGGTTCGGCCCCTCGTCCAATCCCTCCATGATCGTGCCGACACACATGTCGGCGAAACTGACGCACGCCAGGTAGGCATGCACCATTCCTCGCCAGTCCCCCTTCTCGAACACCTCGGCGTGCGTCGGTTCGATATTCAATCGCCGTTTGAAATTCGGGGGGATGTCATCCAGGTCGGCAAGCGGCGCCTTCGGCAATGTGATCTCGTCCCGCTCATAAAGACTGAACCACTTCGGTGGCACGAACATCGGAACATGTGGGCGGAAGATGCCGACGGACATGAAGATGGGTTGATCGTGCTTTTCCTTTAGCACTGCCGCGGCGTTCTTGGCGAGTTGGTAGTCGCCCATCAGGTCATCCGAGGCCGGGTAGGGGCCCCAATCCCAACTACCGCCGGGCCAATTCATCTGTTGCTTCGGACGCGGACCACCACGACCTGCCAAGTTCACATCGATCGCCGACTTGAGGCGGCCCGTGAACCCGTGGTGGAGTACCTTGCCGCCGGCGATTGTTCGATACCCGTTCTCCTGGAAGTAGGCTTGCATGCAAGGGATATCGTTCAGCCGCTGAATGCTTTGGTACGAAGGCCCGAGGTCGTAGGACCCGTGGGTCGTTGCATGAACGCCCGACATGATGCTGACGCGAGACGGAGAGCACACGGGCACCACGCAATGAGCGTTGGCAAAGTTTCGACCTCGCGCAGCGAGGCGGTCGATGTGAGGGGTTCTCACGTCTGGGTGTCCGCCGAGACAGCCGACCCAATCATTCAAGTCGTCGATGCAGATCATCAACACATTGGGTCGGTCGGCCGCGTCCGCGCCCGTCGATGCGGATGACGTCATCCCTATCGAGACTAAGGCGACGAAGACGATTCCGGGAAGGCCGTGCCAAAACCGTGTTCTTTCTGTTGCCATGATGTATCCGTGGGCTGTTTCCAAGCTACCAAGATGAGGATCGAAACGCGGCATCGTCGTTGTAACACACAGGCAACCGAAGGCGGAAGTCGTGAACACACAAGTGTCTTCCTCCGGCAGGCCCAATCGACGTCAAAACCGTGATTTGCGCGAGCGCAATGAGCGTGATTCCCGATCACAACCCGCACGACCGGTTCTATCCTATCTTCTTGTTTGCGTGGACGTTTGCCCTGACCTATAAGAGTGTAGCAAGTTGCGCGATACTCCCCTTGGGCGGGGGAAGCCTGCAAAAACGCCAACCACCGGCATCGCCAGGGGCGACTTCTCTGGCGAGGGCGGAGACGGCCTCTTTGGAAGGTGCGCTGAGCGTCTGCTCGGCGGTCGCGCTCGTTTGTCCATGCACATCCTGTGACAAGCACCGTGGAAGACCAGCCGTCGAACGAAAATGCCGGCTCCTGGGCGAGAGACATCTCGCACACGATCCGCGAGCAGCGCAAAAAGGCGCGCGAATTCCTGCGCCGCCAGCGCGACCGGTTCGACGATCTCGAACGAGAACTCCGCAAACAGCTTTCGCAGATACAGTCAACAGGCGGTTCACCGGTTGCCGACAGCCCATCGCAACCACAGGACCGCGTGCTCGACCAACTCAACGTCATTGCCGAACAACTCGGACGTGGCGATGGCGGGGACCAAACGGCAAGCGATTCCGACTCTTTGCGAACGGAAAACGAGCGGTTTCGCCACGAACTTGCTGCTCTTCACGATCAACTCGATCGCGCCCAACAAGAAGCGGATTCCTCCCTCTGCCTAGCCCGTGGCGATCAGGAGGAACTGCGTCAGCGGCTCACTCAGTCTCGGCGACAACTCGAATCGCGCAATGAAGAGATCGCCGAGTTGAAACGGACGCTGCAGGAACTCTCCCACCGACTTGCTGGCGGAGAAGACAGCGATGATTCCGAAGACTTGCTCACGGAACTGAACGATCTTCGGGAAGAACGTCGCGACTTGCTCGACCGACTCGCCGACGCCGAAGTCAAGGCGCAGCACAAAATCAACTGCGCCGATCAGGAAGATTATGACGAACTGCGTCGCCGGTTTGAAATGGCCGTCGAAGACGTACGCGAGCAAAAGGCTCGCACCGCCCAACTCGAAGAGAAGCTCCGCCAGCAGTCGCGCAACGCTGATGCAGTCTCAGACGACGCCGATTCGATGGAAGGCCTCGATTGGGAAGCCCAGAAGAAGCGCATGATGGCTCGACTCGAAGCGGAATTCGACGAAGACGACGAAGAGGAATACGCCGATCGCATGACCATGGAAGGCGCGATTCGCATCACCGATGAGGTGGTTGGTCGAAAGGACGAGGAGATCGCGTCGCTGAAGGACACGATCGCCAAGCTGGAGGCCAACCGCGGCCGACAACCGACCGGCGAATCAAGCGATGCCGGCGAAAGCGAGCCTTCTCCCGAAGATTGGCTCGAGAAGGACACGCTCATTCAGCAGGAGCGCGAAAATCTGCGAAAGCTTCAAGAAAAATGGAAACAGAAGATCCGCGAGGCGGAGATCGACATTGCCGTCGAGCGAGCCAAGATCACGCGCGAGCGAGCGGAACTCGATGACCGAATGGCCCAGACCGGTCCTGACGAAACGGAAGTCGAAATCGACGCAGGCAACAAATCGAAAAAAGGCAATCGCGGCCGTTGGCTCACTCGGCTGGGGCTCAAGGACGAGGAATAAACTGAAGCTGCGGTCGCCAGACCGCGGAGCCCCGCGTTTGCTGTCCAACACCCACCTGCATTCTGGCGAGTGCCGCTACATCAGCTCCCCAAATCCGCGGCCGTTGGCTCACTCGGCTGGGGCTCAAGGACGAGGAATAACGGATACTGTTGTTCTCTATTTCCTTATCGAGTTGTTTTTCATTAGTTACGTCTTCCTGCGATTGAACTTGTTTGCCAACGGGTGTATCGTGCAAGGGTGTGTTCGCGAGGCGAACGCGGTGTTTCTTGCTGGGCCGCCGTCTCTCTAAAGACGCGGAGCAGTTTACGACCTACTCGGGAGAACCGCCATGATCCGTTGCCACCGACCGTTGATGAGTGTTGTCTGTATCCTTGCCTTAACTGCTCTTGCCTGCGCACAACGCGGCGCCGGCGACTCGCAAGGTTTAGCGCGCTCGGGAGTCAGGCCCGAGGTCGAGAACCTTCAAGGCACAATCACCGCGATTGAATCGGGTCCGTGCAAACACACGACCGGCCGCGCCGAGATCGGCACACACATCCACGTGAAGTCTGCCGATGGCGACGACTTGAACATCCATCTCGGTCCAGCCGAAGACATCAAAGAACTGATTGCTCCTTTGAAAAAGGGCGTCGAGGCATCGCTGGTCGTGTTTCGCACCGACAAACTGCCAAAGGGCCAGTTCATCGCCAAATCGATTTCCGTCGATGGCCAAGAGATCGTGCTGCGCGGCGATACGCTTCGACCCGTTTGGGCTGGGCACGATGGCGGTCACAGGGGCGGGCAAGCTGCGAGCGGTCAGGGCAACGGGCGTGGCAACGGTTGGCAGGGCGGAAGAGGGCAGGGACAAGGACGAGGCCGGCAATGGCGCGGCGGCCGCGGTTCGGGTGGACAAGGCCAAGGGCAGGGATCTGGTGGATACGGCCACGGACGTGGAGGACAATGGGGCGATCCCGCCTTTCAGAAGGATCGCGAACTCTTCCACACGCTACTGACCCATCGCGAGTCAATCTCCCGGAAAGTGACGAAGACCGAAAAGGGAATCGAAACGGTTACCGAGTCCGGCGATCCCGAGATCGCCAGGGCGATCCAAGAACACGTGCTTTCAATGAAAGCGCGGGTTGAAGAGGGTCGACCGATCCATATGCGCGACCCGCTCTTCGCCGCCCTTTTCGGCAACGCGGATAAGCTCGAGATGACCGTCGAGAAAACCGACCGTGGTGTGCGAGTTGTCGAAACGTCCGACGATCCGTTCACTGCGAAACTGATTCAAGCCCACGCGCAGGTGGTCAGCCTGTTTATCAAAAACGGCCCGGCCGAAGTTCGCTCGAACCACGAAGTGCCGAAACAATAGACCGACTCCGCTAGCAGACTGTCGGGTTCATCGCGTAGTTCGTCCACCGGTTTGTGTTTCGGGCCTGTTAATGGCCTCGTCAGTCAAGGCTCGGCCTGACAATCTCTCCCCGGGCCTGCGCGGCGGTGTTTTCGTAAGCGCCAAAGAACTCGCTGTTGCAGTCGAGCCAGAGCGCGATGCGGTGGAAGTCCTCGTCACTCAACTGCACGCCGTGGTGGCTCTTGTCGAGGTACTTCATCAGCGGGGCGGCTCGAGCGCCAAACTTGCCGGCAATGCTGCGCGCCCCGCCGTGTACGCCGTCATTGATCGACCCGTTGCCCACGTTGAAGAAAAACCCGTATTTGCCGGCCAGTTTGTTGTACGAGCGGGTGAAACCGTTGCCGTCCAGCACGCCGGTCAGGTCGAGGGCCTTTTCCTTCACATGGCATTCGACACAGTTGCGATCCAACGCCGGCTGCACGAGCCGCACGTAACTGAAGGGCGAGGAACCATCGACGTCGGGCTTGATCTTCGAGGGGCGGCGTTTGAGCGCCAGCGGCGTATCCAACGGCGGCGATGTGTGCCGCTTTCGTTCGTGACATCCCTGACAGTTCAACTGCTCGCCGGGATGCACATAGGTGGCGCTGCGCATCGACTGAATCGCCAACCCCTGCTCGTCCAGGGCTTGGAAATAGATCGCCTTACCAACCGGGGCCTCGAAATGGGCGCTACCGTCTGCCTCGACGGGAACCGTGCCCAACACGGCTCGGGCGTTCGTTTGGTTGGCGACGCCGATCCGCGGCTGGTTGGGCGGCGCGGTCGTTTTGGGAAAAACCTGAATGATCCTGAGTGAGTCGATCTTCGTATCCGCCGGCCACTCGAAGTCGGAATCGTACACGTTCATCACCGAGATCGTGGCCGGCTGCTTGCCCGCCGTCTCTTTCACCGCAGCCGTTTGTGTGGTCGCGTCGGGGATCACCGGCGGCATCGGCCGCGGCCTCAATGGAATCGGGCTGAGGCAGGAAATCTTCGGGTCGCGATAGATCAACTCCTTGTTGCCGTAAGCGTCGACCCAGTAGATACCGCGGTTCTTCGAGTTTGGATCGTAGACGCAGAGAAAATCCTCTTCGCTGAGCGGCCACGCCGTGCCGTACTGCTGCGCCGTTCTCACGCCGCCCTTGCCGCCCTCCGACTCGGGGAACCGACAATCCGGCGTGAGCCGCGTCAGTTGCGACATCGCCCCGTCGTCTTCCAACCGTTGATCGATCAGCACCAGCGAACCGAACGCATGGCCGTGATGCGCCGCGGCCGTCGCCACATATTTGTGCGAATTGGGGATCGCCCGAATGCTCATCTCCATCCACGGGCGGCTCGATCGGTTTTCGGGGTAATTGCCATGATACGATCGCGGGTCGCGACCATCGGGATAGGAGAGCCAAATATGGTGGGCGATGTTCGTGTCGCGATCGACGTAGTCCCAACGTGTGTAGACGAGCATGCCGTCGTTGTTGACGCTGGGGTGCCACTCGTGCGTTTCGTGAAAGCTGATGCAAACGATGTCGCTGCCATCCGGCTCCATCGAGTGTAACGTGTAGACGGGGCAATGCCGGCCGCAACGCAAGTATCCCCCTCGCCGCAGTGAGATGAACGCGATTCGACCGTCCGGCAGAAAGCAGGGGTCGAAATCGTCATGAGGACCGTCGGTCAGTTGCGTCAAACCCGTGCGGTCGACGTTGACCTTGAAGATGTGGTAGCAGAACTCGGGCGCCCACTGGTAGGTCTGTTTTGCTTTGGCTTCGCTGTAGGCGAAGAGAATGGTCTTGCCGTCGAACGATAGCTCGGGCGACAAGAAGCTGCCGGAGTCGAGCCGCCGCCCCTTGAGTCGTCCGTTTTCGACCACGGCGTCTTCGAGCAGGTTGACCAACTTCGGCTCGTCGCCAAAGGCGTTTTCCAAGACAAACAACCCACCGCCGGGAACGGCGTTGCAACCATAGTATTGGTCGCACATGTGATACGGTCCGGTCGGGTCATGCCGCTTGATAAACAACAACTTGTCGAAATCCAAGAGCGGATTAGCCAGAACGATTTCGCGCTTGAGTTTGCGGGCCTGTTGGTGAAGCAACTTCAACTTGCCATCGGAAAGCGATTGCTTGTCGACCGCCGTGAGTTCCTTTTCGAGATCATTCAGTTGCGCTTTCAACAGCTTAAGCCGCGACGGGGGAGCCGTCTCGGCGAAGCGCCGAATGAGCGCGTGGCTGCGATCAACGATAGTTTGCGTGGGTGTCTCGTCGGTGGCGGCGGCAGCTCGCGGGAAGTTGGTCGTCAACGCACCGAGAAGTATGGCATAGAAAGCGAGTCGGCAGGTCATGATGGTTTCCTCAGCAGAAAGGGAAACGGCAGGGCGATCGGTTCACATGTGCGTCCATTATACATGAGCGAGCCAACCAAATAAACGCAAGTCGCCTCCCCGTGCAGGAGAACTGCAAAGTACTTGAAACAGGTGTTTTGCAAGCGGGGGTGGCTGGGGTCGAACCACGAGGAACGAGTGGTGAACCCCCAGAAACTTGGCTACTGGGGGTTC
>Ga0180435_10002171_pt1 | contig 20136 bp, 17 predicted proteins | sample SS_ome_3_FD_132467 | JGI IMG/M metagenome (GOLD analysis project Ga0180435, IMG submission 132467) | Hypersaline lake sediment archaeal communities from the Salton Sea, California, USA - SS_3_S_1 metaG | ecosystem: Environmental > Aquatic > Non-marine Saline and Alkaline > Hypersaline >...
AAATATTTTCTAAGACGCCAGTCGCAGGCACGGGCATGGCCTTCCATGCCCTCCACCCTGGACAGGCGGGAAGCGGCAGCGCTTACGGTGCGGTTGGCTTGCTTTGAAATTTCCTGATACGTGCATATTTTCAAAAATTTATGCACATTGAGCCCGCCTGAATAGTACCCGGCCTTTTGGGTAGGCAAGATATGGTTTGTGCCTGAACACTTGTCCCCGTGGGGTACGGTGCTACCCTCTCCTAGAAACAAGGAACCATAGGATTTCAGGTTCTTCACCCACCACTCCAAATCTTCTGCGATCACTTGAACATGCTCAGCCGCATATTCGTCGCTGACCTTGCAGAGTTCTTCACGGTTTTCACAGAGGATGATCTCCCCGTAATCCCTCCAGGAGGATTCCGGAACCTCTGGATCGGGCATGTCTGCAATGATCTTTGGCATGGTTGCCGACACCTTTTCAGCCAGTTCCCGGGAGTCGGTAAAAAGCCATACCGGTGAATCATAGCCGTGTTCCGCCTGGGACACGAGGTCTATGGCAACGGTCATGTAATCTGCCGACTTGTCAGCAACGATGGCGGATTCGGTCGGGCCGGCAAAAACATCGATGGTGCACTTGCCCTGAGCTGACAGAATACGCTTTGCTTCTGCCACGTAAGCATTGCCCGGCCCTGCCAGGATATTGGCGGGTTTACCGGTGAACAACCCGAAGGCCATGGTGGCGATGGCCTGTACCCCACCCATCTCCAGGATGATGTCCGCACCAGCCACGTCAAGGGCATAGGCTACGGCAGGTGCAATGGAATCCCCCCGCGGCGGAGAGCATGCAATCACCGTTTCAACCCCTGCGACCTTAGCCGTGCCCACACTCATGATGGCGGAGCAGGCATGGGCAAACCGACCACCGGGAACGTAGCAGCCAGCCACGTCCATGGGGATGATGCGCTGACCTAAACGGACACCGTTCATGGGTCGTGTTTCAAATTCTTTGATACTTTCCCGCTGAGCCGCGGCAAATGCGGTTACCTGCTCATGGGCATAGCGGATATCCGCCTTGACCTGCACCGGCACCTGATCGATGAGCGCCTGCTTCTTTTCCGGACCGAGGATGAAGCCACCTTCCCATTTGTCGAATTTTCTGGCCATTTCGGCGACGGCCGTTTCTCCTTCTGTCTCTATGCTGGACAGGATCTCTTTTACAACGCTGCGAACACGGTCTGAGTTCCCTTGAGCCGTTTGTTGTGCTTTTTTGATATATTTCATTTTGATTACCCTATCGCTCGAACAAAATAATTCTATTGACACCTTATAGTTACTATTATAGTAACTATATAACTATTATTAAACTTTATATGCGGTATTTTAACTTATTGTCAAGTTTAATTTTTATAAAAGGCGCACCTGTTCTATAATAGAATTAAAGTAATGATGAGCGCTAAGAAGTTTTACAATTGTCAATCGCATGCGCATTGGAAAGGGAGGCGGGTTTGACGGCTTCAAATAGTGACTTCTATTTCTCTAAGACGATTGAAAAAGGTCTTTTAATTTTAAGCCTTTTTGACAGAGACCACCAGCAACGCAGCCTTACAGAAATATCTAAGCTTACAGGAATTAATAAGACTTCGGTTTATCGATTTGTGAATACCCTTCTGCAATTAGGATATTTAAAGAAAAATGATAGCAATAAAGCCTTAAAATTAGGACCAATGGCGTTTGTAATGGGGCACAATTTCATAGACGGGTTTGATTTATTTCAGAGAATAAAGCCAATCATTGATAAAGCGTTCATGGAACACAATATTTCAATAGATTCAGCAATCGTCCATAACCATACGCTTATTTCCCTATACCGGTGTGAGATGCCCAACCTAATCTACTTTCGGCTTCCGCTGATCATGGAAGACCTATATGCACGGGCCATGGGTAAGGCAGTGCTCGCACATTTAGATGAGAAGCGTCTTTCGCGTTTTTTAGAGGGTGTACAACGAACAAAGCTTACACCAAAAACATTGATAGGTGTTGAGGAATTGCTTGAAGATATTGAGTTAACTAAATCCAGAGGCTATTCTGTAAACAATGAAGAATACATAAAGGGATTAATTTGTATTGGCGCCCCTTTGATGAATTTTAATACAAAAACTGTAGCAGGTGCCATCAGCCTTGATTTTCCATCATCAGAATACTCCTTGAGTTCAATCGAGCGAAAATATACTGGGATTCTTACGAAATTAGCCAGTGATTTATCTGAAATTGTTACAACCACAGACCTGTAGATAGAATTTTAAAATCCCACATGCCCACACAAGATGTATTTCAACGATCGCTGCGGTGGATTTGATGGATATTACGCCTGGAATATGACTGGCCTTTAGACGTCTCCAACAATTTTCATCAGAATGTTAGAGCTAAAACGGCAGCGACAAACAAGCCATTATTTATCTTCCTGAGAAATTGAATCCGCACTAGCCTGCAATTTGGGCAATACCTAACTCCAGTTCGGCTCACCCCAGAACTTGAATACCTTGAGCAGTACCAAACAAATGACAATGATTCCCGCGGACAACAGCAGGCCGGGCAGGATCCCGATCTTGGGAAGCGGGTATAAAATGAGCATGGTTGGAACCAGCAGCAGGGTAAACGCATTCATCAGTCCCAACTCCTGGGCGGCCGGTGATTTAAACTCCGGATCCACTATCCGCAGCAGCAAAAGGCCGCTGGCCCCTGTGCCCGTGCAGGTGCCGAAGATGGCCATGAACCGCTCGAAGCCAAAATGATCCAGACGGCTCCCGAAATAGATCAGGAAAAGGATGGTAACAATGGAAACGACCACACACAGCACCGTGATCGGAATGATAAAGGCCCAAACAATGGCAAACTTGACAGCAATCAGCGTAGCCACAATCATATAGTCCACGGCAACACCCGTGATCCGACGCTGGATATTGTTGTCCAGGTATACGGTCAAGCCCAGTTTGCCGAGAATCAGACGGATGACAATGGCAATTAGAATTCCCCAGAGAAACATCAGACCAAACGCCAGGGCCTTGATGGGTCCAGGCAAGATTGCCTTTATGCCCAAGCAGACAAAATAGGTGATAAACAGGGTGGTCAAAAGCACCGCCAGTTGAAAGGCAAGGCCGTCGATATTGCCGGGATGGGTCGTCAGTTTGCCAGCCACGGGGCCTTTATTCACCTCGGATACGCCGGTCAAAAATTCCTTGGGCAGTTCTTTGGGCGCATTGACCGTATACCCCTTGCGGATACCCCAGTTTACCAGCGGCACCCCCACAAAACTTGCAATAAGGTATCCGACCGCTGCAAACGTCAACCCAAAGGAAACCGCGTTGGGAATATCGAACGATTGTTCCCACACGGTTGCCAAAGCAACCGTCTGGCCCGGTCCCTGAGCAAATCCAGACGATACCAGATACCCGACCCCGGCATAGATGGGTGCTGAAAACAGGTTGGTGACATATATCAAAATGACACTGATGGCCCCTTGAAGGGAAAAAGCGATGCCCCACAACAGCGCCATCCAGAGCATGCCGCGCAACAGGGTCTTTCTCAATGTGCTGCCTTCTTTCACCGCTGTCTCATCCGCTCCGGTAAGGCCGATGGAAATAAAGTTCAGCGTGAATAAAAATATGGCAAAGCGGGTGAACTCCTCGTGGGCAATGGTGATCCAGCCAAGACTGATCAGGATAAAGCCGACAACACCGCCGATGATTGCGGCAGGAAAGAGAAATCGTTGGAAAAAACCAATCTTTGCTCGCAGAACCACACCCACCAGCAGCATAATCGAGATCCACCCAAATGTTCCAAAAAACGGCATAAATGACTGTTCTAGCACGATTCCTCCTTATCTTGATCTTAAGCTTCAAGTCCTGATTAAACGCTGTCTTCCTGCAGGCAGCATTTCATCTTTTGAATAGGTGATCATTGGATATTCAAAGAAACGAATGTCCAATTTCCAAGTTGCAGCAGGGATTTACAGGCTGTCCCGCAACCCGTCATCCCGGCCAAGTTCAATGATTTGTCATGTGCTCTGACAAATCTTTGGAGGCGAGCCGGGATCCAGAACAGATTGAAAACATATAACATATTTAGATCGAACGTTTTTTCTGGATAGCGCTAAGCTTCACTACGTGTCCGGATCTCATCTCGCTACTGGGCGAGATTCGTCCGGTATGACGGCTTTTAGGCGGTTATTGGACAGCCTGTTCAGCCCTGCAGCCCTACGACCTCAAACCGCTGACGTTTGGGCTTTAAACCATCGACTACTGCTCACCATCTTCCCAGTTTATCCAGGTGAAATTGGGTTTCCGCGTCCAGGGGAAACACAGGCCGGTCAATGTGCTGATAGCGGAAACCAGCAAAATCAGGCTGGGTCGGACCGGGGCCGCACACCCACATCATATGCCTGGCAATGGGGCCAAATGCGGCCTTATAGTGCTGCCTGGATTTCACCAGCGTATACTTTCGGGTCTGCGGATCAAGGCCCATATGCGTAAAAATGCCCAGGTCCAAGGCTTCGCCCCTTTTCTCGGTCACCAGAATATCCATTGCGCCGGTTGACAGTACAGCCATTTTTCCCAGAGAAATGGTGAGCCCCCCGAGCATTGGACCGGTCATGGTGATGGGTTTATCTGACACAGCCTTGACCGTTCCGGCAATCCGGAGGGGCGTACTTGCATAATCCAAAAGCGGCGCGTTCATCTTACCACCCAGTGCCAGGGTTACGTCCCCGCCAACACCAGCTGTGAACATGATATCAGCCGATTCCGGGTCAAAGATCGGTCCAACGATCATATCCTCAAACCCCATGGCAATGGCTTCCTGCAGCACGGTCATATCCGCACCAAAACCACCGGATGAAGGAATATCTCCGGAGTCTGCCATGATAATCGGTCCTTCGTCCAACCCTTGGGCATATGCCAGCGACTTCCGATACGGTTCAGCTCTGTAGACCAGGCCTTCACGATGTTCCCATGCCGCTCCCAGCAGCTTTTTTGCCGCAGCTTCACCCGCAGCCGGATGATCATTGGTGACGAACACAGCGGTCATGCCGCCCGGCGCCAGGTCCGTAAATGGATGTCCTCCCGACAGTCCGGCACAGAGGATGTCCGGCGCCTCGGATTCCATCTGTCCCAGCATATCGATCAGATCCCTCATCGGAGGCGTTTTGTCCCCCATCCTTTCCAGGTTTGCCATCAGAGGGATGCGGTATGCCGTCATCAACGCCCGACACGTGCCCTTTAAATGGCCAAGCAGCGTTTCACCCGCACGCTGACCGGTCGCATACATGTCAATATGCGGTGTGGTACGATAGATCGATATCACGGTTGCATGATCGATCATTTCAGGCGTCAGGGTACAATGGAAATCCAGTGAAACCGCAATGGGTATTCCGGGTGCAGCGATTCTGATACGTTGCAGCAATTCGCCCTCGGCATCTCGATAGGTCGGTGTTGTCATGGAACCGTGCAGATCCAACAATACCCCATCGCAGCCTTTTTCGACAGCAGCGATAATTTTTCCGCTCATATACTCGAAAGCGCTATCTTCAGTAGGACCCAAAGGCCATGCTTCTCCAGCTACCGGAACTTCATATTCGGCGCCGATGCTTTCGGCAAGATCAATAAATGCAGCTGCGCCGCTGTTGCCGCCTCTTAACGCACCAATTGCCCTGTCATTTTCAAAAGGCGTGTCTTCCCCAACAGGATTGAACGCCTTCAGCGGAACCAATTCCGGCATAAACGAGTGTGATTCATGCTTCATTTGGGCAATGACAAATTTCATGACATCAATCTCCATGATCCATGTGAGTAACCGTGCATGTCGTCAAGGTCAATTCTGCGGCCCTGTATACCAGCTGCTTGTGAAACGTTCAAGGAACCAGAGCCGACCATGAACAGAATCGATTTAATGCGTCATGCGTCTTTGAACCAACCGATCCGGTTCGACCTTTGGCCAGGGTCGACCGTTGGGCAGGCATTAAGAACCGTTGCGTCCTATTTCCACCTGGTCCCGGGCTGGTGGTAGAGTTGAAAGGAAAAACATTGGGGGGCTTGGAAGAACCAACTGTTCGAACATATGAGTTAGCTATTTTTCTACGGGCAGCATTTCTTTGAAGGTTTTTTAGAATTATGTAAACCAACAGCATGCCATTATGAAGTCTGGCCAATATCATTTAACTGGATTCCTTGGGTTTTATCATCAACATATATTTCACCTCGGTAATCACGGCAAATTTGTAATAGAAAAAACATAGACTCAACAGTGTGAGTGAAGAGGCGATCACAAAAAGATGCGGACCGCCATTAAACAAATTTGCCAACCCATTCCATCGACCGGCGGTCAAATAATTCACCAAAACCAGAAACTGGGCTGATGCCATTATTAACCAACCGAATGCCCCAAATGCAAAAGCGTATTCCAAGGATCTAATTTTATTGAATCGATATTTTAGTAAAAATATGATACAAAATACACATAGCAGTGTGGCTGATAACCATGGGCAAAAGACTCTAATTTGATTGCCATAACGCAAATAATTGAAAAGAAATTGCTTTTGAACTAGAAGGGCTATCGCGAGGAATTTGGGGGGCATAGCAATGGTAGATCCGAGGATTGACAACCACGCAGCCCCTATTAGGACCTGATTGTCTTTTGGAACGAATTGGCGATAAAGCTCGACAAAGAAAAAAATTTGAATCAGTCCGGCCAGCATGTTTAACGCAACGACGGTCACAGCCACGGCCGATGGACTGAATATGCCGTGATACAAGGTGTCGATCAATTTGACAGCATAGACATATACCAAGCCTATCAACGCGAGTTTTGCCAAAGTGCTTAGCTTCAGATATTCAGGCCAGGCGTAATGCCCCTTTATAGAGGTAAGCATAAAATTTACCTTAAGAGCGAACATGAAATATTGACCATTACATGTCTGTACTTGAATCAAGAAACTGAGGCGGCCACCCATCCCTTAATGGGTACACAAAGGTTTCTCTCCCTTTTTTAAACCGAAAGTCGCATTTGTCATTTCCTTCCGCTATGGTCTTGTAGCGTACCAGCCCCCGATTAAAAGCTTTGCTTACAACATAGTCGCTAAGGCACATATACCGCGATAATTTATTTGCTCCGTATGCTGCATATAGTTTACAGATGCCGCATTCTGTTATGTCCAATCCGTAATCAAATTCTTCATCGGTTCCCTCTACAAAATACGACACAAAATCTTCAGAGTATTTTCGTTCCTGGGAAACTGCAGCAGCTTGCCTTAATTTGTCTTCATATTTCCTGCCATATTTTAGGTTTCCTACGATATGAAGAAACCACTTTGGATAATTTGCCATTGTTTCATATGTATCAAAGATAATCTTGCCAATTTCATCTATTGGGTAGCCATGGGCGGATAAGGCCTGATACACCCCAAGATAATAGGCACCATAATTGAGCCATTCGGAAAATAGATTTTCTTTGCCCCCGATGTACGGGATCGCAGGTAAAATGTTTTTATAGGCCTGCTTGGTTTCGCTGAAAAGAGTTACCGCAATATTGTCACCGAATCGGTTTTGGTAGACTTTTCGGGTGGCATCATAAAATGGCTTGAGAGGATCTGAGTCTCTGAATATCATATAAAATGCACCTCCTCCCATCATCGTGGCTCCCGAGGTTACGACAGACATTTTAATAAATTTTCTACGGTTCATTATATTTCCTTGCCCATATCCTTGGAATAAATCGCCCCACGCGGTCAGCGTAATCCATATAATCGTTTGCAAACAGTTTGATCATCATTTGTTCTTCTTTAACCACCAGTCTATGCCAAACAGGGTGGAGCGACATGGCCCATATGATATAAATCCAAGAATTTAAGAAAAAGGCCGCCCCAAAAGAGATGAATGTAATCCAGGCGGCATACATCGGATGACGAAAATACTGAAAAGGGCCTCCAATGCAAAGCTTGTCTTTGATCCACCAGTTTCTCAGGGTCCAGGCTGTCCCCAAATGAAGCGTTATCCCAACTATGATAAAAACCACGCCAACTAATTTTATGAATACTGGATGGTCCATAATGTTCGCGCTATCCAATATCCTATCAACTATAAAGGCGATAAACAGAAACATCAGACTGACTCCTGCACCCTTTAAACCGACACCGAATATTTTATGGGTCTTGCTCAGTTTAATGTATCTCCTATACTCCCAGAAAGTATATCTGATTTGATGCTCATGGTGAATGGGTAGCGGAAAAATTTATTGGCTTAAGTGGCTTGAGACCTTCACTGCTAATTAAGCATATGCTCAATTAGCAATAACGGATCTGTATTACGATTCTAATGTTATGTCAAATCAACATGTGGAATGATGGGCCAAGTTTAGGAGGTTATTAGTGAACTAAAACTCAAGATTTGGCAGAAACTGCAGCATTCTTAGGCGTAACCAAAATAAGGAATATATACGATATTCATGAATAGTTATGGTTAGGAATATTGTCAATCCATAGACCGTAGTCCACTCTTTTCGGACTGACCTATATTTGAAATACCATACCCACGCATTCTTTAGCCATACGAAGTGGTAACTCCACACAAGATGCTATATTTCTATCATCATGCTGAATTGGAGGGCGTGCGTTCAGGAAAATGGAAGTTTTATAAAGAGATCAGTACCTATACCTATCCTGTACCAGTTGATAAGTGGCATTTTGGAACAATACAGCACCGGTCGGGGTTGTACAATCTGGAAACAGATCCAACGGAAAGTTACCCGATGAATGAGCACTTTCCAGAGGTTGTGACAAAATTGACGCAAGAGATGGATCAGTGGCAAAAGGCAATGGAAGAAGATCCCTTGGGAATGTTAATAGATCAAGATGACCGTGAATAAATTTATTTCATGCTTGCGTGTTTAAGAATATTACCGATATTCGGGTGCAATCGATGATGATAATATTGTCGAACCATGGCCGAATTGTTGAATCTGCTTACATGGGTGAATATTGAAAACAGGGATAAACACGATTTTGGTCCTGCCCCGTAATCACTACAGTGGTTTCGGTTGATAGTTCATATAATGCAATTGCGAATTTTCCATTGATATTTGTGTGATAAACGATCCGTTTACCATCGGGGGACCAACGAGGGTATCCAACGCCATACGATAAATCTTTTTTCTCGGAAGTAATGTTCCTGAGGTTGGTAATAGTAAACTTATCCTTGTTTAAATCTCCGATGTATATCAGCTTTTCATCATAGTTGAATCCACTGAAGTCAGGGACAAAGTTGATACCTGCGAATGTTCCGGAAAAGTTGCTAAAATCAACGGCTATGGCGACTTGTGTTTCGTCTGGAGAGACGGAGGGCGTATGTAGTTGAACGTTCTCGGGAAAGGGTACTTCTAAAACAAATTGTCGAGGCTGTGGCCATTTCTCATCGAGGTTGTATGACCACAAACCTTTATTGCCAGAGAAACTGATAAGCGTGCCATCCATGAGAACAGAGGTTGCTACCAGACCATAAGGTACAATCGTCTCATCTCCTGGTTGAGAGTTGATGTGGCTCACCATGGTTGACCATCCGGTTCCCTGAGTTAACCGGTCGCCGATGACACGGTTGCTGCCGTCACGATACCAAGTGGGGTGATATTCTTCAAAGTCACCAGCCGTCAGCTCTTTGATCTCTAAACTGCTAACATTGATTACAGCGGTTCTAATATCTGCTCCTTGACCGGTCGCCGAACCGCTGATAGTTCGCATAAACACGATGTAATCACCTGATTTTGACCAACTCGGTTTTAAATCTCCGGTGGCGTACATATTGGGATTTTGACTTGATGTTATGAACTGCTCATCGACCAGCTCATTGTCAACAAAAGTGCCAATCGTAATTACCTGCCAGTTAAGTGCATAAGTGAGCTTAAATGTATTATTACCTGCGACGAATCTCGTCTCGGAATCCTCATCAAAGTGTTGGCAACCTATTTGAACTATCATTAAAAGAAAAACAATACAAAATCTTACAAACACTTTATATGTCCTTCTAGGGTTATCCATTTAGAACCTCTTTTCGTAGCAATAAGGTTTGTCAGAATCTCAAATCTCTTGCTATTTACGAGGAGTCCAGCGAAATTGTTGCTTCAGATAGTTTGATTGAATTAGCCGCATAATTTTTATCCACAAGGAGGCCCATACCAATCGGCAATCATGGTATACGGAACCACTCGGGGTCTATTGAATTGTCGCCTAACGTTCTCAATTTTTTCTCCAACGATTTGAATCTCTTTAATGTCTTTGGGTTGCATTCCTGTTTTCCAAGCCCACGCAAATGTGTCAATTTCATTTGGCTCAAACCCCATGATATTGGCCGCTACCATATCGGCTGCCAGTGCATTGTTACTGGCGATAATCAGGTTCATATCCACCAAAGTCCCGCCCTGGCTGGTGGAAGGCCCCTGGCCCTGCATAGCAGTGGTTGCATCGATAACACTCAATCCGAGTTTATTTGCTTTTACCATATCGATGGTTACCGCCGACGTTCCAGTCGGCTCCAGTTTGATTCCTTCCTGATGTACCAGTGATCTCACGGTGCCGTACATCATTCCGGGGTATCCGCCTATGCCGATGTTTTTCAGCGCCAGCGTAACAGATGCCAGGCCGTGGGTTTTCATCATCGGTATCGAACAGACGAGATCTACATCAGACATTGCTTTGTGAACATAGATCTCCTTGAAGACAAAGTTGTCTGACACCTTCATTTTTACCATATTGCCGACATGAAGATTTACCAGCGGAACCCCAATACGGTTGGATAAATCTTGGTATCCCGTCCCAATGAAGATATCATCCTGTATAGCGTGTAGGGTATCAGCATTTTTAGTTCTGCACACATATCCTTGTATTGATCGATCGATGTTTCTCATGGAAGCAGCACCAGCTTCGCCAATATATACCTGTTTACCAGCATTTTTCATCAGTTTGGCCAAGGATTCTACCACCAGGGGGCTGGTTGTGTCATCAGGAACTGCATTGACCAGGTTTGGCTTCAATAGAATTCGCTCTTTGTCTTTAGCAACTTCGTCAATCCCTCCGATCAGTTCAATGGCCCTGGTGGTTGCATATTCAATACCTTTAGACTCACTCCCTTTGCTGTTGACCCTCACAACACTGACAATAGGCGCTTGGTTGGAAAAAAGAAGGGGATTAGGCTTATAATCCACCGGGATAATTTCAAATTCTTTGGTTTTTTCTTCATCAGCCTTCAGGCTGCGATTACATCCTAACATTGACGACAGACAAACAAATTCCGCACTTTTAATCAGGAAATTCCTTCTTGAAAGATCCATTGCGTCCCCCTTTGTTTGATTTTTGTTAAGGGCCTAAAAACTTTTCAACAAGAAATTAGATGCTTCCGAGCATCATTCTGTCAGCTATTTCATAATGTGGAAAGGTAGATCTGTCAAAAAAATGAGTCGAAAAATCTAACTGTTCATGATTTGAATACAAGTTTATAGGTGGAAGACTGCTGTCAGATTGGTCCTGCCATTGATGCTATGACAGGCGAGACACAATATTGGGTGGATTATTGATATTCAATATCAGCTATGGATTGTTATGTCAAATTTGAAATACTATGTGTTGCGATAGATTGAGACAGCCTAAGATATTATAAAATTGCAGCATTCTACAGATATCTGATGATGGTGCCACAACCGAAGATTGTATCTGGTATTCCAGTGTAATCGGTGTTGAGAATACTGTCGAACCACCGTAGTCCACAGTCGCAAAACCATAGATTTTAGAGTTCAGCCAATTCTTTCTGATACTTTTCCGCCCACCAATCAGCACCACATTCTTGCAGAATTTCAATCGCTTTTCCGATCTTATTTTTTGCCTGGGCCCTATCTTCTATACGTCTATAATACTCTCCATAGAACGCATAATCCAATCCAAGCCTAAAATTCATTCCATTTCTTACGTTTGCATCAATGGCTTTCTGTAACCAGTTTTCTGACTCAGCAAAATATCTGCTGTCAAGGTTCAGAAGGATTTCTCCCAAGCCAGCTGAAATGAACATAATGTTTTGTCAAAATTACAATCAGAGGCATGAATAACACCAGCCCACATGCTGGTAAGGATCAAAGAAATGAAGCCATTTTCATCTTTAGCAATGCTGAGGGCTTCATCGAGAGCTTCAAATGCTTTATGATAAAGCGCATATTGAATTGATCGAGTGATTCCGACTTTGGAATCAATCAATGTTCCATCAAGTTCAAATAGGATATTGGAAAGAATCATGGCATATTAACAGCTTATAATTATTGCCATATATGACGCCTTTGATCTAAAAACTCGTACATTTACCGGTTTACTCTCTTCAAGTAACGAAGAGGTCTTTTGTAGAAAAGTGTGGATCGCTTGTTAAGTTGACCCCAAGTCGCCTCAATCCGGCTTCGTCACCCGGGGTAGGCATATGGGTCATATGCACCTCACAATCTTTCAATTCGGTTAATTTTTCCATAGCTAATTTAGCCGCTGGATTTATGGTTGCACTGATGCTCAGTGCAATAAGGGTTTCCACCAGGTCAAGGCTGAGGGTTTTCTCATTCAACACTTCCGTTTTTAGATTCCTTACGGACTCGATAATATTTTGCGGCAGCAGCTTAATTTTTTCAGGTATGTCCGCCAGGTGCTTAATGGCATGCAGAATAAGGCTAGAGGCTGCATGGAGTTGAGGAGAATTGCTGCCGGTCACAATGGTTTTATCCTTTAACTCGATTGCCCCACCACAAAAGATCCCCTCGCTTCCCTTTTGATTATTCCGTGCATCCTGTGCAGCCTTCCGCGCTGGTTCCACAACCCTTCTATACTCAGGCATGATACCAAAATCTTTTATAAGCAGCTCGACACGCTGGACGGTATCCTTATCTGTTAGCCCCATTACATATTCACATCGATATCTGAAATACCGTCTTACAACCTCCTGCTTGGCGCTCTCCTTCGTCATTTCATCATCCGTTATTGCAAAACCGACTCGATTTACCCCCATATCGGTCGGTGAATGATAAGGCGATCTACCACCGCCAATTTTTTCCAATATTCTCTTGATAACGGGAAATACCTCTACATCGCGATTGTAATTTGACGCTTTTTCGTTGTATTTCTCAAGATGAAATGGATCGATGAGATTGAAATCTTTAATGTCCGCTGTCGCGGCTTCATAAGCAATATTTACGGGGTGATTAACAGGCAGATTCCATATGGGAAAGGTTTCGAATTTTGCATATCCTGAATTTATTCCTCGCCTGTGATCGTGATAAACCTGGGAAAGGGAAGTGGCCAATTTGCCGCTGCCTGGGCCGGGGCCGGTAACAATAACCAGAGGCTTTTCTGTCTCGATATAATCATTGGCTCCATAACCCTCGTCACTTACAATTTGATCCACATCCGTAGGATACCCTTTGGTAAACTTGTGTGTATAGACTTTTATATTTCTTCGTTCCAATTTATTTTTAAACAATTTAGCCTCAGGTTGTCCGTTAAAACGGGTAATCACCACACCAAGGACATTGACATCCCACGCTTTCAATTCATCAATTAATTTGAATGCTTCCGAGTCATAGGTTATCCCGAAATCTGCCCTGATTTTTTTTCTTTCAATATCCCCAGCATAAATGCAAAGAAGAATATCTGCGTCCTCATTCAACTGCTGCAGAAGCTTCATTTTTACATTTGGCTCGTATCCGGGCAAAACCCTGGCAGCGTGATAGTCATAAAGAAGTTTTCCGCCAAATTCGAGATAGAGCTTGTCACCATACTGTTTAACGCGTTCAAGTATTTTGGTTGACTGTTCCTCTAGATATTTTTCATTGTCGAAAGCTGGTTTTGTCGGCATAGCACTCCTTTGTTTAAGTTTATCTTGTGTTTCCACATGCATATTCATTATCGATAAAAACCGCATCCAATAAAAGAAATCAATGTTCAACAATAGCCGGACACCCTGACAATTCAAGGGAATTGATAATTCGGGCTATATTGCCACAAGTTCAAGTATCGCTCAAGTATTCTTATTAATTTGATGTTCCGGGATCTATGACACTTGCAAGGTGTGTTAAATTGGGAAGCGCCAGGGAATTTATGTAAAGGATATCATTCAGATTCAGAAAGTAACTGTCGCTCGATTGAGTTTTTCAGGCATTGGAAAGATTACAACGCCTTATAATTATAGTGAATATTAAGACTATAGGTTATATTCTTGATAAATTACAATTTGGAATATTGTCCTTTCAGCCGAAGTCCGCACTTGAGTTTCGCGAGTGATGGAATATCCCAGATACCAAACCAGTATCACAGAGCAATAAAACCCTACCAGCGGTGTTGATGAGTTGGAAATCAACAGTTACGGTTCAACTGAAAGGGGAGCGCTGCCTTGAGCTCAGTATTAAAAGATAGAGTTAAATTCGTAGGCAAATTTTATAAAAGTTATGGGGTAATATATCCGCATTAATTAATTATTTTGCTCAAGATCATCCATGCACCTGCTCCGAGCATTACCATGATGAGTAAAACCAAAACAAACCATGGCGTACTATCTCCAAGACCCGTTTCTAAAACTGAAGTATAAGGTCTCTTTGGATTGTAATGAACTTCTACTGTTTTTCCAATTGGATACTTATCAAGGAAAGCTTCGGCGGAAGCCAGATTGTGCATTTCGGTATCTTGTTTCAAAGAGGGCGTGTTGTTAAGGTATTCTTTTGCCTTTACAGAATATTTATATGTTACTCTAACCGAAAACCTACCAGTACCAATATCTTCAAGTACTTTGTGGCTATCGACTATTAAACCTTCTGCTATAGGCCATCGAGAATTTTGCATCCCATGTAAAATTGACCGTATTTGAACAATTATAAGCAGTGCGAATAAGAAAAAGATATATCCAGCACCATTGGTGTGCGTAATCCATGTCATGGCCGCAGGGAGACCGATAAGTAACAAACCAAAGCAGAAAAATCTGATATATCTTACTAACACACCATTAGTCCTTCGGGAAGACGAAAATCATTTGTATACAGATACAATATTTTTGTCGGCAACGTTGATATGTTGGATCACAGGTTTTAGCTCCACCACGATATTTGTGTTTATGAGAGGATATCTGTAAGCTGGTCAGGACAGGCCGCCTATTGAGTTCCTTTCTTCAAGCCCCGCAGCAAGATAGAAGACTACCCACGCCCCGCACAGGTCGCAATCCACATCGTTTCCATAGCAGCAGAACGGTGTCACAAATTCGTTACCTTCAAGGTAAAGTGGCATAACGAGACTCTTGGAAGGACAGTTGTCAGTAACTGCCTTGGCGTTTTCCGAAAGCGTTAATTCAAGGGTTCTTTTATTGTTCCATATGAAGTCTGGATATTTCTTTTTAAGATTCATTGCAATGCGCACAGCCCTATCTCGCCGCTCAAGTGAACCCCAGGTGAGATCTGACGTATCATTCTTAGTTGGTACGTAAAAAGAAAAAGTCATCCCTTCAGCACGTGTTGGTCTCAGAAGCTTAACCAACTCTTCCAACGAATCCTCGTTCTGTCTTGTCACAACACACTGACACATGACTGTTGATGAAAACTTATCCGGAACATTGGACAAAGTATTCATCACTTTTTTAAAGGTTCCATTGCCGCGTACAGCGTCATTTAGTTTAGGGGGACCATCGAGCGAAATTACATATATGCAATTGGGCAAATCTATTGGTTTGAGCGTTCCATTGGTTGTGATAGTGTTATTTGAGAATAATTTAATTCCATCTCGCAACACATCCGGCCTCAAGAGAGGTTCGCCTCCCATCCATAGCATATGTTGGATTCCGTGTAGTTTTTGAAGCTCCGCAAGTTTTTTAAGCATCAGCGGAGTTTCCATTTCATTGCTTGATTCATTTGGGTTCCCATCGCGATATATAAAGCAATGTTTGCAGCGAAGAGTACACCTGTTGGTTATGTTTACCATTGCAGCGGGGTATTGATGAGCAGAACTCAGCCTCTCGTTCATTGTTCTCCCCTCATTGCTGTTTCGATGCCACCGAAGGCTTGTAGTAAGCTGTGGCATTCCGTGTTTACGATATAGATTTTGCTATGGATACAATCAGTTTACACTACAGGTTTCAAATGTATATCGCAAGGTTTTAAGTATTTGAATAGTAAGAATATGTTGGAGGTACATATATGATTAGATTGATTGGGTCACGAAAGGCCAATTTTCAGGATGGAGAGACTCAAGAATGCTCGTACGTTTCCGAGAGGCAGATGTTGGAGCGGCGAGCGAGCCCGAAGGGTTCAGCTCGCGGAGCCTCTCCAACGATGCAACTCGGGTCCTCATTGAAAAAATTCATTAAAGAAAGGTGAAGCTCCCCCCTCTGGGAGCCATCCGGTATAATGCCGGTGGCAACACAAATGGTCAGTCTGCAATGATGCAGCTGAATGGCAAGAAAGGAGGAGCCTTGCCAGGACCGTAACATTCTTAAATATTGGTTAAAATGGAGAATATAAGCGATATTCCTTGGAAATCAGGGATAGGAATACCGCTGAGTTATAGCCGAAGTCTTCAGTTTCGCCAATGCGGAAAAGACAGATACCAAATAGTATTTCAGGTCAATATTTCCTGATAGTGGTGTCTATAATTTGGAGCTACCTCAAGCTTAATTCCATCAGATTAAAGTCTATTTCAAAAAGAAAGCTATTTCTTCAAGAAAGATTCCACTTCACCCCATGCAGCTTTCGCTGCCTTCTCATTATAACCCAAGGTCCCAAATTCGTATTCTAATTCAGCCGGTAATTCAGAGAAATCAAAACAATGATGTGCACCATCATATAGACGAGAGGTAAGTCTCTCAGGTTTACCTAAACGACTGAAAATATATTCACATGAAGTTGCTGTAGCCACATTATCCATCTTGCCATGCAAAACGAGCACGGGTATATCAGAGTTCCAATGTCGTGCGGCTACACAATAGGGATAATAAGCAACGACTGCGTCAACTTGTGCAGGCTCCCTACTCCCGGTACGCCTTAATGCTCTAAATGCACTTGCTCCTCCATATGACCAACCAATAACGTTTATAGCCCCTTTCTTTACAAAAGATTGCTGCTTTAAATATTCAGCTGCGATGCATATATCTCCAGCGACAGCGTTAGATGTAACCTCCAAACAGCTTTTGATATTTCGTGCTGCAAGATAATTTACTCGTAATGTGACAAATCCTAACTCCACAAGTTTTCTCTGAATATTATTGTAGCTCTTTTTACCAAATTCTGCATCGAAACCACTGCACCCTGATACCATTATTACAGCAGGAAATTGACCAGTACCAGCTGGCTTCTCCAAACGATAATACTTTGATAGAGCTTTTTCATGTTCAGAGTCGTCAGCATATACAACGGGAGCAAGGGCTAAAATAAAGAGCAGTGTGATACCGATAAACCGATTCATAACATACCTCCTTTCAGACAACCGAAAATATGTAATAGGAGTGAAAATTACTAAAAGGTGAGAACAGGGTAAGTTCAGCCCAGAACTGGTACCAATTATGAGAATCGCATACAGGTCGGATGTGATATATGTGTGCTGCTGAATATATAGATGATTTTGTTGGGTGGGTCAAGTTGTGACATCGCTACAATACAAATATGCAGTAATGGTATCACAACCCAGAATATAATTGGTATTCTGGTGTAATAAGTGTGAGAAATACTGTCGAGTCATAGCCGTAGTCCACAGTCGCAAAACCATAGATTTTAGAGCTCGGTCAATTCTCTCTCATATTTTTCCACCCAACCATCCGCACCGCATTCCTGCATAATTTCAATGGCCTTGCCGTATTCATATTGTGCCTTTACTCTGTTTCCCTGGGAGTCGAATAAATTTCCGTAGAGAGCATGGTTCAAGCCAAGATAGAATCTCATTCCATTTCTGGTATCCACATCAATGGCCTTTTGTATCCATTGTTCTGATTCAGAAAAATGACTACTGCCAAGGTTCAAAAGGATATCCCCCATGAATCTGCAGACCGAACCCTCGTACGACTTCATTTTCTCCCTCTCAGCAATAGTGCGTAAGGTTGTAAGGTCCACATCTTTCTCTCCAAGCATCACTCCAATCCTTGCTATAGCGAGATTGGATCGTTTTACGGCGGAAGGGTTAATTCGAGCTTTCTCAAGCGACCGAATTGTTTTGGTCCAGCACTCCCGAGATTTATGATATTCTTTCATCTCAAAATATGTGTTAGCCAGGCATTCCAGTGCTACACCTCCCCATCCTACAAAACTAAGGCGCTCGCAGAGGTTACTTCCTATCAGCGCATGGTTTTCCGCATTCTCCATGTACCCCTTGGCATAGCAGGCCCAACCATAGGCTGAATGTGAGATGCCCCTTGAAAGGGGGTCCCCACTTTCTTCAGCTATTTTTAGGGCTTCTGACGAAAGTTCTGAAAAGGTCTTTACCTTCCCTGATTGGGCATAAGTAAAAAAGGCAAGTTGAGCCTTTTGTGCTGCAATTCCCCAAAGACTCTCCGCCATGATACAAATATCCACAGCCAGTTGAAATGAATCTAGTGTTCTATCAAAATTACAATCATAGGAATGAATAACCCCAGCCCACATGCTGGTAAGGATCAAAGAAATAAAGTCATTTTCATCTTTAGCAATGCTGAGGGCTTCATCAAGTGCTTCAAATGCTTTCGGATGATCTTCTTCGACGAATCCATGATAGCATCCCTTAGAGCTCAGAATTTGGCCAAGCCGCTTCCTGTAACCACCATCCCTTGCCAACTGGACCACAGGTTCAACCGCATCCCACGCCTCTGCCCAGTGATTTAACTGGCTGAGGTACAATCCAAGAAATGTCCGTGCGTTTACCAGATCTCTATCTCTCTCTATGGAATCAGGTATTTTGTCTATACATAATATTCTCTTCCGCATATGTTCGATTGCGTCAGGAAGGGAGGCACTCTTTTCAGCTTTTCTAGCCGCCTTTTTAGTGTAATATGCAGCTTTGGAGAATTCTTTGCTTTGATAAAAATGCTCGGCAAGGATCTCGTAGTGCTCCACAAGATCATCCTTGTGAAAATGTTCTATTGCTGAGCCAATCTGTTGGTGAAGCTCTCTTCTTCTGCTGGCCAAAATGGATTCGTACACCACCTCTCGGGTCAGGGCGTGACGAAAAATGTACGAACTTTGAGGGAAGATGCCCCTTTCGTACAGAAGCTCTGCCTCCTTTAAGGCTGAGAGTTGAGTGAGAAGCTCATTCTCAGGCAGGCCCGTGATTTCACATATCAAACCGTGGCTGAATTCTCTTTCAATAGCTGAGCTCACCTGAAGCACAGCTTTAGCAGCATCCGAAAGCCGGTCCACCCTAGCCATAATCATGTCCTGGATCGTGGAAGGCATGGCCATGGCATGAGGATCTCCTTGAAAAAAGACCTTTTCGTCTTCTCTTTTGACAACTTCAAGATCCATTAGGGATTTGACGAATTCCTCAATAAAGAAAGGAACCCCCTCTGTTTTGCTGAGAATGAGTTTCTGCAGTTCGGAATCGACAGTATCTGCGTCAAATATATTGGGCAACATGAACAGGCTCTCTCTATTCGAAAGCCGGTTCAGGGTGATCTGATTATGGTACGAGCGCCCTCCCCAAGTATGCAAAAACTCAGGGCGGTAAGTGAAGACGATTAATACCTTTTCCCCCGGGACTGCTTCAAGTAGCCACTTGAGAGCATCCTCGGTGGACTGATCTGCCCAGTGAAGATCCTCAATGGCAATTATAAGGGGCCGAATATGAGCACCCTTGAGGATGATTTGTTTGACAGCGTCGATGATCCGGTCTTTCCGACCTTCCGGGCTCATTTGGATACCGTCAATGCCTGAGTCTTTTACCCCCAGAAGTTCCAGGAGATAAGGAAGCGTTGTCTCTTCGTCTGCACTTAGTGCCGATAGTCCCGTTTTGACCTTCTCCCGGATTATATCATCTGTATCACTCTCTCCAATTTCAAAATTGCCTTTCAATATATCGATAATGGGATGATATGGGATGCCCTTACCATATGATAGGCACTTTCCTTCGAGAAATGTAATGTCTTCGCTGGAGACC
>Ga0180435_10002172_pt1 | contig 20135 bp, 19 predicted proteins | sample SS_ome_3_FD_132467 | JGI IMG/M metagenome (GOLD analysis project Ga0180435, IMG submission 132467) | Hypersaline lake sediment archaeal communities from the Salton Sea, California, USA - SS_3_S_1 metaG | ecosystem: Environmental > Aquatic > Non-marine Saline and Alkaline > Hypersaline >...
CATAAATGCTTCTTATCCTAAATGTTTTTTTATTAATAATACAGATACTTTCGATCGCGCTTATTTTCTTCTGCTGCATATCATAATCCTTGCTTTTTTCGTGCATCCCCTCTACTCCTAAAAACATATTTATTAGTAGGTATCCGCCAGATTTCGACGGATACCCATAATATCTGTTTCTCCACTCTTTTCAACTGCCTGTGGTTAAAGGCACCATAGCTCACGCTTTTGCATGGCTCCGCCAATTTTCATCGTATTGCCGGCCCAACGTCTGGGAAGTATCATTATCTCTCATACATATGTCATGGCGCCCTGAAGTACCGCTTCAGATTCTTGCTCCTGATGCCCACTTGCCAAGCAGACTGATAGCCGCTCAATCCAAGATATGTATGGAACGTGTTGAAAGTCGCTATTTTGTTTTCAATGTTCGTGTAGTCTCAAAAAAAGCCCTACACTATACAGCCTTGGGAAAGGGCATTTGACGGGGTGCAAATTGAATTATTCATAATTTCTTAACATTATCACCACCTTTTTTACCGAATCCCGAACAGTATCCTTGTTTTTCCGTTCTTGTTTAGCAATAGCATGGTAACTCAAACCATAAAAGAAATGCTTGATGAATCGTTGCCGTTGAAGTTCTGTGCAATGAATCAACACCTCAAATACAATGCTCAATAGATTACCGGCCGATAGCTCATGTATCCTAATTGATTGTTTGCGCTCAGATATAAATTCAATACCCATTGATTCCAAACAATCATATGACGTATTCTTTCTGTAATAGCTCCGGTTTTTATTGATCCAGATATTATCTTGCATTTTAAGTTCATCCAAGAAGCTATCTGCAATTACAATGTTATTCTCCTCCCATTTTTTTAGCCTGTTGAAAAGCTCATCCGATATTTTTACTTTAGTTCCATTTGATAAATAACCTAATCTATATTTCATATATTTCTCCTTTTGTTAATTGGATTTTTGTTAGCGTTATATATCAGATCCTGGAGGAGAACGACACCGAATGAAATTTTGAGTATAAAAAAAGAAGCTGCCATTATTTACTGCCGCCTTCTTCAAGCAAATAGGTGTCATAATACCTACTTGATTTTTTGAACGGTCACCAAATCAGGCAACTTTCTTTTCTAAATTAACTATCGTCTTCCAACCAGATGATTTTAGACACGATGATCTACCTACAACATCTTTTCCCCTAATTGCTACAAAAGCCTAGTAAGTAATGTCATTTAAGAGTATTTTATATTATCTCCGCGTGAATGTCATTTAATTCTTTCTATCCCATAAATATTCATTATTAATTTAACAACATACAATAAACTATAATCCTTTGAGGGGCTGCACCAAAGAAATCAAAGGGATAGCAAGTGACGATAGCAAGGCTGGGCGTGTCCGTCACAGCAAATGAAATGGGCACAGCGTTATCCTGAATCTCAACGTCCGTCACCTGATAGCGGAAGTCAATCCCGTTTTTTTGAACTGTAAAGATATCGCCGACCTTGGCATATTTCAAAATTTTCAGTTCCCGATCCCGATGCCCCATCAATACACAAAGACCGGATTGCCCAGGGTTTGATGATGACGGCAGATGCCCGATATGCTGATCCAATGTTGTTTCCTCCACGTCCGGATAGATATCAGAGGTTTTAGGTCTTCTGTCCGTCTGGATGGTAATCGAGGCATAAGTTGTTGTGATCGTGATTTCTTGGCTGGGTGATGGGGAAGGGCTGGATGATGGAGATATATCGATTGATGGAATCGGGTTCGGGGTAGGGGAGTTGATGATTTTCTCATTGACTGAATGCAAGGCTGGTGTGATGGCGACGTCTTTTCTGATAAACGATGTAAGCAACAGAATCATTCCGATGGATAACAAAAGTAAGATTAGAATAAGAATTTGTTTTCGCGTCACTCAATCACCTCATTTCTTGTGCGGCCGGCCGTAGCAGACCTGATTATTGGATGCAAATATAGGCCGATAAACTACCATGCCTTTGGAATACGAGGCGTCGATCACCATGCCGTTTCCCGCATAGACGCCAACATGGCCAATGTTCATAAACCGCCCGTTGGTGTTGAAAGACCAGAAGACGAGGTCGCCGGGCTGTAAGGCAGATTTGGCTACAGTGAGAACGTTGTTGACACAGTACTCAGCCTGCGCCGCGGCGGTGGGTGCGGTAAAGCTGGAGACGCCCGCCTGCTGGTAACACCAGCGCGAAAGATATGAGCAGTCCACATAACTACCCTGTCCGCGCAGGGCCTGTGAGTACGGATCGCCCAATCTTGACGCGGCGTATTTGACGATCTCACTGCCAAGCGTTCCGACCGGTAGATCGTTAATCAGGTTTTCCAATTGCTCTGGTGTTAAACCGATATACGTGTCCATCCCACAGAGTTCCATAAACATGGCGTAGTATTCGGCTGACATCAGTTCGTCTAAAAGCGTGCCCTGATGATCGGTAAAGCCATACAACTCCTCGCCTTGGGAATAGTTCAAACTCTCGATATGAATGGTCAGCGTCCGGAAGATTTCTGGTGTAGTCTCAGGTAATTGATCCTCGTTATATTCAGGCGTCGGTTCCGGCACCACCTCAGTTTCAGTAATCTCATAGGTGATGACGTTCATGTCCCAGAACACACCCTCCAGCGCATTAACTTTTCTTTCGTCCAATACCAGCACATCCAAATAGGCGTCAGGGTCAGGATTAGCCGACAGCTTCACCGAGAACACGCCCAGTACATCCGGCCAGTTGTATGGCCGGTACTGGATGCTGTCCGACTCATTATCCATGAGAATCTCATCGATTTCGCCAGCCTTTTCAATAATTGAAGCAATCCGGTTTTCAAAATCGCTGTTAAGAGTCTCAACCAACTCCGGCACCGTCGGTGTGGACTCGTTGGTGTCCTCAAAGAAGATGCCCCAAGGGGAGGCCGCTAGCACGATCACCAGCGTGATGACTAAAATGATGACGATGACCATCCAGCCGCCCGCAGCGATTGCGGCGACCAGCGATTTCAGCGCCGATGCGGCAGCCCTTGCTGCGGTGATGACCGATTTTACGATCTTCTTCGCTGTCCTCGCGCTTTTCTGCGCGGCTTGCTTTGCGGTAGCGGAAGCCTTCTTAGCGTTCTGCACCGCCTGATTGGTTTTTTTTGCCGCGGCCTGCGTTTGTTTTTGGGACGCAGCCACCTGCCGCTCGGTTTGCCTGACTGTCTGTGGCTTGGTCTTAACGCCCACTCTGCTCTTGGTCTTGGGGTCGCGCTTGACGGTAAATTCCTTGGTTTTGATATCCTCATGTGTGGGTTCGCTTTGACTGCTTGCTTTGCCGTCGGCTTGCCGTTTGATTTGATACTTGATGGCCTCTTTGGTTTTAATTAAAGTCTTATACCCAAGCTCGGTGCCTTTTTGGGTGGATTGCTCAATGCCGTTTTCAATCTTTTCTGTGGCTTCGGATCGTTCATTGGGTTCCTGCTGTTTTTGCTTGATGGTTTGCGGCACCTGCTGAATAATCTTTAGTTTTTGAATAGGGCCTTTCATATCCTTTGTCATTTGATTTACCCACCAATCGTCGTATTCATCAGCTTATACAGCAGCGTATCCCTCGGGAACGGATTCTCGAACGGCACGATTGCTCCGCCGAACTTTAATAGGCCCTGACCCTGATTGTCGTTGTCGGTGACGTGGCTGAGCTGCGCTTCGCTAATATTAAGTAGCTTCGCTAGTTCCATCCGGTCGGTCGCCGCCTGGTTCATCAGAATCAAAAATTCCGAGTTTGCCAGCATAGTCTTGGCGTTGTTGCTTTCAAGAAGATCGGAGACGTTCTGGGTAATGCCGGTACAGCACGCGCCATATTTTCTCACCCGCTTCCACAGTTCAAACAGGAAGTTGGAGGAGTACTCATTTCTAAACAGCACATATATCTCATCGATATAGATAAACGTGCGCCGTCCCTTCTGCCGATTCTCGGAGATGCGGTTAAAGATGTTATCCAGCACCACTAGCATGCCCACCGTCCGAAGTTGTTTGCCCAAATCCTTGATATCATACACCACATACTGGCTGTGCACATCCACATTGGTCTGCCGAGCAAAGGTATCCAGCGACCCATCGGTGAAGAGCTCAATCGCCAGCGCCACTTCCTTGGCTTCGGGTTCCTGTTGGCGTAAGAGTTCCTGCCTAAAGTCTTTGAGCGTTGGCGGTTCGCCCTTAAAGCGCTTCTTGATGTATTCCCGATACACGTTGGCCGTACAACGGTCGATCAGCGACTTTTCTTTGGCGGTTAGCCTGCCATTGCCCACCAGCTGTTCACAGAGCGACAGGATGAACTCGGATTTCAGGATAATCGGGTTCTCATCCCCGCCGTAGTGTTTACCCATATCGAGCGCGTTGATATGGTTCTTGCTGGTTGCTGAGATTGTGATGACCTCGCCGCCCATGGACTGTACCAGGTTGGCGTACTCGCTGTCCGGATCTAGGATAATGATATCCACGTCATCCCGCATGATTAAATTGGAGATTTCCTCCTTGGCCTTGAAGGACTTGCCGCTGCCGGATACGCCCATGATAAACCCGTTGGCATTGAGTAAGTGTCTTCGGTCCGCCACGATCATGTTCTTGGAGACAAAGTTCATACCGTAGTAGATACCGCCCTCATCCTGAATCTCTTGCGTTTTGAAAGGCATCAGCACGGCCGTGCTTTCGGTGGTCAGGGTGCGCCACAAGAAGGGCAGTTTATGCAAGCCGAAGGGCAGGACGGTGTACAGCCCATCCAGCTGCTGATAAGTGAGGGTGGTAAGGTCGCACAGGTGTTTTCGCCCGATCGCCTTGATGCTCTCGGTGTCGCTGTTGAGCTCCTCTAATGTGTCCGCCATCAAAGCGATGGTCACCGTGGCAAACAGCATCCGCTGATCACGTGAGGTTAAGTCATGCATAAACTCATGCAGTTCCTTGGAACGCATCTCCAGATCATATGGGATATCCGCCGTGAAGTTGCCATTCTCGGACTGCTTACGAGTGAATCGCGCCTTGTCGGTTTCGGTACCCAGAATCAGTTTGTTGATGATCTTCACCGCTTCATCGGTCGGCACCGGCTGCATATCGATAGACAACATCATGTTCTTAGGGAGGTCGGTCAGCTCGGTGATGAGGCTGTCTTTGATGAAGGATGCATATTCTCGCATATACAGGGTACGGCAGTATTTTTCTCCGATTTGGATATAGTCCTTGTTCAAGGTCATACTGTCCGGGCAGATGCTGTCTTTGAAGCTGTGACCTTTACGGATGGCAGTGGACAGGTCAAACATGAAGTGCTGTTCCTGCCCCAGTCGGTAAAAGTCATGGAAGATGCGAAGACGGTCTTTCAGGTCCAGATTAATCAAGCGGCTGGAGAGCTTGGAGAAATGCGCATACATCTCGGACGAGATACGGGAGAACAGGGCTCTGGCATCCTGCACACTTCGCCGTGTAGTGGAGACGGTGATATACTTCTCCTGCACCATGTTGTTGGCGTTAACCACCGCGCGATTCAATAGCATTCCGTTATATTCTCGCCGGTAGATATCCAACCCGTCCTGTTTTTCGGGCATCAGCACACGGCTTTCAAAGACCTTGCGGTTGAGCCGTCGGTTGTTGATGGTCAGCTTAGTGACCGCTTCGGTATCCAGCGAGTTGATGAGGTCACAGTACTTTAGGAACATATCCATCTGGTCGTCCTTGGACGCCACTCGATAGTTGATGTCGGTGAAGCGGAAGGTCTTGGAATAATGATTCCCGCAACGAAAAACGCCATCCTCATAGATCTGTTTAATGGGGATGGCGTCCTGTACGCTTTTTGGGATGGTTATTGGCTCAATTTGCCGAAGCTTTTGTAGACTGTTTGCCATAGGGTGTAAACTCCTTTCGGTTTTTCCTGTTCGTGAAACTGATTGAAGGCCAAGTAAAGATAGTTATCTGATTTAAATACTAGCGCTTTTGGCATTAGAAATTCAGACTTGATATACGCCAAAACAAAGTGCTCCAGCGTCATGCCATGATAGGTGACAAATCCGAGGCTGGCGATGGGTACAGCAGTTAAGATACAAACCCAGCTGACGCCCTCATTGCCGAGGGTATCCTTTAGGCCAAAATAGGCTATTACTGCAATGCCGATGGCGACCACCGAGCACACAAACTGGCGAAAAGATAGACCAAAAAAGATGCTCTCGTGATAGTTTCGAACTTCCCTTGGAATTTTGATTTCCATAAGGCTACTCCCTTCCGACCCTTCGGTCCATGATGATAAGGCATAAAAAAATCGCCATAACGCTCAGTTGGAGCGCGAGGACGATAGATGCGATGATAATGACGTGCATAATTTCCTCCCATAGAAAAAGCACCCGAATAAGGGTGCTCAAGTAATTAATTGCTTAATACTAGTCAGATAATTGTTTCGAAACAGAGATTTTCTTTTCAGCTATTCTTCCGCAATCACGGCGTCAATCTCTTCCCAAGTGGCTGGCACAAACGGTTCAAATATTCCCTTATCCTTAACATCTTGAACCAACTCTTCAAATTCTTCACTAGACATTTCTGGCAAATATATTCCCATATATTTCTCATTCTCCGTTTCAAAAGCATCAATAATAGCATTTAAAAGTTCATCATCTACTCCAAATTTCTTTACCATATACAAACTACAATCTCTAGCCAACCTAGATTTAAGAACTGATACTTCATTTATACCCAAATCATAACCAAACGAATCCCCTCGAACTCCAAATTGCTCTACTGCTATAGCTTTAGTCAACATAGTAATAAAAGCACCATCAACTTGAGCACTATTACAAAGGATTATATTACTACCATATTTAAATACACAATGACCTCCACCTTCTTCAGAACTTGCTTGATTTTGGAAGATAATCCTCACATCATTGTCCACCATTGCCTCCAAAAAATTAGTCGCTCCATTGTTTATCCAAAAATCAATACAACCCTGAAGCTGATCTAAACTAATATGCTCTGTTTCATCTCCACCCACATAACAAATCGCTGGGATATTGGTATTGTTTCCGTTTTCATCCTTAAAGTAAACCACCTCCAACCCCTCACCGGTTCTGCCAAAATTATAAATCTCTTCTTCCGACAAATAATTGGCCAAAACCGTCCGATCCATTAAATCAAACCTATCATCAAGAAAACCATGAGCTCCATAATAATCATCGCGAGCATATAAAAGATCAGCACAAAAATCCAAATTTTCTTCTCTACACCCACTTTCTGCCAACAACTGCTTAAATTCCTCTGTCCTTTCAACTTTAAATGCTAAAGTCGGATATATATCAAGCGGGATCCCGTTTTTGTCGACAGAAAGCGTGGGTTCGGGCGTGGCGGTTGGCGCTGGTTCGTTGAAGAATGTACCGCAGGATGTGCCCATAAATATAAATAAAGAAATTAAAGTTATCGCAAAAATTTTTCTCATAGAAATTCTCCTGCTAAATAGTGTCTTCTCATACACTTTATCACTTTGGCGAGGTTCTAGCAATCTTGAAAAATGCATGCTACAGCCCCATCATTTCCTTCACGATCCGATCGCTCATCTTCACCGCGCCGACCAGAACCAGCAGGTTAAAGATCAGCTCGCCCATATACGCCCAGACGATCTTTACTGCCGACTGGGTCATGTCCACGTTCGGTGGGGAAGCGGCAAAGGTGGAGAAAATGATACAGGCGATGACGATGATTGCACCCTCCAGGCACACGCCTGCGTAGGACTTGAGGAACGAAACCCCGACATGCGCGGTACCTTCGCCCGCAAAGGTGGCCAGCGGAATTGGCGCCAGAGCGGTGTACATATAGAGCTTAAAAAAGCGGGCATAGACTGTCATAATCATGATAAAGGACAGGATCTGGATAAACAGCGACCCAATCAGCGATATTGCCCAGACAGGGATACTCTCGAAGAACCCAAGACCATTCACGGCAGTCACCATCTCAGTCGGCAAAGTGACTTGCGCAGCCGCGCTCAAATGTCCGGCCGCGGATGCGATGATGCCTTGCGAGATGTCGAACACCCCCAGCATGATATCCATACCCCAGGTGACCACGGCTTTAGCGATGGCAAAACGGATAAACAGCCGGAGCGCCACCTCCGGCCGTTTGATCTCATGAAAGTTGGTCGTGGATTTAACCACGCCGGTAACAAAAAACAGCACGAGAAGCGCAAATCCGATGGCTTTCATCGTGCCGTTGATATTGACGATAACGTTCCAAATCCCTCCGCCCTTAAAGCTTTGCGGAGAATCGGACAGCAGTGTCCAAATCTCCATCAGCTTATCGTTCCAGGTCGAAAGAGCGTTTTCTAAGTTGTCGATAATGCCCAATGGCTTTCACCTCCTTCTCTCGAGCCGAGCAACAATCAACCACCCGTAATCATATTCAAGATTTCCTTAGCGAACATGATGATCACTCCGCCGAAGAAGGTCAAGAAACCGTTTGCCCTTTGGCTGGGGTCATGGCTTTTTAAGGATAGGCCTATCTGCACAATCCCGAAACCTAAGATAATGACGCCAATCGCTCGGATCATGGAGAAGATAAAGTCCGAGAGGTTATTCACCACTTGCAACGGGTCGTCCGCATAGGCGGTAACGGCGGTAAATAAAAAGACCATCGTCACGATGGCGATAAGCAAGATTCGTTTAAGTTTGTTTTTCATAAGATTATTCCTTTCGGGGTTTAGTTTAAGATGATATAGTCCTCAGCATTTTCCAAGTCAATTCGTTCAGTTAGTGGCGTTGTGTGGTCTTCACCGATATGATGAGTATATGGCACTTTGCCGATATCGGTTGTTTTCGCGAGGTTGCGATGTTTCATAAGATTGAATTTTTTATCGCAAACCGGTCTTTCGCCTCGAATAAATAGCAGTGCGTTCTGGTTATCGATCATCCGGACTTCATCGGGGGTTAGAAGCTCTCTGCCTGTAATCTGCTGGTTGGTGGAATAGCTCCCGCTTCGGCCCCGCGTATGACCAAAAGTCTGTGTCTGGATGGTCGCTTTGCCCAGCAGTTTGGAGATATACTCGTGCGTCGATTGCTCGTTTCCGCCGAGATACAGGAGCGTATCGCAGTTGCCTGTGATGGTCTCCCAGGCGTTGAGGCTGGTTTTAAACAATCCCTTTAACTGAGCTAAATTCTGAATGATAATGCTGGCGCTGATATTTCGACTGCGCATGGTGGAGAGGCACTTGTCAAAGGAATCAGGGAGAGCGACGTTGGGAAACTCGTCCATGATAAAGTGAACGGGTAATGGCAACCTTCCGTCATAAACATGGTCCGCCTGGTAGTAGAGCTCGGTGAAGATTTGCGTATACAGCATTCCAACAAGATAGTTGAAGCCGGTATCGTTATCCGGAATGACGGCAAACAGCGCTGTTTTTCGCTGTCCCAGACAAGCGATATCCATTTGATCATCGGTGGTGATGTTTTGGATTTGCTGGAGGTTAAACGCGGCTAGTCGTACTGCTAAAGAGATCAGGATGCTCTTGGCCGTTTTTCCCGCGGCTTGCTTATATATCTTGTACTGCTTCACCGCCAGATGCTCTGGATTCTCATGTTCAAAAGCCGAGAACAGCATATCCAGTGCTGATTCAAAGGTTTCATCCGCTTCACTCGCTCCGGCAAAGGATAGCATGGTCATTACCATCCCGAAGTTCTGCTCACTTTCAGGGGCTTCGGATAGCAGGTAGAACATCAGAGCTTGCAGCAGCGCCATCTCGGATTTCTCCCAGAACGGTTCATTGGTAAATGATCCTTTCGGTGTGGTGTTCGCCATCAGATTACTGATGAGCTTTAGCACATCCTTCTCATCCCGAATATACCGAAAAGGGTTGTACCCGTCCGACGCAGCAAAGTCGATGAGGTTTAACACTTTGATATCGTATCCTTCACGTTTTAACAGATTGCCCGTGGATTTCAGCAATTCGGATTTGGGATCGGTGATGACAAAGCTGGTATTGCACTGCATGATATTCGGCTTTGCGTAGAAGCGCGTTTTACCTGAACCCGATCCGCCGATTACCAACACATTGAGGTTTCGCTGGTGCTTGTAAGTATTAAGTCCCAGCCTGCCTTTATCGGTTAAAAGGATATCCGAATATCGATCCTGCCCGTACTTGCGGGTAATCATCTTCACATTTCCCCAGACCGCGGAACCGTGTTCTTCGCCGATCCGCCGTTTCCCTTCACTGACATAATATGCGGATACTGCAACACCGAACGCCAGGGTAAACACTGCCACAAAGGTCAGAGTATAGCTGTTGATACTGATTTGAAAAGGATGCGAAAAAAGCGCAGGCAGTAAATCCATATAGTCAAATATGGATAATCCGGGTTGATAAAGGGCTGCCAGTTTTACCGCCAGCCAAAGGACAGGAAGATAGAACAGAATCCAAAGGTACGGTTTGGATGGTTTCATGCTATCTCACCTGTTCCTTAACTCTTGGCTTTTTCTGCTTAATCTTAGTCTGATAGGCTTGCAGCTTTTCTTTGACCGACGGCTTATTCCTTATAGCGGAGTTTTTTGAGCTCGCTTTCGAAGAACTTAAGGTCTCGCCGGACCGATCGTTTTTTTTAGAGTCAGCTTCTTTATCAAAGCCGTTAAGTCCCATATTCTCAATCACGGTATTAAACCTGGGGATATCTTCGGATCGCAAGATCAAATCACAGTATCCGTCCTCGGTTCGGGTATCCTTGACCGCGGCAAAAAGAATACCATATGGTTTTGCCTGCCGCTTGAATTCGGTCAGGTCCTGCACTTTCATTCTATAGGTGCGCAGTTCCTTGCCGTCGCGCAGGAGTTTCACCAAAGAGGTTTCACCCCGCCTCACCTTTACCTTCTCATTTTTAGTCGCCATGATTAAGAGCTGTGCCAGATTCTTGGTGGCGGAGCCGGTCAGTCTTAAGGCGATATCCATACCTTGAAACATGATATGGACGATCTGTTCGGCGGAGTCGCCGCCGTTAATGCCTGTCAATAGAATCACCTGTCCTTTCGAGGGTTCTTTCCTGTTTGGGTTCAATAGCATCTTTCATCTTTACAAGACTCTCCTGTATCTTTTCACATTGCCTAATCTCCTTCTTTAGACCATTGATCTTTGTCTTAATAATATCCATATCGCCGGTGAGGGTGATCTTTTCATCCAGCAGTGTTTGCAAATCAGCATCAGCGATGTATCCTTTTCCCTTCAATGTACGAATGGCTTTTTGATACTTCTCGCTCTCTTCCTGCATCATGGTATAACCCGACTGAAACAGCGCGTGCGCCTGTTTGTATTTACCCGCATTACTGAGCGCGGAGAAAACAGTGGCTTTCGATTGGTATTGCTTTTTCAGTTCGGATAGCGATTCATACAGTTTGGTGATTTCATTTTGATGGGAAGAAATATAAGCGGTAATATTCGCTTCGCTATATAGGCCATGTTCGTGGATGAATTTAAACTGGGCCTTATAGCTTTCAAACTTTAAAAGCTCCTGTTTTAGATAAGCGCTCATCCTCGGCGGGGCATGGTTCTTCTTAACTTTGCCAAGCAAGTACATATATCGCCAGTAGATTCGGAGCGCATCGGGCATGGGCACTTTAACATAGCGTCGGCGCTTGGGTGTATAAGATACCGGCAATTCTTCAAGAAACTCATTGCCTTCGATTCGGGCTTTAATTGCATCCTTGCTGTATTCCTTCCCCAGCTTATATCCTCTCGAAAAGCGCTCTTTACCCATGGGCCGGAACGCCAGGTGTTCGCCCTGTTTCATCTCATAACCCTGGTGTTCCATCACCACTAAGAAAGCGCCGTATGAGGGCGCCTTGGTGATGGCGGTATCGATATCGTTTTTGATGATGGTGTTCCATGAAGTTTTACCTTTTTTTAATGCCAACCACTCAAAATAGTTAAGCGATTTGTTTTCAGATGGTTCCTGAATAATCGACAACCCATTCTCTTTACATATTCGATCAGATATTCCTCTAATTTCTTGATAATAATCCTTAAAGGTGTTGGTGTATTTTATTCCATCTATGAAAGAGACTGAGTTAACAATCAGATGATTATGCAGATGCGCCTGATCCAAATGTGTGGCGACAACGACCTGAAAACGCTTTCCAAAGCATTCTTCAGCAAATGCGATTCCCAGTACATGAGCTTTCTGCCCTGTGATTTCATTTGGCTTAAAGCTCTGTATTACATGATATCCTAACACCCCTCTTGTCTTATCAAATCGCCGCTTGATTTGCATCATATCCTGGACCGCGGTTTCTTTATTGCAATTAATCGCCGTTTCAAAAAGCGCCTGCTCTTTACCTGTCTTTTCCTCATTCATAATATATCCCAAAGCTTGCGAAAGATCAGTTTTATCCCTGTTTAGTACATAGTTGACGCAAGTATCCAGACGCGTTCGTATTGGCTTTATTTTCGTATAGGCCATTAATATATATCCTTAATCTTAATCCAGCATTTATTAACCATCATTAAAACCGCATCTATTTGCTCTTTTCGGACGGTAGCAGTAGCATTAGCAACATGTGCGATTTGGTTCACATTGTTGGCGATATTGGATACCAGACGGTAGATTTCAATGTATTCGTCTGGCGGTCTTGCTCGAATCTTTTCTCCCATAATCAGCTTTCTGATAACAGTTTCACGCGGCAATCCGCTTTCAACGGCAAGTTTATGAAGTTTTAAATACTCATTATCGTTTACCCTGATGGGTATTTGTATGTCTCTGTTTCGCAAAATCATTCTCCTTTCAAGCTGCGTAAGGCAGGCTCCATATATGGGTCTTAGGGCGAAGCCCTAACAAGTGTGGTGCGGCTATCCATACCACGTGCTTGCTATAACATCAGATACATTTCTCCTATTGAATATAGTTTTTTTAACTATCAATATTGAACTTAAAGTCTAAACTTACCTGCTGAAAATAAAACATTGTAATTATTAATTGTTTAAGAAAAATCGTTAGAACAAAGCTAAAAAATCAGGTCTTCGTACGCGAAGTGACATACAGGTGTATGTCATAATCGTGCTTTACTTATTCCACAACTAAAAGTTGACGCACAGGTGTATGTCAGATACCAAAATTCAGCCTATTTATTAACCCTTTTACTCATAACAAGCAAATCGTTATAATCCTTTTCTCTCTTTGGCGGTCTATCCCAAACCATATATCCGTCCTTTGTCAATCCTTGTTCAATAAACTGACTGGCTCCTCTTCCTGGCTCATCGTTATCCAGGCATAAAATGACTTTCTTGATTTCATAATGATCTTCCAAATACTGAAGCATTGCCGCCGGCAATTTTGCCTTTGTATCTTTTCGCTTAGGCGAGTATGCACCACCAATAGAAAGGTAATGGGCGTTTCCCCAGCGCTCTTTTCTTAGGGTTGCAATGGAGAGCGAATCAATCGCACTCTCCGTTACAAACAACATCTCACTCCTTTCTTTGGGTGTTATGGAGAAACTATATCGCTTATCACTTCCTTTTACTTCACCTTTGAATGGCTTTCTAGTCCTTGTCCAAGTACCACGCAGTGCTGCATACCGTGCTTCTGTTTTGGCATCATATCCAACAAAAACAGCATTGTGATAATCTTTGCTTTCATAAATTAGTCGGATTTGAAGACAGTATCGAAGAACACCATTGGATATTCCACGGCTATATAAATATTGTGTAACGCGCTCATTATCTGTGAAAGCTTTAGGTAATTCAAACGCCAATGGATCTTTAGTAGCTTTCACCTTTTTAGGAATACTTGTTTTGCCATTGTTAAGTATTTTAACCGCCTCAACAAAGGAATAGCCTTCAACATGGATGAGATAATTCAAAGCAGTTGTGCCGCCAAGGTTGTGTGAAAACCAATGCCACTTTCCATTAGAGATCTTCAAGCTATCATGTGCTTTGATTGAATACGTATCCCGATTGATTTGCACTAACTCAGCTGGTCGGTAGGTTTTCAAATATGCCAATAAATCAATCTGCTTGGCCATTTCAATTTGTACTTTCGATACACCTGGCATAGGCACCCCTTTCTATCTTTCTTGACCAATGTCTTTGCTTCGTTTCGGGAATGGGATCGGTCTTGGATCGACAAATCGTTCAAACTCTATCGGGCTCATCACTTCGATCATTATGTTTTCCTCAACTTGGGCTTCCGTGTATTCCTCGGGTTCCTTGAACCGATCCGTGTATCGGTCGATCTGTTTTGGGGTGAGCGATACACACTCACCCCGTCTGTTATCCCCGACAATCAGAAAGTCGCCGGCGATAATCTCATGGCCTGTCCGCCGGTTACCGGCATAGCCTTTAAGCTTGCCTTCTTCGTCCATGATGATGGCGGCCCGTCCGCCTTCCAGCGGGTAGAATTCAATGTATCCGCCAACAGCGTGCTGAAAGGCTTTGAGCTCATTGGCGATCTTGATGGGTTTCGGCGCTTCGCCGACTTTGACAAGCAGTGCGGTGATTGTCTTTTCTTTCATGGCTATCGCTCCATTCCCTGCGCCTGTTTCTGAGGCAGTTCGCGTTCTTCAAGTCCAAGAGCTTTATCGATTTTTTCGATCAATTCATCTGCGCATTTGCCGATGGTATCCAAAGAGCTTTTAAGTTCCTTCACATCCTTGTTCTCACTCCATCCGGCGATATAGCCAAAAGAGTAATCGGACGTATCCACGCCATACTTATGGCAGACCACATAGGCCACGCTCTCAGCCTGCACTTCACGCTCATAAGCGCTCAAGCGTTCCGTGTCCTTGTCGTGAAGCATGGAATGGGCCGTCTCATGAACCAGCGTTTTGAAGGTTTGGGTATCGCTTAAGTCCGGCTTTACCGCGATGAAGTTTTCCGTTAGATGATAGTACCCGTTACTGCTCTCCTTGATGGGCTTATCAAAATATATGGGGACATCGCTGGTCTTCACCATCGTTTCGATAACCTGCTTGATCTCAGTTGAATTCTCGGTTAAGACCGTAACTAAAGACGGCAGCGGTTTGCCTTCGGTCTGGCTGATATCAAACACATAACCGGTCCGAAAACCCATGCCGGTCATCTCTTCCGGTTCATCCTTGCCTTCCACTTTCGCTTCAAAGGTATACGGACTTGGCACGATGATCTTGATGCCTTCTTCGCCTTTCTTGATATGCCGATCCATCCGCTTCCAGGTGGTAAAGGACGCGACACGTTCCGCTTCCGGCTTCTGGGATAAAATCATAATCGTGTTGCCGACACTGTAGTTATGGAACTTCGCGTATGCTTTTAAAAACTCGGTGTACTTATCCGAAGAAAAGACAGCTTTTACGCCGTCTTCCAACTGGGATAATATTTCTTTTCGTTCCGTTTCTTTCTTCGCCTTATATTCCTCAGCGGTTAAAGTATAGTCCTGCATTGTCTTATTCCTCCTTTTTTAGGTTTAAATACTGTTCAATCGAATAACTGTCCGAATTGATGAGACACAAATCCATGCCTGGGTCAATCGGTAGTATTCCGTTTTCTTCCATAGGCAGAGGTGTTTTGGATAAAACCACGCCGAAGAAGTTATCGGGTAAGCGCTCGCCTATACTTGTTGGAGTCAGCCAATCATCATCTTCATGGGAAACGAAGTATCCATGGACGCCTTCCGGCAGCTTTTCAAAATCCAGCATTTCAAAGCTGAATAGCGCGGGGATATCTTTTAGTGTGGTGAGCTCAAAGTCGGTGATTAATTCAGGGCCTTTCACTGTTTTCTATCCTTCTTTCGTTTGATAATAAAAAATGCGGTGATAACAATAAGGACCAGGCCGCTGATGGCGCTGCCGTATACCAGTCTCCGATAATCATGCCCCAGCTTTACATAAATGGAGTTGGGAATCGTGATGGTATAGGGGTTTTCGGTTCCGTTTTCATCGGTGAGGGTGACTTTCTGTGCGGCGGATGGATAATACCCCTCCGGTACCGTCGTTTCCTCCAGCCAGTATACGCCGGTCGGCAAAGCTTGAATCTCAACAAAGCCTTCGGCATCCACAGGAACTTCCGTGAGGGTGCCACCCTTATCGTATCGGTATGCACCGTCCTCGTTGATGCTGAAGGTGTAGGTGGTGAAGCCCAAGATGCCCTTGACTTTAAACGCGGCACCAGATAAGGGAGAACCATCCTCATATTTGGTCTTAAAAATCTGCAAAATAGTCGGTTCGTTGTACAATCTTGTCTCGCCGGAGGTTCCGCCGAAGCGGTCGATGGTGAATTCCTTTATTTCATCAGTTTGGATGTATCCTTTGGGAGCCTGGCTTTCAAAGAAGGTGTAGATACCGGAAGGCAGGCGTGATAAGTTCACTTCACCATTTTCATCCGTGTCGCCGGCAAAAACGATCTTGCCGGATTCATCCTGCACAATGATCTCTGTGCTTTCCAGCGGGATATCATTGACGATATCGTATTTAGTCAATGTCACACTTGTCGGCGGGTTTTGAATTTCAGTGGCGCCGGTGACGCTACCGTCCGCGTTTACCGTGAAGTCGTACGACTCAAAGCTCAGCTGGTAGCCTTCGGGCGCGGTGACTTCTTCAAACGTATAGTCTCCAGCCGGCAGTTCATAGAGCACAATCTCACCTTTGCTATTGGTTTCATAAGAAGCAAGACTCCTTGTTTCTCCGCTTAAGGCAAATATTGCGCCGCTTAACCGGTCTCCCGTTTCACTGTCGGATTTGGTCAACGTCACAGTTACGGGATTGTTTGACAACGATATGAAAACCGTCTCCGTTTTACTGGAATCGACCTCTACTGTGATGGGCGTATCCTCCAATACAAACCCTGATGGGGCGACTGTTTCAATCAAGGTGTAAGTGCCCATTGCCAGCAAACCGGATGTCGCGATGCCCTGGCTACCCGTTGTGATAGTATCCATTGTTTTACCGTAAGTATCCTTGATGTCGAAAACTGCACCGGATAAACCGCGTGAATCATCGCGGCTATCGGTCTTGGTGATCTGGATGCGCTTTTGCACCGGATCGTTTTCATATTCGATTTGTATCGGACTCCCATCGTTCTCGGTGACACTGAATACAAGCGGGTCCTCGGCGATCCAGTAACCAGTCGGTGCATTGGTTTCATAGAGTTCATATTGTCCGTACTTCAACGGTTCGGGCAGCGCCAGTGTTCCGGTGTTGTCGGTGGTAAAGACGCTTTGGCCATCCACTGAAATCCAGTCACCATTCCCTTCCTTGAGTTTGAATACAGTCTCGCTGGAAGCGATGGGTTCATGTGTTTCACTGTCTACTTTCGTGATAGTAACGGTATTACGGATGACGTCATCCTGAATATCATAGGAATAGATTTCGCCATCTTTGGTGATGGTTACAGTAAACGGGTCGCAAGGCAGATATCCTTCCGGTGCAATGGTTTCATTAACGGTATAGGTGCCGTATGGCAAATCGTAGCTTAACGCACACCCGTCTTCATCGGTGATCAATGTATCCATCAGTTTGCCGGAGCTCTTTAATCGGACCTCAAAGACCGCGCCGGCTAGCGGCGGATGCGCCAGCCTTGTATACTGGCCGGCCAAAGGCGTTTCGGCTGTTTTGTTGATTTCAATTTGGCCTTTAATAACCTTATCCGAGATATGTAAGTACACATCATTCGCATCGAACTTATCCGCGTCATAGGCGATTGTAAGGGAAAAGGGCTCATCGTTTAAGAGATATCCTTCGGGCGCGATCAGTTCTTTTACAGTGTAGGTCCCAAGCGATATCGGATCGCTGGTGACGGTCGTACCGTCGGATTTCAGTGTAGCAGCCAGATCACCATCCGAATCGAACACCTGATAGGTGGCGCCGGATAGACAGGCATCTCCTTGCGGTACATTCACGGTTTCAATATCCTGTTTTTCAATGGTGATGAGTCCGTACTGCGGGGCGTTCGGGACATTGACTTCACGCGTAATATACGTGGAAAGGCAACCGTTATACACGAGGTTCGCAGAATATTCGGTATCGTCCAGCACATATCCGAATGGTGCTTGTATTTCCTGAATGGTATATTCACCCAGCGGAAACGTGGAGTAAGCCGTACCCGAGTAGTCGGTGGTTAATGTTTTAATTGTTACGCCTTCGCTGTTCTTAACCACAAACTTCGCGCCTTTGAGGGAGTAACTACCTAAGTCAGGATTTGCGTTTCGCTTGTGGACAAAGATGTATCCGTACTGCGGGGCGTTTCCCACCGTGAAGTCCTTATACACAATCGGCGTATACTGATCCACATAAGAAAGATTCGCGGTAAACAGTTTCACATTATTGACAAACCCGAATGGCGCTTGTGTTTCTCTAAAGGTGTAGGTGCCCAGCGGTAATTCTTTGGATAGCCCATAACCGTTTTCATCGGTGACAATGGTGGCAACACTTTGGCTGCTGCTGTTGTAGATGGTAAAGCGTGCGCCTTCCAGTGAGTAGTCGCCCATACTGATATTCGAGTTGGTCTTTTGGATTCGGATGACGCCGACCGGTACTTCGTTAAAGAAGTTGACCGGAGTGGTGAGATAGGCGGAGACTTCAACGCCGATCTTGAGTGTGCTATCCACCAGATACCCGTCCGGTGCGGTCATTTCCCGTAAAGAATAAATTCCTTCTGGCAGCACTTTGGAAAGTGCTCTGCCGTCCGTACCGGTGGTGACTTCATCCACCTTGACGCCGTCGCTTTCTCTAAAGATTGCATACACAGCACCAGATAAGGGAGTCGCGTTGGTTTTGCCGTATTTCTGTACCTGGATATATCCGCCTGCAGCAGTCTTTAAGTTCAGTGGGCTTCGGATAACTTCTCTTGTGACATCAAAGTCCACGCAGACTAGCGGCTGGTAGTTACCGGATTGGAACCAGAACGCGCTGTCTTCACTGAGCTTGGATTTGCCGATAAAGACATTGTTGATGGAACCATTAGTTGGGGTATACCCTTCCGGAAAAGTAAAGGTTAAGGTATCTTTGTCATGACCAGTGTAACCGTCAATTTCGGTACCCGAAGGTAATATGCCGGAGTCGATATCATAGAGGATGATGTTAGTCGGAAGGTTAATGGTAAAGGTAGCGGTGTATCGCATACCGAGTTCGCCGAACTCGACCGCCCTAGGCGTTGTAGTGACTTCCGCATTTGACCAGTTTAATGGATTGCTGCCATTCCTTGCGAGATTCAACAACCCCATCATCCAGTCATAGGCCCATGGACTGCCGTCTTTGGCTCTGACCAGTCCATTGGATACATCCATAAAGTTGTACCCGATGCCTTCGGTTTCAGCCAGCCAAGCTCTGAGCGCGTTGGCGGTGGCGTATCTTGCCATATCATCAGGCAGACCGCCGGTGGTGTTCGGGTAGCCGTGCCCTAAGATGGTGTAGATGCCCTCCAGGGTGCTCGCGGAATACTTGGAAGTCGGGTCAAAAGCCGTGTAGCTTTGTGTGCCCGTCGGGAAATCCAGCGCCTGGTTTAAGCAGTAGGCGATATCGCCGGTAGCGGTTTCCCAGTGCCAGGGTGTTTTAAGATCCCGCCATTCCGTGCCGTTGTAGTACTCCATGTAGTATCCGGCATCATCGGCAAGGCCGGTGGTGAACAGCGGATCGGCGGGCGGGATGGCCGATGCCGGGACAACAAAAAAGGTGAGCAATATGCTCACCAGTAAGATTAGTGCTATTCGTTTTTTCACTTTTTTCCTCCAAAGAAAAAAGCACCACTTTGGGTGCTTTATAGGTTTTATTTTATTTCTTCTACACCGTATTCTTGCGTAAAAGCTTGTACATCCTCGTCAAAATGCGAGGTGTCAGCAAATGATATTTGCTTTGCAATATAGGTGATCAACATCAATAACAAAGCAATAAAGATTATCTTTTTCATATCGCCGCCTCTCTGCTCGCGTTAAAGTTATTCTTCATCCTCCTCGCTGGCTACTTTCACTTCCCCATGAATTTGTTCATAGGTTTTCACGGCCCAAGATAAGAATTTTGGCCGGCTCATTTTTTCTTTATCCAGAATTTTGAGGATTTTATCGTTTAACGCGGGTTTGATTTTCGTTTCAAAGCGTTTCAAATTCTTTTTTGCCCACTTGTTTTTTGAAGCGGCTGATGTTCTTCCCATGCAATACCTCCAGTACCGCTA
>Ga0180435_10002173_pt1 | contig 20130 bp, 16 predicted proteins | sample SS_ome_3_FD_132467 | JGI IMG/M metagenome (GOLD analysis project Ga0180435, IMG submission 132467) | Hypersaline lake sediment archaeal communities from the Salton Sea, California, USA - SS_3_S_1 metaG | ecosystem: Environmental > Aquatic > Non-marine Saline and Alkaline > Hypersaline >...
ATATGAGTTGACAATTATGAATATTATGGGTAGGGTTAATCTCAAAAGTACATCTATATAACTGGATCCACACTAGCTCGATCTGCAATTCAATGGAAACATCTCCATGCGGTGGATAATCATCCCATTAATCCTACTGGCGACGCTCATCAGCTGCGGCCAAGATCCCCCCATTGCCGAATATGATGCCCAATCCCCTGATGAAAGGGCACTAAAAAGCTTGTTTTTGGAGCTTCAAGAGGGGGTGAATAAAAAAAATACAAAAATGGTTGCTGAGTTAATTCATGATGAGGCGCTGCTCATGGTTGGAAGAGATCGACAGTGGTTTACCAAACAGCAATATACCCGCCTGCTGCCAAACCGTTTAGCGGAAAATCCGCCCATATATTTGGGTCGCCCTAAAATGACCGTTAACGGAGATTCAGCCGAAGTTCGGCTGTACCTGACCAGGGGTAGTGGCAGATTTTTAATCGTCTACCGTTTACGACGCGATGATGGACAATGGAAAATAGCGGCCTGGGAATATTAGAAACGTAGTATTGATCTGAGAAGGAAAAGTGTGCCAACCATAATAACCCATATGGCAGTAGCCGGCACGGTCGTAACCCTCATCAAAACCAAAAGACAGCCGGTTCGATTTTATCTTTTAGCCCTGCTGTGCTCGATACTACCTGATGCCGACGTGGTAGGATATCACTATTTTCATATTCCCTCCGGGCACATTCTTGGGCACCGGGGATTTTTCCATTCTCCCTTCTTTGCAATTCTTTTGGGCATTTTTATCGGCACTTTGTTTTTTCGTCGGGAACCTATATTCACCCGCGGCTGGTTTGCATACGTCTTGATCTTCACATTGATTGCTGCCAGCCATGGGCTGCTGGATGCATTGACCAACGGGGGCAATGGTATTGCCTTGCTTTCACCGTTTTCCAGCCAACGATATTTTTTCCCATGGACACCCATCGAAGTATCTCCGTTGGGGATACAAAGGTTCCTCGGTCCACGGGGCATATCGGTGATGATTAGCGAGATACTTTGGATATGGATCCCTTTGGTGGGCATATTCGGATCTGCAGAATTTATCAGAATGTACTTTCGTAAAAAATATGAATTCAAGTCAGAATAAGAGCCCCCTAAATGGGGTGTCAAACATCAGCTATGGTGCCTTATTTTCCGTAACTATTGCTGCAATAATCTTGGGCGCGCTAATAACACAAGCCAGTAGAATTCAAGACGCGATTTGGTTAATGAGAACGGATAATGCTGAATTAATTACCATTCCCTATTTATCAGTTAGGCTCCAAAATAGTGGCAATGAATCTATTTCACTGCCTTTGCAGGGTCAATGCTTTTTATGGCCACCCGAACATTCTTGGGACTATGAATGCGGATACGAATTCAAACAGACAGATAGGACTGAAATCAATTCCGATGCGATCTCGGTTCCTGCCAAAGGTGAGAGAGACTTCCTGATAAATGTGACAAAATTAGCCCCTATTCATCAGACAAAAACTTCGTTGGCGCGCTTTCTTTCAGCGGGTGACTGGCACATCCAATTCGTTATAGTTACAGACCAAAACGGTCGAACACTATTTAACGGCAGTCGCATCCCGTTTACGGCCGATGCAATGTCATCTGGCCATAAACTAGAAGTGTATCGTAAGCCTAATCTGCGTGAAGCCTTTTATTGATCTGATTTCTATTATTTTATTTCCGAGTCGTGCACAATCTCCTCAAAAACGCTTCCCAGATAATCGGCGCCTAACATAAAAGATCGGATTATTGGGGGTTGTTTCAGGTTTTTATCAAGATTAGCCTCAAGTCTTCGCCTATCATCGGAATTCAACCAGGCCTCCCATCCCCCTTGGTGCGTCCAGGTCGATATAACTATTATTCTTCGGTGGTCATTTAGATCGACTAAAGTCTCACCACCAATATATCCTTTCTGCTGCATTGCACCGATTCTCAGTTTGTTTATCGTTCGTATTTCCTCAAAGCTGGGATCTTCTTTAAATTTTCTTTCAAGTAAGATTTTTACAATCACAATCCTCTCCTTTATTTAGAGCGATTGCCAGAATAACGTTCCGATTGTTTATGGATCTCATTGCAGGCCATTAACTCTGTAGGGGCGGGTTTGAAACCCGCCCCTACTCCCTGGTGTAATGAAAGCGGTATCAGGTTTCGGGATGTATTTATGCAAACCACTATAGAGTGGTGGGAAAATATCTGTATTGATACTAAAGAGGACTGGGCAGATCGAGATTTTCTACGCCTGGAAAATGCCAATTTAACTCCCCGGTCGGATCGGGTCAGGAACGATCGGCGAAGGTCCCCATATTTCTGCGGTCACATTAGAAGCTAGTGCTTCAAGCTCCTCTCGAACCTGTCGTACCACAACATCATCAAGCCAGGCGCCACAGGCGTGCATATCATCAAACTCATAGGTGGCAACGACCTGTCCGCTACCGGCGACGGCCCGATAGGCCCTGAATTCTACGACGCCCGGCGCCTTTAAAAGCCGTTCGATGGCAGAACTTGTCCATGCTTTGTATGCATCAACATCCGGTCCAATTTCCCATTTCATTACATAAAGAACCATGATTCCCTCCTGACTATCGTTTAAGTCATCACCACCGGCTTAGTCGGTGGTGAGGACAGATTAAATGGAATAATTACTGAGTAGACTCCATTGGCTAAGTGGGCATGAACCGGTAAGCCACCTTTATGAAACACCTTCATCATGCCGATGTTACTGAAAAGAACTTCTGCCGTAAAACCCTGGATGCCACGCTCGCTGGCAATTTGAATCAGCAATTGGTACAGAAATGTGGAAATGCCTTTGCGCTGAAAGGCTTGATCCACGACAAAAGCCACCTCAGCCCAGGGCCGTGAAAGTTCGCAGATATAGCGTCCTTCGGCGACAATCCTACCGGAATCAGATTCGTCAACCAGGCCCACGATAGACATTTCCCGGGTCCAATCCACATTGACGTATTGCTGCATGCGAGTATGGGGCATGGTGCGTATGGAAGAGAAATAACGGGCATAGACGGCTTCATCGGAAAAGCGGTAAAAAAGTCGCCGCATCTCCTCTTCGTCGGAAGGTTTGATAGGCCTGAAGTGCACTTCGAGATTGTCTTTAAATGAATGGGAAATGGAGATTTCCTGGGGGTAGAGTTTTGTGCTATTCACCAGGAAAATTTGATCTTCATAGAGGATATTTTTGCGTTTGGCTTTTCGAACCAGTTCCGGCCGGTCATCCGGATGGGCGATCTCTATCAAGGCTTGGGCGCGCTCCCGCAGGCTGCGTCCCCTGAGGCGGGCTACACCGTATTCTGTGGCCACCATATCCACCCCTTCTCTCTGGTTGAGCAAGTTGACAAAGCGTTCCACACTGACTCGGATATTAGGTTCTTTATTGAGGTTGCGGCTCGGTATCCCAAATATAGTGTAACCCCCCTCAGAGATTTCCGCACCGGTGATAAAATCGATGATTTCGGCCGGTCCCGCAACGATATTGCCCTTGCCAGCATTTAGTACGACGCGTCCGGTAAGGTCGATTTTGCGGGCTGAATGGACAAAGCCGAAACGGGGATTGCCGCCCACCTCCCGGGGATCAAAGACTTTGTCGACAGTCTGGAATTCTACTTGGGGATTGCGGTCGAGCCACTGCATTAGGCGGGGTGTGCCGATGGCATAAGATGTGAGGCATTTGTTTTTGAAATGAGGTTTGTAACGATTGGTGACACTACCGCCGACAACGAGATCCATCAGCGCGTCGGTGAAAAAAGGAGAATGGATGCCCAAGTGGCATTTGCTTGCAAGCTTCCGACCCAGGGCATCAAACAGCGGCCCCAGGGAGAAGGCCAGGCAGCTTCGATCCTCGATGATTCCGGCTATATGGGTAGCGATTTTATCGAAAATCGGATCTGGGGGCCACGGGTTGAGATAATAAGGAGGTTCATCGGAATCAATGAAATAATCGAAGTCGTTGATGTGGACAAAAGTTTCGCCGTAGGTACGTGGAATGTGGGGGTTGATTTCTCCCACAACCAGAGCGGCCTGATCCATGACAATTCGCCCTACATCTACGGCCACACCCAATGTGCACTGGCCGGAGGTATCCGGTGGTGAGATTTGGAGCACCGCCATATCAACGGAAATCCGGCCCGATGCAAAATGGCCTGGAAGACGGTTAAACCTGCTGGGGATGAGATCCACCTGTCCGGCGGCGATGGCTTCCTCGACCACCCAACCGGCAAAAAAGGTTTTTAGTCTGAACTTTTGCCCTTTAAGCCTTTTCAATGACAGGGCTTCATTGAAGCTAATAAGCTGGATCAATTCAAGATCTTGAATGTTACCGTTATTGGATGAGATGAGATGTTTGACGAAGGTACGCGGCTCGGCCACACCGGTGCCCAGGAAAATACGCATGCCCGGTTTGATTTGATGCAGAATATACTCCGGGGTATCCACCAAGGGTATGGAAGATTTGCCACCCTGCATTGGATTTGTGCCTTAAGGTTAGGGTGTCCCCGGCCGTGAAAGGTTAAAAATAAATTTTCTTGCTTCGTTTGGCGTTACCTCAACCATTTTTGATTCGCAACAGCCAAAATCACCCTTCCCGCCGATAAGAACGGCGATCGTTGCGCCACATTGCTCACACTTGTAAACTTCTTTTTTGTTCGTCATGAGTCACCTCCTTTACAGTCACGGTTGCCATACGGCCAGTTCATCCTTGCAGGAAGAGTACGGGCGGAAATGAGATCGCAATGTAACACGCTTAAGGGAGAAGGTGTCGAATCTGGACCAATAGCATTTTGGATGCCAAGTCAAACGTGGAGAATACCAGAATCGGCTTATGAAAGGGAAGCGCAGAAATGATTTCAGGAAGAATAAACCGTATCCATAGCCTAAAATATAGCATCATTAGTTTGTGTCAATAAAAACAGCCTTCATTCTATCCATGGGGAAAGGGAAAGTTGATTTTCTCTATCAAATCGTCTAGGTTTTCGGCCACAATATCAATGACACCCACTTTCAGCGCCTCTGATTCTGTAGCGGAAATGCTATCCCGAATCGCCTTTTCCACCAAAAATCACATGATAGAGCGATTGTCAGAATAACGTTCCGGTTGAATAAAGAGAGATCAGGTTCAGGATTTTCCTGGTTAGGTATCGGAATGTATTTATGCAAACCACCATAAATCGAGCAAGTGCCGATTATTTTCCCTAATCGAAAGCACACTTTTCCCCTTTTTTTTGAGTTAATATATGTTAGGATTGATTGAAACGGATTCAAATCTCTATTCGAAGCCCATAATTCTTCCTAAAGCTCCAGATGCGCAACTTCTCGAAAATTCAGTAGCCAAACGTGCTGGCGCACATGTTATGTGTTGAACAAGCCTGAGATGGTCACTTGAACTACCTTCAGACCCTTTTTGATTTAGATTGGTTGCTTTAAATGAAATTTTGGAGAACACCCCTCGATCAGGTACAAGACACCATACCCTACGGTATCGTGCACATTGTTGAAGAACGCTGTAAAGGGTGTGGGTTTTGCGTGGAGTTCTGTCCCCGGGATGTGTTGGCCATGTCCTCTAAGACCAATGCCAGAGGCTACCATCCGCCGGAGGTTAAAAGCGGTGTGGTGTGCGCCGACTGCGGTTTATGTGCCCTTTTATGTCCCGATTTCGCCATTTACATCGAAAGCAGCCAGAGATAATTTGCAGAAAAGGATAAGCCCTAACTGACAAAAAGACCGGGGGCGTATGAATACAAAAGATGGCCTTTTAACCGGTGAGCATTTCATGCTGGGTGACCATGCGGCTGCCGAAGGGGCCATTATGGCCGGCTGCCGGTTTTTCGCCGGCTATCCCATCACACCGGCCACCGAGGTGGCTGAGTGGATGTCGATCCGGCTTCCCCAGGTTGACGGTGTCTATATTCAGATGGAGGACGAACTGGCCTCCATGAACGCTGTTCAGGGGGCTGCATGGGCCGGCATCAAAGCGATGACCGCCACCAGCGGCCCGGGATTTTCATTGATGATGGAAAACCTGGGTCTGGCCATTATGACGGAAACCCCCTGTGTGCTGGTCAATGTCCAGCGGGGCGGTCCCTCAACGGGGCTGCCCACCCTTGTGGGTCAGCAGGATATGATGCAGGCCCGCTGGGGCTCCCATGGTGATTACGAAATCATTGCCCTCGCCCCCACATCCCCCCAGGAGCTTTTCGATTTAACCATTCACGCTTTCAACCTGTCAGAAAGATACCGCACCCCGGTTCTGGTGATGACCGACGCGGAGGTGGGGCATATGACGGAGCGGGTCGTGATACCGCCGCCTGAAAAAGTTGAAATTGCTGACCGCCCCCTGGTTCGCAAGGGTGAGGTGGAGCCGGATCAGTTTCGGGTTTACCGGGATATGGATGAGGATGAGAAGGTACCCGGGATATCTCCCATGGCGGTTGCCGGGGAGGGATTTCGTTTTCATATCACCGGGTTGACCCACGATGAGCGCGGTTATCCGGCCATGAGCGCCGACGCCAGTTTATGGAATGTGACGCGTCTGGTGGAAAAAATACGATTACACCGGGAAGAGATCATCCGGACGGAGGCCAACCGCCTGGAAGATGCCGAGGTGGCCGTGGTCTCCTACGGCATTTCGGCCCGCACTTCACTGTGGCCCATCGAACAGGCCCGCCAGGAGGGAATTCGGGTCGGGTATCTGCGGCTCATTACGGTTTGGCCGTTTCCGGAAGATCAGATCTCTCAGCTGGCCGGGCAAGTTCAAGGGATTGTAGTACCCGAAATCAATCTGGGGCAAATCATCTACGAGGTACAGCGCTGCAGCGCCGGCCGGACCCGCGTTTACGGTGTCCAAAAGCCGGGTGGTGATATCCTTGACCCCCAGACCATCCTGGATGCGATTCGCCGGGCCGCCGGGAGAACGGATGAACCTCCCCGCCCATCAGGAACCCAATTCATGGAGCTCTTTTGATCATGCCGCATAACGAAGTCCCCGACAACGGGCACCTGGAGTTGTCCGGACACGAGCCCGCGGAGCAAAGTGACTGGGTCACCGGTCTGCACCCCATGGACCACCTGCTGCGCGGTGAGCGGCTGCCCCATATCTGGTGCCAGGGCTGTGGACTGGGAACAACGTTGACCACCTTTATCGGCGCTCTGCAGTGGCTGCAGGAGCATCACAGCTGGGACCTCGATAAAGTGTCGGTGGTATCCGGTATCGGCTGCACCGGCAGGGTGGCCGGCTATATCCGCCTGGATTCGTTTCACACCACCCATGGACGGGCCGTCCCCTTTGCCACCGGCCTGAAAGTCGCCAACCCGCAATTAAAAGTGGTGGTTTTTTCAGGTGACGGCGATATTGCCGGTATCGGCGGCAACCACTTCATCCATGCCGCCCGGCGCAATCTCGATATCACGGTTATTTGTGTCAACAACTTTAACTACGGGATGACCGGCGGGCAGGTCGGCCCCACAACGCCCCATGGCGCAAGGGCGGTTACCACCCAATACGGAAATTTCGAATATCCCTTTAATCTGCCCTATCTGGCGGCTGCGGCCGGTGCCTCATTCATGGCACGCTGGACTGTATTACATGCCCGGCGTTTAGAGTGGACGCTGCGCCAGGCCATGCTGCATCCCGGCTTCAGTTTTGTGGAAATCATTGCCCCCTGCTCCACCGCCTATGCACGCTGGAATCCCGAGGGCCACGGGCTGGATCCCGAGCATTTAAGACGGCGCGGGCTGGAGGTGATGAAACATTATCAGCAGATAGGCAAAATCGCCCACGCTACCCACCCCAAAGACTGCGCCATCAAAGTTGACGACCAGGGGATGACCACCGAGATTATCGAAGGCATCTTTATCGATGAACCCAAACCGGAGTTCCAGGCCGCCATCGACAAAATGGCAGCAGCAGCCGATCAACGCTGGCAGAGGGCCCGCCAAGCGTTAAACAAACGACCCCAGCTGCCCTCCCGAAGCGATCACGTCCCCCGCAGCGACGTACAATTAGGCGGCTTCGGGGGCCAGGGGATCATGAGTGCCGGCAACATCATCGGCAGGGCGGCAGCCCTCTATGATAAACTGGAAGCTTGTTTCACCCAAAGCTACGGACCGGAGGCCAGGGGCGGAGCCGCCGGCTCCCAGGTGGTGATCGGCAGCGAACCCATCCACCACCCCCATCTGATCAGACCGACCAGCGCCATCATCATGTCCCGCGAAGCTTACACCAAATATGTCCCCAGCCTGGCGCCCGGCGGCACCCTTTTAATTGATGACGGTTTGGTCACGCTTGCCGCAAACCACCGCCAGGATCTGAAAACTTATGGTATCCCGGCCACCCAGGTTGCCGAAGCGTTGGGCAACATCAGGACGGCCAACTCCGTGATGCTCGGATTCTGGACGGCCATTACCGGGATTATCAGCAAGGCCGCCATGGAACATTCGCTGAGCGCTTCGGTGCCGCCGAAAACCATCGAAGTGAATAGCAAGGCGTTTGAGTACGGTTTCCAAAAAGGCCACGCCATATCAAATCCTGGCCCGGAGGGTAAGTGAACGATTTGAAAATCGAAAATTAAAATCCTGTCTTTTTAACCAAAAGAAACAATTGCCCATGCCCAACTCAGCCCTCATTATCGGCGGCAGCCCGGCAGGTCTGCAGGCGGCCAGGGACCTGGCCGACAGCGGGATACAGGTCCACCTCATCGAGCAGGGGCCCTTTGTCGGGCTAAATGGGACAACCAGCATTGCCCCCCGTGTGCTGAACAGGCGCCTGCTTGAATTGACCAAACATCCCCACACTGAGGTTGGGACCCAGACCCGGCTCGACAGGGTCACAAAACGCGGCGATGATTTTCAGGTGCTACTCCGCAAGGATCCCCGTTATGTGGATGTGGCCCGCTGCAACGACTGCGGGGAGTGTATCGAAACCTGTCCGGTGGAAGTGCCGGGAACCGGTCATAAGGCCGCATACCGCTTAAACCATGTCCAGCCGGCCTGTGCCGTAATTGCCAAGGAGGGGCAGGCACCCTGCTCGGCCGCCTGTCCGGCGGGCATCCACGTTCAGGGCTACGTGGCCCTGATCTCCGCCGGCCGCTACCAGGAAGCCGCCGCTCTGATCCGCGAAGCCATGCCCTTCCCTGCCATCTGCGGCCGCATCTGCACCCATCCCTGTGAGGCCGGGTGCCGCCGCGCCGAAGTGGACCAACCGGTGGCCATCCGCTCCCTCAAGCGTTTTCTCACCGATTGGGAACGCAGTCAGGGCGGAAGATCAGTTCCTGACCGCGACCCGCTTCCCCTGTCCGCCAGGCAGGCCCGGCAGGTGGCCGTGGTGGGCTCGGGACCGGCAGGTCTGACCGCGGCCTGGGATTTGGTGCGCCGGGGGTACCGGGCCACGGTGTTTGAAAAACTGCCCGTACCCGGCGGCATGATGGCCGTGGGCATTCCCGAGTACCGTTTACCGCGGGATATCCTGGCAGCGGAAATCAGGGACATCGCAAGGACGGGCGTGGAAATACGCACCGGTGTCACCTTCGGCAGAGACACCTCTTTGGCCAGGTTGAAAGCGGATGGATACGCCGCCGTGTACCTGGCCATGGGGCTACATGGCGGGCGCAGGCTCAATGTGAAAAACGAAGACGCCGAAGGTGTGCTCCAGGGTGTTGCGTTTTTACGCGATGCAGCCCTGGGCAGGAAAGTGTCTCTGGGCGAAGAGGTACTCGTGGTGGGCGGTGGTAACGTGGCCGTGGACGCGGCCCTCACCGCCCGGCGCCAAGGCGCCCGTCGTGTGACCATGGTTTGTCTGGAAGAACGCGGGGAAATGCCTGCCTGGGAAAGTGAGATTCGGGAAGCCCTGGAAAGCGGTATTGAGATCGTAAACAGTTTCGGTCCCAAAGCCTTTTTCATAAACAGGGCCAGCCGCGTCACCGGTATCGAGTTCAAAGCCTGCACGAAGGTATTCGACCCCAAGGGCCGCTTCAGCCCCTCATACGATGAAAATGAGTGCCGGCCCTTCTTCGCCGATACGGTCATCATCGCCATCGGTCAAAGCGCCAGACTCGAGGAGATAAAACAGGAGGGCCTTGACATCTCCCCCCAAGGCACCCTGATGGCCGACCCTGACACCCTGCAAACCTCCCTCGAAGGAGTATTTGCCGGTGGCGATTGCTGCTACGGTCCCAAATCGGTGGTGGAAGCCATTGCAGCAGGGAAACAGGCTGCCGCAAGCATCCATCGCTATCTCGCCGGCCGGGCGCAGACTGCCTTTGACCCGGAAGGTAAAGCCAGGACAGGCAATAAGTCGTTTTATGGCACAGCAGCAGTTGTCGCCAAAGCGGCCCTGCCAGTTGCCAACCGCCCTCTGTCTGCCGAGGAACTGCAGCCCAAACCCCGGGTACCCATGCCGTTGTTACCGCCCCGAAAACGGCACCGCAGCTTTGATGAAGTGGAGTTGGGCTATACTGAATCCCAGGCCCTGACCGAAGCCCGCCGCTGTCTGATCTGCGGCCCGTGCAGTGAATGCATGGCGTGTGTAAAGGTCTGCAAACCGGAAGCCATCCATCACGACCAGCCGCTGACCTTCACTGAATTCACGTTCGGCGCCATTCTCTATGCCGGCGAGCCGGATGGGTTCCGCCGGCTGCCCCTGACCGAAGGTGAGTCTGTCCAGCAAGTGGCGCCGGATGATATTCTGGGTGCTTCCGCGGCCGCCGCCCGCATCCTGGGCCAAATCCGTCCGCCGGGTCTGCCAGAACCCTCAGATATCGAGCAGGTGACGGCAGAAGAATCGCTGCGGATGGGCATATTTATCTGCGAATGTGCTCAATCCCTATCCAGGTTTATTGATATGGCAGAGCTGCAAAACCAGGTGGCAGCCCTGCCCCAGGCGGTTCATGTCCAGCCGCTGCCGGTTGCCTGCACCGCAGAGGGGGCCGAGACCATCGCACACACAGTGGCGGCAGAAGAACTGAACCGGGTGATCCTGGCGGCCTGTGCGTGTTGCAGCCTGGAACAGGTATGCTACAGCTGCACCTTGCAAAGGATTCGCTGCAAGCAGCATATGGGCCTGTTTCCGCCGGCAAACCCACGACTCCCAGATCTCGCAACTGCAGTTGGCAAATTGCCGCCCCAAGCTGTTGAGACCGTTAATATCAGGGAACAGTGCGCATGGGCCCATCCCGATGCACCCCGGGCGGCCACCGGCAAGGCTGCCGCCCTCATCGCTGCAGCCGCAGCCAGGCTCCGTCGGCCATGGACCCCAATCCCAACCCCCAGGCTGGATGTTCGTTCGGTGGCAGTGGTGGGGAACGGGCCGGCGGCCCATATGTGCTTGGACTTGCTCCGTCGGCAACGGATCGAGGCGTATCATCTAAACGCCACGCCTTCGGAAATCGTGCGCGCAGAGGGATGCTATAACTTGATCCAAAACAAACGGAGGCAAAGGGCTCAAGGAGTGGTCCTGGCACCTGGAAATCCCGCCGATGCCCTGAATCTGCTGGCGGCTTTCGGGCCGGAAGCCCTACGCCCCCGCATAGAGACGATTTGGGGCGGACTCGAAACCCATCGGCCGGGGGTATTCTATTGCGACCCCCGCAAGGACGGCTTTAAAGCCGGCGCTGCTGCCGCAATGCGGGTTTGCGCCTGGTTGCACCATTCGGTGAAAACAGCGTACGCAGTCGTTGCCACCGTCGAGCCGCACCGCTGCCGGGCGTGTCAAACCTGCGTGGAGCTATGTGAGTTCGGCGCACCCCGGCTCAGCGATGCCGACCCGGATCCCAGGGCCTGGATCGACCCGCTGATTTGCAATGGCTGCGGTACCTGTGGGGCTCACTGCCCATCCGGTGCCATCACCACCGGTGATGCCACCGATGCTCAATTGACGGCCATACTCCATATTCCCATAACCCGGAAATCAGGCATTCATGAAGCGTAACGGCAAAGTGATCGTATTTACCTGCAATTGGGGCGGCTACAGCGGGCTGGAGGCCGCAGGACGGCAGCAGTGTGCCTACCCTCCCGAAGTCTACCCGATTCGCGTGATGTGTCTGGGACGCATCAGCCCCGGGGTTATCCTGAGAGCCTTTGAGCTGGGCGCCGCCGGTGTCCTGCTGCTGGGCTGCCCGCCGGAGGAGTGCCATTACGGGTTCGGCAACCGCCGTGCCGAGGAAAACTTTGGCATCGCCCGGGACCTGGTCAGGCTGTTGGGATACCCCCGCCGGAGCCTGCAAATGGATGCGGTAACCATGGCTGATGGGAGCGCATGGGCAAAAAAGGTTCGTAATTTTGTGGATGGACTAAACAGTGTGCGACGGTCAAGAACCACATAACCCAGTCAAGCCAGAACCAACATGGGCTGAAACCACGAAGAGCACAAAGGACACGAAGTAAGGGGAATCACGCTTCACGTTCATCAAACTTCGTGCTCTTCGTGAACTTCGTGGTGAAAAGTTTACATTATTGAGAATTTGTGGCGTGAGGCACTGATACAGGCGAACATGAACCTGCAGAAAGACAACATAAGGCAGGACCTGCGCAAGATCATCCACCGCAACCGGGTTTGGTATTGCCTGGAATGCGGTAAGTGCAGTGCGGTTTGCCCGGTGACACCATGGGAGCGTCGGACCTACACCAGTCCGCGGCTGCTGGTTGAAAAAGCGGTCAGCGGCCACCCCGGCCCATTGTTCGCAGACCCGTTGTTCTGGTCCTGCTTGACCTGCCGGCGCTGCAGCGAACTGTGTCCATCGGCGGTTGGGTTTTGCGAATTTTTGCGCGAAGCTCGCTCCCTGGCCCGCAGCGACGGCCGTTCCGGCGACTGCACCCACGGGGGCGTGATTGAAACCTGGGGCCGGATGATGACCGACCCGGACCTCACGCAGAACCGTCTTCATTGGCTGGGGGGTGGAGCGGTCATATCGGAAAACGCGGACACGGTCTATTTTACCGGCTGCCTGCCCTATTATGACGTCCTTTTCAGGCATCTGAATATCGATGGCATCGCTGTGGCCGACGCGGCGCTCCACATCCTGAACACGTTGGGGATCGCCCCCCAGGTGATGGTCAACGAGCGCTGCTGCGGCCATGATCAGCTCTGGGAAGGCGATGTCGCGACCTTTACCGCCCTGGCGCGGCTCAATATGGAAGCCCTCAAAGCCACCGGTGCCAGACGCGTTGTGACCACCTGCCCCGAATGTGCGCGCACGCTCGCCCTGGATTACCCCCAAGTGGGCGGGGATCATGGCATGGAGGTACTGCACATCACCCAGTTGATTAACCAAAAACTCTCCGGCTCTGATTCAGAATGGGGCTTGCAGGCGGACGCAGGCACGGTCACCTACCAGGACCCCTGCCGGCTGGGAAGACATTTGGGGATTTACGGCGAACCCCGGGCATTGATCACCGCCATGGGATACGATCTGGTTGAGATGCAGCACAATCGCCAGACAAGTATCTGCTGCGGCACCAGCGGGTGGACCGCCTGTGGTGCCGTGAGCAAAAACATTCAGATCGAGCGCTTGCGGGAAGCCGTGGCTACCGGCGCCGAAATGCTGACGACCGCCTGTATCAAGTGTCAGATTCATCTCAAATGCGCCCAGCAAGGCACGGACAGGGAGAAAATCCAAATACCCATCCGCGATCTGACCACCGTCTTCGCCCAGCGGTTAGGGTGGCACAATCCAGCCCGAAAGGAGGCCTACATTGGTCCATGAGACATTACGTATCGGTGTATTCATTTGCGATTGTGGTTCCAACATCGCCGGTCCGGTGGATACCGAAGCCGTACGGGCCTTTGCCGAGGGCCTCCCGGACGTCATTCTCGCGGCCGGCAACAAATATACCTGTTCCGATCCGGGGCAGCAGGAGATTCAACAGGCCATACACGAACATCAACTCAATCGGGTGGTGGTGGGGGCCTGCACGCCGTCCGCCTATGAACCGGTTTTTCGAAACTGTATTCAGGGTGCTGGGCTGAACCCGTATTTGCTCGAAATGGCCAACATCCGGGAGCACTGCTCGTGGGTGACCACCCAGCGCGACCTTGCCACGGAAAAGGCCAAGGATATCGTGAGGGTGGCCGTGGCCCGGGCCCGCTGGCTCTATCCCCAGGAAGAAGAGCAGATCGCCGTCACCGATGCAGCCCTGGTCATCGGAGGAGGGGTTGCCGGCATGCAGGCGGCCCTGGACCTGGCCGATGCCGGCCACCAGGTCTACCTGGTGGAGAAAAAGCCCTCCATCGGCGGGATTATGGCCCAGTTGGACAAAGTCTACCCCGACATCGAGTGCAGTATCTGAATCCTGGGCCCCAAGATGATGGATGTCGGTCGGCATCCCAAAATTGAACTGCTCACCTACTCCAGGGTAGAAGATATCACCGGCTACGTCGGTAACTTCAAGGCCTATATTCGGAAGCAAGCCCGCTATGTCGACGAAACCGCCTGCACGACCTGCGGCGATTGCGCCCCGGTTTGCCCTGTGGTGGTTCCCGATGAGTATCAAATGGGGCTGAGCACACGCCGGGCGATTTACATCCCTTTTCCCCAGGCAGTACCCTCGGCTTACATTGTTTCGGCCGAGGAGTGTCTGGGGCTCAATCCCATTGCCTGTGGAAAATGCATCGATGCCTGTGAAAAGCAGTGCATCAACTTCGACCGCGAAGACGAACAGATTGAAGTTCAGGTGGGCGCCATCATTGTGGCGACCGGAATGGATGTGTATGACCCCACGGCCTTAGACGAGTACGGGTACACCCGCTTCCCCAACGTGGTAACCAGCCTGGAACTGGAGCGGCTTATTTCTACCGGCGGCCCCCTTAAGGATCGTTTCGGCCGGCCCAGCGACTTGACCCGGCCCGGACGCATCGGTTTTATCCAGTGCGTGGGTTCGCGCACCCAGGACCCCAAGCGCGGCAACCCCTACTGTTCCACCTTCTGCTGCATGAATACCATCAAGGAAGCTCAATATTTGATGGATAATTATCCGGAAAGTGACATAACGGTTTTCTACATCGACCTGCGCGCTTACGGCAAGGGTTTCGAAGAACTGTTGATGCGCTCCAGGGGCCGCGGAGTTCGCTATGTCCGCGGTTTGCCGGGTGAGGTCCAGGAGGACCCCGCGACCGGCAATCTCCGGCTTACGGTGGAGAACACCATCGAAAAACGGCTCGACACCTACGAATTTGAGATGCTGGTGCTGGCGGTGGGGGCCACCCCGGCCACGGACACCGAACCGGTCCGCCAGATGGCCAGTATCTCCAAGGCTCCCAGCGGTTTTCTCAAGGAGGCCCACGCCAAACTGCGTCCGGTGGCAACCCCTACCAAAGGCGTCTTTATCGCCGGGGCCGCCGAAAGCCCCAAGGATGTGCGCGACAGCGTCACCCAGGCCGGCGCCGCCGGTTCCCGGGCCGCCATCCTGCTGGGCCGGGGAAAACTGGCCGTAGAAGCCATTACCGCTTTGGTCCATAAAGGGGATTGTACCCGCTGCGGCCTGTGCGCCCGGGTATGCCCCTTCGGGGCCATCGACTGGCGTAAAAAGCAGGCGGCCCGGGTCATCACGGCGGCCTGCGCGGGTTGCGGAACCTGTGCCGCCGAATGCAAGGCCGGCGCCATCGAGATGCGCCACTTTTCGGATCAGGCCATCTATGCGCAGATGGACGCCATCCTGGAAACAGCCCCCCAAAACAAGATCGTGACCTTTGCCTGCCACTGGTGTTCTTATGCCGGCGCCGACACCGCCGGAGTGAGCCGCATGGCCTATCCGCCCAACGCCAGGATAATCCGCACCATGTGCTCCGGACGCGTGAACCCGGAATTTGTATGGTATGCTTTTCAAAAGGGAGCCCCGGTGGTTTTAGTATCCGGATGCCACTATGCCGACTGTCACTATATCGACGCCAACCGAAATACCGTGCGCCGCGTGGATGGACTCTGGGAGGGCCTGGAAAAAAACGGGGTGCGGCCGGACCGGCTGCTGCTGGAATGGTGTTCGGCCGCCGAGGGCATCCGCTGGCAGACCATCATGCAGGAAACCGAAAGAAAACGCCTCGCGGTGACCCCGGAAGAGTTGGCGGAAACCCGCAGCATCCTGATGAAAGCCAAAGTTCCGAAACCCCGCAATCCCAAAGCAGGGCATGAAGGCCGGGAATCGGAATTTGCCTGCATCCGCTGCGGCCATTGCTGGACGGCTGCTTTCAATTCAACCGAGGAAAGAACCTGCCCTGGGTGCAAATCCAATAGCGTGCGCTGGATTATGCCGTCTTGAATTCTCGCAATGTCAGTTCCCCACGATGAATATCAGTCACAACCTCCCCTGCGGATTGGTTCACTTTCCTATTTCCACAGCTATAGTGGTTTGCATAAATACATTCCGATATCCAATGCCGCTTCCATTACGTCAGGGAGTAAGGGCGGGTTTCAAACCCGCCCCTACAGAATTAATAGCCTGCCATAAAAACCACAAACAATCGGAACGTTATTCTGACAATCGCTCTAACAGATCATTCCAACGGACGGTTAAAGAATTGGCTGGGTTAACTTCTATTTTGGTACCAAACCTTTCGCTTTCTCTGTTGAGGATATTTTTAAGCCATAACATTTCGTTAGGCGAGGCAGCATTGACCCTACAGTTTTTAATCCGGGTGGGTATCAATTCCATACCGACCAGATCTCCGGTGGCGGGATCCATGGATATAAAATACATCAGGGATAGATCGCTTCGAAACCGTTCATAACCGCCGATCCCTTCATAGTCATTTAAAAAATCGCCGCAGCCATAGATGACAGGTTTGCCCTTGTAAACCTCGATCCCCTTGATGTGGTGGGATGAGTGACCGTGAATCACATCCACACCGGCTTCATCGATAAGCTGACGGGCAAAGGCAATGTGCTCATCCCGGATCCTGTACCCCCAATTGCCGCCCCAGTGAATGGAGATAACTATAATATCTCCGGGTTGTTCAAATTGGTGGACCATTTGTTTGATGTTATGAACGGTTTCAGCGGACAACTCGGTTAACAGATTTATACCGGCTTTTTTTTGTGTGGCGGCCCAGCTCAGCGGGATTCCACTCGCGGTTGAACCGTAGGCGAAGATAACGACCCGGCCTTTACCCGCGACTTGAATCACGGCCGGTTTTTCCGCTTCGCTTACGTCGTGGCCCGCTCCTGAACTTTTTATTCCAGCTTGATGCAAGCTTTTAAGGGTTTCCCTCAGCCCGGCATAACCCCAGTCAAGGGTGTGATTATTGGCCAGTGAACAGTAATCAATTCTGGCCGCAGTCAAACAGGCAATATTTTCGGGATGCATCCGATAGTGAATGCCCTTGGTTTTCCAATAATCATCACTGCGGGTTACGCTCGTCTCAAGATTTATGATTCTGACATCCGGCGCCCGTTGCTCCAATTCGGCAAGCGCAGCGCCCCAAATATAGGGATAAGATACAGGTTGGAGAATGGGGCCATTAGCTTTCTCCGCCAACTCCACGTATCCGCGGGCGTTTTTCATATAGGACTCGTAAAGTACGGGCGAACTAGGATGGGGCATTATCTGATCAATGCCTCTGCCGGTCATAACGTCTCCGCACATGAACAAGGTGACGGGTGAGGATGCTTGACCCATCCCGGATCTCTCACTTAGGGTAGCCACTCCGTTAATGAAGCCACCTCCCAACACGGAAGCTAAGAGCAGGATACCGGTGATCGCAAAATAGCGCAAACTGCTTGGCATACCGCTCTCCCGGTATTAGGTGACATCCCAACTTTTAAACCTAAGTATCTTCAAGCCGGTAATCATTATCCCCCAGGATCTTTTCATTCCCCTTCATGTAGGTTTGGGCCCGGCGCAAAGCCTTGACCTCCGCCCAGCCACCCGGACTGCGGATCAGGCTGCCACCGGTCAATTCCGGGCGCCTGCCCAGCGAGTGCAGCAAGTCCGTCAACAGCCGATCGTTGGGCTAATCCCATCAATGAGCTGCTGCTCTCTGCGGCGCAACAGGCTCGATTAAGCTCAGTTGGTCGGCTTCGGCTTGTTGTGCGAAATAAAGATCCCACCTTAGTTGCAGGTTAAGCCAAAAGTCAGGAGAGACCCCAAAATATTTAGATAACCTTAGTGCAGTGCTTGGGGTGACCCCGCGACGCCCGTTAACGATTTCATTAATTCTTTGATACGGAACATGTATGGCATCAGCTAGTTGGCGCTGAGTAAGGCCCATTGGCTTTAAAAATTCTTCGAAAAGCATTTCACCTGGATGGGTTGGCGTTCTATGTGTTGGTATTCTAATCATAACAATCACCTACAAGCTAGTTTTTATACCAATCTATAACTTCAACATCCGCTGGTCCTGACTCTAAAAAGTATGTATCATGGAATCACAATGACACGGATATCATGCTATTTCAAGGCGTGATTGTAACGTATTTCTCAGCCGAAAGGGAACCGAGTCGGCTGAAGAAAATTGTTGGAGGAAGCAGCTACGCGGTTATTAGCGGATCAGGCCGCCACCGGTCAATTCCGGGCGCTTGCCCAGGGTTAGGCCCTGCTGGATAAATCGGCGGCCTCCCCGGCCAATATGGCGTCCGCGTCTATCTCCACCAGGTAGTCCTTGCCCACCAATGAGGCCTGGACAAAGGTGTTGGCAGGCAGAATCCCGCGAAAACGTTCGCCATGGGCACGCGCTACAGGCTCCCATCTTGCTAGATCCTGGACATAGACACGGGTTCGAACGACATCCGCGAGGCTGCCGCCAAAGGACTGCAGCGTGCCTTCTATTTTATCGATGATAAAGTGGGTCTGGGCCCAGGGGTCATTACCTCCAATGGTGACATCGCCGTGAACCGCTGTGGTTCCGGCAATCCACACCTGGTCACCGCGTCGCACGGCCCGGCGGTAGCCGGCAATTTCCTCCCAAATCGTACCGCTCAAGACTCTGCTTCTGCCATCCTGGCCTTCAATGACCTGATAAGGCGGCGTAAAAATAAGTTCGCAGATTTTCATTAGTTCAGGCGCCCGCTCAGCAAGGCGCGAATCAAGCAAACCCATCGCCCGGAAATAGGAATAGGTTTCTATCTAAACCGCCCGGCCATCCCCTGCATTATTGAAAATTACGTACTGCAGGAAACTCAAAACAGGTCTGCCGCCGTTTGCTTCTGTGAAAAAATCCCTCATTGAACATAGCGTAACGCGTAAAGTTGCTATGCCCAAAGAGGGTTCATAAAGGCCCAAAGAGCCTAAGCCATTCAGGGCGATATTTCAAGTATCATATTGTATTTATATCGGAACTCACCAGGAAGCCGTGGAGTGGGAATAGTCGCAGGCATCTCTTTGAAATGGTAGAAAATCTGATCTGGCACTCTGTCCCCATTACCCCGGTAAATAGGAATAGGTGGGCCGGTTACGTCCCTGCCCGCTGCGGCCTTCCCGGAATACAGGGCGGATCGACTTGAAACCGAGAGGCTTTAAGAGTAGAATTGGCAGGAGCGGTATGATGGGAGACTGTCACGCAGTGTTCTGTGGGGGTCTGGGGGTGAGATTCCCCTGAAATACCCGACTCTGCAAAGCGCCAGGAGGCACCATGACGGTAAAAATAATAAGATTTTTTCTATGGTCATGCTTGATTCCCTTATCATTTGCATTTTTTTCAGGATGCGCTACATCTCCAAACATACCTTTTGCAGGTAGACCTTGTCCTGCCACACTTGAGGAGTTAGATCAGAGAAATCCTTTGCTTGTCAAAGAATTAGGCAAGCTGCCAGAAATCCAAGATGGCATTTTAGAATCAGAAAAAATCGCATTGGAAAGGATTAGTGACCTATATGATTCAAATCCTAAGCGATTTAATCAAGTTTTTAATGAAATGTATAAGATTGGGATACCTGAGGTCAGGAAATATTGTTCTCCTCTGCAGGCTCTATTTTGGCTTGCTGAAGACGGTGTGTTGGAATCGGAAACTGATCTGATTAATCGCTACTCCTTAGATATTTTACTTATTAAAGCTTGGGATTTTAGCCCTGCTGAAATTCATGATCAGCAAATATTAGAAATAATAAACGGTATTAAAGATACAGATATTAAAGAGCAATACATCGAAGATTGGAAAACCTTAGGGAGTGCAAA
>Ga0180435_10002175_pt1 | contig 20105 bp, 22 predicted proteins | sample SS_ome_3_FD_132467 | JGI IMG/M metagenome (GOLD analysis project Ga0180435, IMG submission 132467) | Hypersaline lake sediment archaeal communities from the Salton Sea, California, USA - SS_3_S_1 metaG | ecosystem: Environmental > Aquatic > Non-marine Saline and Alkaline > Hypersaline >...
CAATCCAGTAATTAAAGCTTTCATAAAAGGCACTATTCATCAGCCCCCGTGCTCCATTGTGCTGTTTTCTCTCTTATCGTTGGAATAATATATAATTTTGACTCAGTATTAATATTATGGTGATTGTTCAGAACTAACCCGATTTTTTATAGATCGGGTTAGATCGAGATGAAAATATATCCTCTCCTCAAGACCGCCATTCTGTTTATTGTTGGGCTGTTGCTGGGAAGGTATATTTCCTTCCCTGAGGGGTTTTCCCTATATCTAACCGGTACATGTCTCGCTCTGGTTCTGATTTCATATTCACTCCGGAAACTTTTCCCGGTCACGATTATCCATCTTATCTTTTTCTTCTGTCTGGGAATCTTGATGATCTCTACCGGAATTCTTCGATACTCATTGGCTGTTCGACCGTCTCCGAATGAAATCTCCCGCTATGCCTCACCGGTTCCGGTCTCGGTGACCGGTGTTATCCGGGGCGATCCGATATTCCAGCGCCATGGCGCGCGATTTGAACTCAGATGCGAACAATTGCGGAAGGGAAAGAGAGATTATCCGGTTGCCGGGATGCTCCAGGTGCTATTCCACGGCCAGGTCAAGGAAGTTGAGCCGATCCTCGAATGCGGGAACCGGATTAGGATTACCGGAAAGATCTCCCTCCCCCGGGACCGGGGAAATCCGGGAGAGATATCAAGGCGGGAGAGTCTGGCCTCCAGGTCAATTCACGCTGTAAGCCGGATCTACCGGACCGATGATATAGCGCTGCTGGACAGAGCTGGACCGGATTCTATCTTCTGCCTGGCTTTAAATCTCAAGCATCATCTCCAGCGGATCCTCAGGAGTAGTCTCCCAAACCCCCAGGGACATCCCGGCAGTCTTCAGTCGACAATCCTGGAGGCATTGATGCTGGGAGAGCGAGCACCCATCCCTTATGAGATCAAGGATAAATTTCGGTCGGTCGGCGTCATCCACGTTCTGGTTGTCTCCGGACTCCACGTCGGGTTCATCTGGATGCTGGGATTATTTATCTTCAGCCCTTTGCCACTCCGGCTTCGACACGCTCTCTTGATCCCACTGGTTGTCGGATATGTTCTTATAACGGGGTCTTCCACGGCTACCGTCCGGGCGGGGCTGATGGCCTGCGTCTATTCTATGGCCTTTGTTTTGAACCAGCCTAAAAACTCGCTCACCGCGATCGCTGCCGCCGGCCTCGGCCTCCTGATCTATAACCCGCTGAATCTTTTCACCACCGGTTTCCAGCTCTCATTCCTGATCGTCATCTCCATAATCGCTCTCACCCCGGTTATCGATCGCCGTCTCCGGTTTCTCCCGGCTAAACTAAGACCCTTTATCGGCGTCCCTCTAGCCGCTCAACTGGGCGCTCTCCCCCTGGTGGCTTACTATTTTCATTCGATCTCCCTGATAGCTCTGCCGGCCAACATCATCATCGTCCCGTTGGTCGCCGGGATCGTATGTCTGGGATTTATAGCGTCTTTGACCGGACTGATCGCGGTGCCGCTGGCCTGGTTGATCAACTATCCCAACCGTTTATTAATCCTCATCCTTCTCAGGCTGGTTGGCTGGTTCTCCCGGTTTCCCGGATCCGGTATCCTGATTGCCGCCTTCCCCGTCTCCTGGATATTTATCTGGTACCTGATCACTCTTTCTCCCGCCTATCTCGGGCCCCGCCGGAGAAGGTTCATCTGGATTATCGGGATAGTGGCGATCCTCCTCCTGATCGGCTGGGGGATCCTCTATCTTCCGATGCCGGCACCACCTCCATTTCAGGCGATATTCTTCAACACTGAAAGCGGTGGAGAGACCATACTGAAAGAGGCTAATGGTCCCGTCATTCTTATTGCCTTCGATGATGACCGTTTCGGAGATATCAGATCGACGATCTTCCCGTATCTCTTCCAGGAGAAGATCGATCACGTGGACTATCTGATTCTTACTCAGGCAAATCTGGATCACCTGAATGTCCTCAATAAACTCCTCGAGACGGTTACCATCGGAAGAGTCCTTGATCATCCCCTCGGGCCATCATCACCCTCTTATCCGCGTTTCCGGGAAGTGCTGGAGAAGAACGGGATCGGGTACCACCGCCTCACCCATGATGATTTGATCGAGATAGGAGGGAGCCAAATCTCGGTTCTCTGGCCCCGGTGCCCCGGTGAAACCGAATTCGAACCGGATTATTCTCTGGTAGTCAAACTGCGATTCGGTGAGACCACTTTCCTCTTCCCCTCCATGATCGGCATCTTTGCCCAGGAAGATCTGGCCGAGAAGCCGCTGAATCTTAAAGCAACCGTTCTAAAAGCACCCTGGCGCGGGTCCAGCGCCCATATATCTCCCTTCTTCCTCAAGGCGGTCAACCCGGAATACGGACTTCTGATTCAGGGCAGGAAGTACTTCGGCCGCTACCCCCGGGACTGCGGGGAGTTCCTGGAAGACCAGGGCGCCGAAGTTCATAAGAGCGGGGAGGAAGGATGTTTGATCATTGAAACGGACGGTGAAACATGCCGGGTATTTTCTACTCTAGAGGATGATACCGATGAATGAGGGCAACACATTATACGTTAGCTCGTTGCATTATATTATCCACCACCGCCCTTGTGTCGGTGGAGATATGACTGATAGCTAAATGATGAAGATATCAAAGAATTGGTGGGCTATAATACTACTGTTGATTATCGTTTCCTGTAGTCCGCCCACCCCGGATGTTAGAAATGAGGGGCTGCCTGAGTGGTGTCGGGTTTACTTTACTCCCCATGATCCGGTAGTCGAACGGATGGTCTCCCTGATCGACAGCGCTAAGAAGCGGGTCTGGGCGGCATTTTATAGTTTCACTCAGGAGGAGGTAGCTCGGGCGTTGCTCAGGGCTCAGGGGCGCGGGGTTGATGTACGGGTAATTATGGATGACGCCTCCGCCCGATCGGAATTCTCCCAGTCCCACCTCATCAAGGCTCGAATCCCCCTCAAGACCGATCTTGCTCCCTCCGACTTCATGCATAACAAGTTTATGGTCATCGACAGCTTTCTGACCTGGACCGGATCCTATAACCCCGGGGAAACCGGGAGTTACCGGGATAATAACAATGTGATAGTCATCTCGTCCACCCGGGTGGCTTCCAACTATGAAGATGAGTTTCTGGAGATGTGGAACGGCAAGTACGGTACGGACTCGCCCGGACCGACTATTAATCCCCGGATACTGATCGGGCGCGTGTTGGTCGAGAGTTACTTCGCCCCCGAGGACCCCTGCGAACGGAGATTAATAGAATTGATCCGTGGTGCGGAGGGGAGCATCCGCTTCGCTACCTTCGCGTTCACATTAGAACCGGTGGCCGGGGAGTTGGTGGAGCAGAGTCTGGCCGGAATTGACGTAAAAGGGGTTATGGAACGCGGCCAGAACAGTCCCTGGTGCTGCTATCGAATCTTAGAGGATTGCGGGATAGATATCCGCTGGGACCAGAATCTATATTATCTCCACCATAAATTCTTCGTTATTGATGGCAAGATCGTAATCACCGGTTCCTTTAACCCCACCAAGCACGCCGGAAATGCCAACGACGAAAACATGCTGATTATCCACCATAGCGGCGTGGCCCGAAAATACCTGAAAGAGTTTGAGCGATTGTGGGAGAGGCAGTGGGAGTAAGGAGGAAAGAAGAGGGACAAGATTCAGGATACAGGATGCGGGTGGCGATGATCACCATTCAGAGTCGCGCACCGCACCGTCTGCAATAAGCGGCGTCCGGTTTGTGGCCTTCGACGCTGCAATTGGGACAGGCCTGAGTTGTTACATTCTTTTTTAGAGCTTTTGAGAACTCGACTGTGAAGATTCCGGTCGGGACCGCTATGATGCTGTAGCCCGAGATCATCACTACTGCCGCCAGGGCCTGGCCCAAGCTGGTCCCGGGGGAGATGTCCCCGTACCCGACGGTGGTCAGGGTAACGATGGCCCAGTAGATGCTTTTGGGGATGCTGGTGAAACCGTGCTCCTCCCCCTCTATAACGTACATCAGCGAACCGAATATTACCACCAGGGTCAGCAGGACCAGGAGAAAGACGGCGATCTTCCTCAGACTCGCCCGGAGAGCCTGGAAGAGCACATTCATCTCGGTAATGAATCGGGCCAGCTTGAATACCCGGAAGATCCGGAGGATTCGTAGGACCCGGATCACCAGCAGGTATTGAGCACCGGGAAAGAGGAGGCTCAAAGGTGTGGGGAGTATTGCCAGAAGATCAATGATCCCGTAGAAACTGGTCGCGTATTTGAGTGGCCGGTCGATTGAGTAAAGCCGAAGAACGTACTCTACGGCGAAGATGATGGTGAAGAACCATTCCCATCCATAGATGAAAGATCCCCATGACTCCTTGATTGGCCGCACGCTGTCCAGCATCACCACCAGGACACTCAGCACGATACACGCGATCAACACCACGTCAAAGGCTTTGCCGGCCGGGGTATCAGCCTCGAAGATAATATCCCGGAGCCGGGTTCGGAAGTTTACCTGACGAGGATTATTTTTCATTTAGCGCTCCACTCTTGTGGCCTTTCTGCTCACACTTTTGCTATTTATAACCTTGAGGCGATCAGAGCACCTACTACACCCCAGATGGTTATGGCTATATAGGGATTGCCGTACAAAGGGCAGGCGCCGGTCCGGCAGCCGATGAACTTATAGAGAGCGAACCCGACCGCCGCTCCCGCGATTCCACCGAGAATAACCCTCAGGACTTGATTCATGATTATGAACCTCCAATAGATTAACCATACATTACTTGGTTTTATTTATCTCTGGTATATATTTTTGCTTCGAAATTTAAATCAGGATTATTGAACAAGTTTAGGTATTGCGATAATGCAACTATAATAATCATTGTTTAAAACTAAATTGGCGAATGAAGTGAGCAAATTTAATATAATATACATAAATTTATGGCATTCGTCTTTCAGTAAGTCAGAATGGATATTGTCATTGGAGGTTGAGGGGAGATTTAGTCTGACAACGCTATCTCGGATAAAATTTTGATAGGATGAGCGTTCCAGCCGTTTCAGCCGATTGAACTGTTCCAGAAGTTCCAGTCGATTGAACCGTTCCAACCGTTCCAGCGGTTACAACTGTTCCAGCCGTTTCAGCCGATTGAACTGTTCCAGAAGTTCCAGTCGATTGAACCGTTTCAACTGTCTCAGAAGTTCCAGCTGATTCAATCTTCCGGCCCGGATTGGAACGGATGGAACTGTTCGAACTGATGAAACAGACCTACTGTGCCTTCCCCCCCTGTTTCTCATAGAATTTTTTCATCAGCTCCTCTACTTCTTCTTTCATTGGCTTATAGGGCGCCTTTTTGAACTTTACGCCCCGCATCGGAGTGCCTTTGAGATATCTCATGAAATTATTTATCATAATCGATAGCTTTTTCGACAGATCGACCAGGTCCGCAAAAACTGTTTTTGAAATATATTCCTGGTCCAGAGCTACATAGAGCTGACAGCGGACCTCTCCGCAGGAGCCTTTGGCGATGGAGAGGAACTGGGTCAACTCCTGGTTGCCATCCCTTTCGTATCCTTCCGCAATATTCGACATAACGGATACCGATGATCGTCTTATCTGATCTACTAAGCCGTAGTCCTTGCAGAATGGAGCGCGGCGGGTTTCCCGATAAACCGCCCGGGTCAGTGTTCGAGCCGATTTCCATATCTCCAGATCTTCATAATGGCTTACACTCATCATTGACCTCCTTTTTATTCAACCGTTCCATCCGTTTCAAATGTTCTAACAGTTCCAGTTGTTCCAAACGTTCCAGCAGTTCCAGTTGTTCCAAACGTTCCAGCAGTTCCAGTTGTTCCAAACGTTCCAACAGGTCCAGTTGTTCCAAACGTTCCAACAGGTCCAGTCGTTTCAACCGTTCCCTCCGTTTCAATAGTTTCAACCGTTCCAACTGTTCCAGCTGTTTCAACCGGTTCATACCGGAGCTTGACTGGAACTGCTGGAACGGATCGAACTGTTGAAACTATATTCATTTTTCCCAATATATTAGTCGGAGAACCGGAGCATTTATTCTGAATTTTTTCTTGAACCACGTGTCGCGGAAACCGGAGAGGGAAATTCCGGGGGGACAGGGGATGAAGCAATGGTTCTTTATGGAAGGTTCTTCCGGGATTCCGGGGGCGGAGAGGCAGGGAAGCAACTTGAAACTATCTGTTGAATTCGCGGGATTAACAGAAAGTATTCCCGGGATTCAGGCTTGAGTATTATCAGCCGGGATCAGCCAGGGCTCGCAGCAGGATTCTATAAGTTTTTTGATAGATTCCAGGGGCGCCGGATTCCCGGCTCCCCGCAATATTCAGGATATTCGGCCGGATCTTCTTCAGCCAGGTCCGGATAATCCTGACCGACTCATCCTCATCGGTCTTCATCAGATTCACCAGAAGACAAGGCCGACCAATCGACCGGGCCACTCGCCGGGTCAGCTCGGTTCCCCCGGTAAGCTTTCCCATAAAAAAGATCAGCGTGGCATCCCCGTCCCGGACATTTTTCGCGGTTCGCGGCGGATAGGCCGACGAATATGTCTCCTTCATCCCGGAATATTTGTGGGAGAGTTTGCCGTTTTCCGCCCGGCGCCCCCGGGGGACCGCCCCTCCGTATTCCAGCCCCAGTTCCCGGGCCGCGTCCAGGCCGGCCCGATCTGCACCGGTCTGTCCTCCCGATATTATCTTCATGATATCCCCCAACCAGTTTCTGAGTTTTATCATTAGTCGGAGAAAAGGGGATTTTATTCCGAATAATTATAAATCCCGGTGTTTTTTCGCGATGGCCGACGCCAGGTTGTCAATTGCCTCCAGGTCCTCCGGTCTGGGATGGCCCTTGCAGAGGACCGGGTCCAGGAGTTCCACTTTGAGATTGGAGATCGCGCCGGTGATCTGTTCAACGGCTTTGCCTCCCCAACCGTAGGAGCCGATGATTGATGCGTATTTCAGCTTGGGCCGGAGCGCGTTGGTCAGAGCCGCGGCGTTCAGAGCCAGGGGATGAGGGCCGGCCAGGACTGTGGGGGTGCCGATAACAATGGTGGCGGCATCGACCAGCGTAATCGCCAGTTTACCGATATCGGTCACCGCCAGGTTAAAGAGATGGACGGTGATCCCCTCCGCGACCAGCCCGCTGACCAACCGCTGAACCAGGATCCGTGTGCTCCCGTGCATAGATACAAAGGGGATGACCACTGAATTCTTAGGAGTCTCCGAGACCCAATCCCGGTAAGCGTCGATGATATACCGGGGATGATTGTAGATTGGTCCATGACTGGGAGCGATCAGATCGATCTCGTATTTCTCAATCTTATCCAGATTCTTGGAGATAATCGGCCGGAAGGGCATCATGATCTCGACAAAGTACCGTTTGGCCGCCTCCGCGACCCGGGACTCATCGGAGACATAGAGATTGCTGGTTGCAACGTGAGAGCCGAAGAAGTCGCAGGAGAAGAGAATTTTCTCCTCCCGGAGATAGGTGGACATGGTCTCGGGCCAGTGGACCCAGGGTGTGTAGATAAATTCCAGTGTCCGGTTTCCCAGTGAGAGAGTATCGCCATCGGCGACAGTGATAAACTTATCCTCGTCAATCTCCAGCAGGTCGATCAGCATCCCCTTGCATTTCGGGTTTGTGACGACTTTGGCCGCGGGAAATTTTTCCAGCACGTAAGGTATGGAGCCGGAATGATCCTGCTCGGCGTGATTGGCAATTAAGTAGTCGAGGTTTTCGATACTATCGAGTTGCCATAGCAGAACATATGCGAATTCCGGATCGACACTATCGATCAGCGCGGTTTTTTCGCTTCCCCGGATCAGATAAGAATTGTAGCTGGTCCCGTCTGGAAGGGGGATTAACGAGTCAAAGAGCTGCCGATCCCAGTCAACCGCTCCCACCAAATAGACATTTTCGGTAATTTTTCGAGCATTCATGTTTATATTCCCTCCATTTGTTTAAGGTGGTCAATAATACCATAAGTCTCCCGTAGATAAAAAAATAAATAACTTACTTGACAGAGATAGTAACTAATACTATATTGGTCATAGTTAAGAGTCCGATACTAATTATTCGGGAATAAATCATAATTTCTGTTAGAGGAGATAAATTTGAAACTTTTGACCAAAAATACCGATTACGCCATCCGGGCCTTATTGCATATCGCCCGTAATGGCGAGGGATATATATCATCCCGGGAGATTTCAAGTGATGAAGAGATTCCTCTCCCTTATCTCCGCAGGATACTGAATAAGCTGCGCGAGGAAGAGATTATCATCACCAGGGAAGGAGTCGGGGGAGGAGCAAAAATCAACCGGGATCCGGCAGAGATCCGGATCAGCAACTTAATCAGAATATTTCAGGGGGATCTTACTTTGCTTGACTGTGTCTTCAGGAAAAATATCTGTTCTAATGTAAAAACCTGCCCTCTGCGGAAACGAATCAAGAAGATTGAGGATACGGTCGTCAAAGAACTGGAGGGACTGACAATAAAAGACCTGATTGATGATATTAACAAAGGAGATAACTGATGAAGAGAATGATAGTAAAGATCGATGAAGAACTCTGTAACGGGTGCGGGAAGTGCGTAACGCCCTGCGCGGAGGGGGCGATTGTGATGGTGGATGGAAAAGCTAAGGTAGTGAAGGATGAACTATGCGATGGGGCCGGTTTCTGCCTGGGGGTCTGCCCGACCGGAGCTTTAACTCTGGAAGAAAGAGAGGCCAAACCGTTCGATCACGCTCTGGCTGAGAAAGAGCAGGAGAAACGGGGCCGGCAGATCATCAATGAGACCTGTTCAATCTGTTCCAACACCGAAGATGACGCGCCGCTCATCCCGATCAGAACCAAAGGCGAGAGCAAATGGATCTGCGTGCGCTGTCTGCCGACATTAATTCATGGATGATAAGATTAATTCAAAATTAACTGATTTATAAATATCAACAAACTACGATAGGAGATAGGAATTTTGGGAGCTATTCTCTATTCCCCAATCCCTATTCCCCAAATATGAGTATTTTTAAATGCCCGGGATCGGATCTGATCCGTAACCCGACACCGGAAGAGATCGATTGTCCCGCCTGCGGGGGATCGGTCGAGATCTGGAGCGATGAGACGGAGGTCAGATGCCCCGCCTGCGGATGTATCGTATCCCGGGAGATTCAGGCCAGCTGCCTGCAATGGTGCGCTCATGGGAGGGAATGTGTCGGACCTGAGAAATATGACCGTATGCAGGCTGGACGCAAACCGATAATCAAGGAAGGAGAATAATAGAATGAAGATAGCAGCAGTTACAGGTATTGCCCTGGGGATCATTCTTTCAAGTTTTGGCCCGTTAAAGGCCGAGGAGGTGAAGATGGAAAAGATAAATATTTTACAGGAGATTCCTTACCGGGATGAGGGGATGGGAAAGAGGAAACTGGTAGATGAGGATTATCTCCTGGTGATGCAGGCGGCCTTGAAGCCGGGGCAGATGGTGCCACAGCACAACGCCGACTCCAACGTCCGGATCCTTGTTATCAAGGGAGAGGTGGTAGTGGACCTGGATGGGAAGAAGATAAAGGCATTGGAAGGGGATATCGTTCCGGCTGTCCCCGGAACCCCGATGAACATCATCAATCAGTCTGAGGAAGGTGCCACATTTCTAATTTTTAAAACCCCTCATCCAAGAATGATGAAAAAGCATTCAGAATTAAATTAGCGCCTTCGGCGCTAATTTACTGGGAAGTGATGTAGAAATATATTGTAGATAGAAAAAGCAAAATCAAGGCCAATGGTATTAATTTCAATGTATTAACAATTAGTTAGCGCCGAAGGCGATAACTAAAGGAGGTATAATATGAGTATGTTTTGTTTTCAATGTCAGGAGACAGCCCGGAATACCGGTTGTACGGTAGGGGGCGTCTGCGGAAAGAAGGAAGAGACCGCTAATCTTCAGGATCTTTTGATCTATGTTCTGAGAGGGATCGCCGTCTATGGCGAGAAAGCCGAAGAACTGGGAATATCACTGAAGGAGATAGGCCTCTTCATCGCCCGTGCCCTCTTCGCGACTATTACCAACGCCAATTATGACGATGCCCGCTTTGTCGAGTTGATCAGGGAAGCCCTGGCGGTGCGGGATGGATTGAAGGATCAGATCATTGCGGAGAAAGGCGAAGGAGCTCTGGGAGAGTTACCCGACGCGGCAACCTGGTCTTCCGACGATCCGGCAGAGTTCAAGCGGAAAGCCCTGGAGGTAGGAGTCCTCTCGACCGAGAATGAAGATGTCCGCTCGTTGAGAGAACTGTTGGTGATCGGTCTGAAAGGCATCTCCGCTTACGCCGATCATGCCGCGATACTGGGATTTGAAAACGATGAAATCTACCGATTCCTGGTAGAGGGATTGGCATCGACCACGAAAGAACTGAGTGTTGATGAGATGGTTGGTCTGGTTCTAAAAGCCGGCGAGACGGCAGTAACAACGATGGCCTTGCTGGATGAAGCCAATACTTCGACCTACGGGAATCCTGAGATGACCGAAGTTAATCTCGGCGTCCGGGGAAACCCGGGTATTCTAATCTCCGGGCATGACCTTCGTGACATGGCGGACCTCCTTGAACAGACTGAGGGGACCGGGGTTGACGTTTATACCCATAGCGAGATGTTACCGTGCCAGAGCTATCCGGCATTCAAGAAATACGAACATCTGGTCGGCAATTACGGAGGATCATGGTGGCATCAGAACCAGGATTTTGAGTCGTTTAACGGTCCGATCCTGATGACAACCAACTGTATTATAGGGGTTAAGGATTCCTATAAAGACCGGATCTTTACCTCCGGAATGGCCGGGTATCCCGGAGTAACGCATATTCCGGATCGGAAGGACGGCCAGCCGAAAGACTTCTCCGAGATCATTGAACTGGCCAAGAACTGTCAGCCTCCCCGGGAGATTGAGTCTGGAACCATAGTAGCCAGATTCGCCCATAACCAGGTTTTAGCCCTGGCGGATAAGGTGGTTGAGGCGGTCAAGTCTGGAGCTGTCAAAAGGTTTGTCGTAATGGCCGGGTGTGACGGACGACAGAAGGGGAGAGAGTATTTTACCGAGGTAGCTAAAGCGCTTCCGGAGGATACTATCATCCTCACCGCCGGATGCGCCAAGTACCGCTACAATAAGCTCGATCTGGGCGATATCGGAGGTATCCCGCGGCTCCTCGACGCCGGTCAGTGTAACGACAGTTACTCCCTGGCGGTGATAGCGCTCAAACTTAAAGAGGTCTTCGGGCTGGAAGATATCAACCAGCTCCCGCTCTCATTCGATATTGGCTGGTACGAACAGAAGGCGGTAGCGGTGCTCCTGGCCCTGCTCCATCTTGGAGTGAAAGGGATTCGCCTGGGGCCGACGCTCCCCGCCTTCGTCTCCCCCAATGTCCTCAAAGTCCTGGTGGAGAATTTTGATATCAAGCCGACCGGTGAAGTCAAGGCGGATGTCGAGGCAATGATGGCCGGGAAGTAAGATAAATTAGCTCACTTCGTTCGTAATTTTTATGTGGGATCACCTTCCCGACTTTGTCGGGAAGGCTTGTAGTATCGGCTTCGCCTTGTTGGAAATGTAGTATCGCCCCCGGATTTATCCGGTGGGCTTGTTAACCTGGTTTTATCTGCTTTTGTGATAGAAAACCGGATATTCAAGCGCCTGCCGGCAGGCAGGCAGCGATACTACAACTCCTACAAGGAATGCCGAAGGCATTCTGATCCTACAAGTCCAGCACATAATGTTTATGTGCTGGGCGATACCACGGAATTTTAATTTATTGTCCCGATAGCTATATTTAACCAACCGGGACCCCGAAGTATTTCGGGGAAATTCCTCAACTGTGATTTTTTGAACTGATTCAGTGGTTTATCAGACTAATAGTATAAGCAGTACAAACCAGCATGGCCGAAATCATTCGGCTGTGTAAACAAGGAGATAAAGATGAATAAGAAGATTATGGTATTTGTAGTTGTCCTGGCGATTGCAGGACTTATAACGGCAACGACTCTGGTTGCAGGATCAGGTTGTTGTTTAAAAAAAGCGGTGGAAAAACCTGGCTGCGTCATGGAAAAAGCTGAAACAACGTCAGGTTGCGGTATGCAAAAAGCAACTGAAGTGCCGGGCTGTGGGGTGAAAAAAACAGAAGCAGCGGCGGGATGCGGCATGAAGAAAGCGACTGAAGCAAAAGGCTGCGGCATGAAAAAAGCAGCCGAGGAACCGGTGGTGGAATAAAGAGAATGAAGACGCTGAGAGCATGGCCGATCGTCTGTATTCTGATCGGCCTGCTCTCCGGCGCTTGCTCAAAGTCTCAACCCGACCAGGTAAAAAGTGGAATGAGCCACAAACTCCCGACATCTTCCGAGATAGAGAAGCTCCCCCCGGATGGCGGAAGAAATTTCAACCGTCTGATCTTTCAGAAGAGCCCATATCTTCTCCAGCACGCGGATAATCCGGTGAACTGGTATCCCTGGGGCGATGAGGCGTTCGCGAAGGCTAAGGAGGAGAATAAGCCTGTCTTTCTCTCAGTCGGATACTCGACCTGTCACTGGTGTCATGTGATGGCCCATGAATCCTTTGAAGACCCTGCGGTCGCGGCCATCATAAACCGGGATTTCATCCCGATCAAGGTCGACCGGGAGGAACGCCCGGAGATTGATGAGATCTACATGAAGGCTACCCAGCTGATGACCGGCTCCGGCGGCTGGCCGAACTCTCTCTTTCTGACGCCCGAAGGCAAACCATTCTTTGCCGGGACTTACTTTCCTCCCCGGGACCGTTTTGGACTGCCCGGTTTTACCAGCATCCTGAATCAACTGGCAACCATCTGGCGGGAGAGGAGAGATGACGCGGAGAAGCAGGCCGGACAGATCTGGGAGGCGATGGAGAGTATGTCATCCGTACCGTTATCGCCATCTACCGCGTTACCGTCTCGAGAGGTGATAGAAAAATCCCTGGCGGCACAGCGCGATTCATTTGACCGCGACCGGGGCGGATTCGGTGGCGCGCCCAAATTCCCCCCCCATGGCAGCTTGCGGTTGTTACTTGAAGAATATCGCCGCCGGAAAGATCCGGATCTTCTTGAGATGGCAACGGTGACTCTCTCCGAGATGGCCCGGGGGGGAATACGGGATCACCTTGGCGGAGGTTTCCACCGCTATTCAACCGATGACCGCTGGTTCGCTCCCCATTTCGAGAAGATGCTCTATGACAACGCCCAGCTGATCCGGGCCTATACCGATGGTTTTCTCCTCACCGGGCGGGAGGAGTTCCGGGAACCGGCGATTGAGACCTGCGAATGGGTACTCCGGGAGATGCGGGATGAAGGAGGCGGATTCTATTCCGCCCTGGATGCCGACAGCGAAGGCGAGGAGGGGAAGTTCTATATCTGGGAGCGGGATGAGATTATTGAGGTGCTGGGGGAGATGGAAGGAGAACTTTTCTGTAGTGTCTATGGAGTCACGCTCGAGGGAAACTGGCGTGATCCGGCTTCAACCTCTGATCATAAAACAAACATTCTTTTTCTTCCCCGCCAGCTCTCCGAAGCCTACGGGACGGAAGGTATAGAGCCGGATGAACTTCATGATCGTATCTCTACCTCCCGCCAAAAACTCCTTGGACGGCGGGGAGAGCGGGTAAGGCCGCATCTTGACGATAAGATCATGACCGACTGGAACGGTTTGATGATCGGGAGCCTGGCCTACGCCGGTAAAGTTCTGGATGAACCCCGTTACCTGGAAGCAGCGCGCGGCGCGGCGCGGTTTATCCTCTCTAATCTTCAACAGGATGGGCGACTTCTCCATACTTATAGGGAAGGCCAAGCCCGGATACCCGGTTACCTTGATGATTATGCCAACTTCTCCGATGGTCTGCTTGATCTCTATCAAGCGACCGGAGATAATGAGTGGCTGGATGCCGCGCGCGCTCTGGCCGATGATATGATAGAACGCTTCAGAGATGAACGGTCGGGTGGATTCTTCTTCGTCTCCACCGACGGTGTGAAAGGGGATCCTTCGATCTCTCTCTTCCGCTTAAAAGACCCCTATGACCGGGCGGTTCCTTCCGGGAACGGTGTCGCCGCCCGGGTCCTGCTCCGCTTGGCTGAGTTTACCGGCAATAAGGCCTACCTGGCTGAGGCGGAATCCCTCCTACGGGCTTTCCGGATATATCTGGAAGACGCCCCAAGGGGAACCGAGAGCCTGATACTGGCGACGGCGATTTATCTCGATCAGAATACAGAGAAAACTGAGGATGATAAGGCAGGCGTCCGACAAGAACCGGATTTATTAGCCGAGGCTAAGAAAGAACCGGTAACCGCTAAGGTCTTTAAGAGCCCAGGTGAATCCTTCGATAACAAGGTTCAGCTTACCATAAGCCTGTCAATAGATGAGGGATGGCATATCAACTCTAACCTTCCGATACAGGACTACCTGATCCCCACCCGGGTGGAACTTAACGAGAATGCTTCCTGGGTTTTAGAACCGGTAGTTTATCCCCAGGGAGAGAATATTAAATTCGCTTTCAGTCCGGAATCGCTCTCGGTCTATGAAGGGACAGTTGATATCCCGATCACCCTCACCCGGAATGATTCCTCTAACCCAGCAACCAGTATCCGACTCCGGGTCAGCTTTCAGCCCTGTGATGACACCTCCTGTATGGCGCCGCAGACCATTGAGGTTCCTGTCGCGATCGGGGGGAAAGCGCCGGTCGCGCAGACAAAATCCGACGGATCGGTCGAATCAGACTGATCCGTCGGATTCAAACAGCCCACCAGGACTGATTCAGGCCAATAATTCTTTCCCCGCCGGGGTAGTGGTGTAGCTTCCGCCGGCTTCGCTTATCAGCCCGGCATCAGCCATCTCCCGGAGGCTGCTTCTCACCTTGAAGAGCGGTTGTCCCGTCTTTTGGGATATATCCTCCGGGCTTAAAGGTTCGGCCAGGGCCGTTAGCAGCATCCGGCCTGATTCAGAGAGTGATCCATCAGGATTTACACAGGCCATAATTCCCCTCCATTGGGTTATTCTCTTTCGTTCAACATGTTATATATAATAATCCCTATTATACGGGGTAAGCTTTCAGTGAACCCCGTACTCTCGTAGCGGTGGCCTTTAGGCTGCCAAACGACGGCGACCTCCCCGAAATAAACTACCTTTCGGGGCGGAGAAAGGTCGCCGCTACGAGCACGTGGTGATGGGTTTACTCCATGTTTACCATTGAATCGCTTAATTCAGGTCTAACTCTTTCTTGCAGAAGTACCAGTCCTTGCAGTCCATACCGGATTCCTTGACCCTCTCTTCAGCTTTCTCCTGAGTATTGGGCGGAGGGACTATTACTTTGTCTCCCGGGCGCCAGTTGGCCGGAGTGGCCACGCCGTATTTGTCCGTGGCCTGGAGGGCCTGTATAAGGCGAAGCATCTCGTCCATATTCCGTCCCGTCGAGAGCGGATAATAGATCATGGCCCGGATTATCTGCTTGTCATCGATGACAAATACACAGCGGGAGGTCTCCGTCTTGCTCTCTCCCGGCATGACCATGCCGTAAAGTGACGCGACCTCTTTATTGAGATCGGCGATAATCGGGAAAGTGATCTTCTGCCCTAACTTCTCTTCCACGTTTCGAGCCCATGCGATATGGGAGTAAACACTATCGATGGATAAGCCCAAAAGCTCGCAGTTCATCTCCCGGAGCTGGTCGTGAATCTCCGCGAATCCTATGAACTCGGTAGTACAGACCGGGGTAAAATCAGCCGGATGGGAGAATAGTATCAGCCAGCTTCCTTTAAAATCCTCCAGCTTCAGGGTCCCGAAAGTGGTAACCGCTTCAAACTGCGGAGCGGGCTCACCCAGACGCGGCAGAGATACCGCCTGGTCCTCCATTACTTCAATCTTCTCTTCCATAATATAGCCTCCTTTGGAAGGTTGGTGGTTATAAATTTTCTAAAGAACTTAGCTTCGCAATTTTATTCACCGCAGAGACGCAGAGAGCGCAGAGAAAAAAAACAGAGGGAAGTAAATAAGTATTTTATTCAATAGGATGAGAAAGCTATAATCCAATTAATTATGCCGGGTAGTTGTTTTTAGTCTTTCTCTGCGCTCTCTGCGTCTCTGCGGTGAAATTGTGTATATTTCTATCTTTGCGGTTAATAACCCATGAAATTTTCGTGGACGATCTTATCCGGTGATAGAGAGAGCTCATCTTTAAGCATGGTGATCATCGCTTTTACCATGCCGGGAGGTCCGCAGACATAGAAGACCCGGTCCTGGTAATCAGGTATCTCATTCTTCACTGTCCCGGCATCCAATCTCTCCGCCTTGATATTAGATCCCTCGGGAGGTTCCCCCGATGAGATCATATAAGTCAGGGATAGATTCCGGTTCTTCTTTTCCATCTCATCAAAATCATCCCGGAAGACAAAATCAGCGGCGGTTCGGGAACAGTAGAGGACATGGACCGAAGAGGTTGATCCGGTGTCAGTCAGATATTTACAGATACTCCGGATCGGAGTAATCCCGATTCCACCGGATAAAAACGCCACTTTCGGATATTCTCCCTCGAAGACAAATATCCCCATCGGGAGCTTAATCCGGACCGGATCACCCTCTTTCAGCGCGAGCAGAGCCTGAGAGAAGGGGCTATCGGAGAGCTTTTTAGTAAACTCTATATATCCCTTTTCGGTCGGTGAGTTGGAGAATGAGAAATAATGAGAGAGCTCATCTCCCTCCCAATCCAGAAAGAGCTGGAAGAACTGCCCGGGGCGGAATTCTACTCCTCCTTGGTCGTCGAATCGGAAACTCTTAACATTATAGGTTCGGTCAATAGAAGTCAGAAAAGTTGTATTGATTATTTCGGGCATCTTCTTCTCCTAAAATAGAGGCATTACCTCTAATTTACTGCTTCGTAATTTGTATCCAGAGGCTCTTGTCCGCCTCGGGAGGAGATGCGCCTCTGGCGCACAATAAATGTTTTATAAAGGTAGCCGTCCCGCCATCGGCGGGGCGATTTATTGCGCACCTTAAAAGGTGCGGCTACTAAAAGTTAGCGCGAAGCAATAAGTGCAGGGTTACCTAAAATCTTGATTTTCCCACATCACTCCGCCGGCGGAGTAAATACCCGGGCGCCCAGTTCCTTGTCGAGCATGAATATTCCGCCGCCCCGATCCCCGGCGAGCTTGATCTGCTCCACTACCTCGGAAGCCGAAGCTTCTTCTTCAACCTGTTCGTCAATAAACCACTTTAAAAATGACTCGGTAGCGTAATCATCTTCGGCCCTTGCCAGTTTTACCAGGCCATTGATCAGGCTGGTTACATACTGCTCATGCTCGTAGACATGCTCAAAGAGAGCCAGCGGAGATTCCCATTCAGTCTCCGGGCCATCGATCGGCTGAAGTATGACTTTTCCACCCCGCTCAGGAAGATAATTGAATAATTTCTGAGCGTGACTCAACTCCTCCTGGACCTGTACCGTCATCCAGCTGGCAAAACCTTTCAGGTTGATCGAGTCGCAGTAGGCGGCCATTGAAAGATATAGATAGGCCGAATAGATCTCCTTATTTATCTGCGTATTTATCGCAGCCTGCATTTTTTGACTTAACATGGGCTTCTCCTTCCATTTTTTTGACAGGATAACAGGATAAATGGGATTATTTACAGAATGCCTTCAGCCTTGAAGATCAGATCAGCGCTCGAACCCTGTCGATCCTGTTATCCTGTCGAAATTAGTTTAACTTCTCCAGAGACCATGGACGGAGCAATACTCTCTTGCCACGGCTCCTTCCGCGGTCAGCTTGAACTTTGCTTCCGCGGCTTCTCCCGGCTTTAAGAACTTTCGGGGAGAATATTTCCCATCGGGAGTGATCATCTGGATCCACTCGATGTAATGCGCGTCCTCCATCGGATGGGGGGTACTGCCAACGACGACCGTGGTGCCGTTTTCCCCTTTCTCCACTACCGGGACGTGCTTCTCAGTGGTCTTATCCGCGGTCTGTTCTTCCATCAGTTTCATATCGCTGCCGCAGCAGACCAGGACTCCGCCTCCGGCATGTAGTACCTCCACGATATTTCCACAGGTGCCACATTTATAAATCTCTAATTTTTTCGTCATCTCTGACCTCCTGATATTTGCCACTAAGGCACTAAGACACAAAGGAAATAGTAGAAAGAATTATGCATCCAATGGAATGCGGCAATTTACTCATGATTGGAGCAAGTTCTTTTTATCAGGTATGTTATCTCTGTCTATCCTTAGTGTCTTTGTGTCTTAGTGGCGAATTTAATGGTTATTACCAGTTCTCTCCCAGCAGCTCGAAATAAGCCTGCGGATGAGCGCAGGCCGGGCAGACCTCCGGGGCTTCGTCACCCTCGTGGAGAAAGCCGCAGTTGAGGCAACGCCATACTACCGGTTTTTCACGCTTGAAGACCTTGCCCAGATCGATATTCTCGGCCAGGTCCAGATAGCGCTTTTCATGCTGCTTCTCGGCCACCGCGATCGATTCCATTACCTTAGCGATCGCTTCGAATCCTTCCTCCCGGGCGGTTTTGGCAAATCCGGGGTACATCTCCGTCCATTCATAATGCTCGCCGCCGGCGCTCTCCCTCAGATTTACCTCGGTGTCGCCGATAATGCCGAATGGGAAGGCCGCGCCCTCGGCCAGACCGGATTCGCCGCCAGTCATGAACTTGAAAAGGCGTTTGGCGTGTTCCTTCTCCTGGTTGGCGGTCTCTTCAAATATCTTCGAGATCTGTACAAAACCATCCTTCTTGGCCTTACTGGCGTAGTAAGTGTAACGGTTACGAGCCTGCGATTCTCCGGCAAAGGCCGTCATCAGGTTTTTCTCCGTCTGTGATCCTTTTAATTCCATATTTATTTCTCCTTTTATATTTTAGATTATATTTCTGAAGTTCTATTCTTTCTCAAACTGGTCCTTGCCGACCCCGCAGACCGGGCAGACCCAGTCATCCGGAATATCATCAAATGAAGTCCCGGGAGCTATCCCTCCATCGGGATCTCCCACAGCCGGATCATAGACATATCCACAGACCGTACAGGTATACTTATCCATCTTTACTTCCTCCTTTTTTACCCGATATAATCAAATATTTTCGGGTGTGGTTTTTTTCTTGATTCCTTGTCCTTCTTCCTTCATCCTTCGTCCTATCGTCACTCGGTCTTTATGGCACCGTGAGCACAGGCCGGAGAATTCCAGCTTATGCCCGGTTACCACGCAGTTATTCATTATGTTTACTTTCTTTTCGATCTCAGTCTGAGGCGGCAGGTTAATATCAACTATACAGCCGCAGCTAAGGCATCTCATATGATAATGAGGGTTGGTTTTTCCGTCAAACCGCTTTTGTCCTTCATAAAGATCCAGCTTCCGGATATGTCCATCCCGGGAGAGTACTTCCAGGTTGCGATAGACGGTACCGAGGCTTACCCGGGGTAATTCCTGTCGGACTATATCATAGATTTCTCCGGCGGTCGGGTGAGAGGTTGTATTCTTGAGCCCCTCCAGGATAACTTTCCGCTGCCGGGTGATTCTACTATGCGATTTATCTTTGGTTGTTTTCATGCAAAAGTAATTCCATACCGGGCATCGCAGTCTTTTTAATTAATAAAATAATAGTAATGATTATCGTTACTATTAATAAAAACTCTAATATTGTCAAGTAAGAATTTAATATTTTTTAATAAGAAGCCAGGTTACAAATCTCATCGAGTTCCATTACTATAATATACTTGGGGTCCGGCAACAGGTGTTCGGGATGACCGCTGTGACCCGATTCTCCACGTATATTCCTAATGATCCGGGAGGTTGTCCGCCCGGTAATTTTAGTACGCCAGGCTGTCAGACATGAAGCAGGAATCTTATCCCCCGGGATGATATGAGCCTCTCCTTTCAGGCAATAGCCTTTGAACTGATGCTCATCAACCGCCGTAATGCTCATCCTGGGATTATTCTTCAGGTTCCGAAATGTATTCCCCCGGAAGAGATCCATAAGGTAGAACTTCCCTTCGGGGGAGATCTTTAATAATCCCTTGCAGGCACAGTGCGGTCCGCCTTTGCTATCAAC
>Ga0180435_10002177_pt1 | contig 20104 bp, 15 predicted proteins | sample SS_ome_3_FD_132467 | JGI IMG/M metagenome (GOLD analysis project Ga0180435, IMG submission 132467) | Hypersaline lake sediment archaeal communities from the Salton Sea, California, USA - SS_3_S_1 metaG | ecosystem: Environmental > Aquatic > Non-marine Saline and Alkaline > Hypersaline >...
AGCCATCCGCGACTGCACTGACAATCTGGAGAAGATGCGCTTCAATGACGCCGCGCACGTGCTCTACGAGTTTATCTGGCACCAGTTCTGCGATTGGTACATCGAGTATTCGAAAGAGGCCCTCTACGGAGACGCAACGCCGCGCCGGCACGAAGTGCTCAAGGTCATGCATCACGTTCTGCACTGTTCGCTCCGCCTGCTGCATCCCATAATGCCCTTCCTGTCCGAGGAGCTCTGGCACGCGATGGGATACGCGGTCGGCGGTTCGATCATGCGCTCCGCCTGGCCGGATGTTCCCGGTCGGGACGCGCCGCTCGCAGGCATGATCGATCCGGACGCGGTTGCCTACGTGGATAAGAAACACGAACTGGTCCGGGTGGGACGTACCTTGAGAGCCGACTACGGGATTCTGCCGACCTTGAAGGTCCGCTATCTCATCAAACCGCACAGCGTTGAGATGTCCGGCCTGCTCCGACAAGACCTGCCCTCCATACAGATGCTTCTGCGGGCCGAATCGATAACTCTGGACCCTCAACTCGTGCCGGATAAAGCCATGCCGGGCAGCATCTGCAAACTGGGCGCCGTCTATATGCCGCTGAAGGGCTTAATCGATATAGAAAGCGAGCGCAAGCGCTTGCAGACCCAGTTGGACAAAGTGGACCTTGATCTGCAGCGGGCGGTAGCCAAGCTCGAAAACATGGACTTCGTGAACAAGGCGCCTAAAGAGGTCGTCGAAAAACAAGCGGCGCGCAAAGAGGAATTGCAGGAAAGCGGCAAGAAGCTTGAGAGGTTGATCGCCACGCTCGACGCTGGCGCCGCCTGATCGATGCGCGGACAGGGAAATCCATGAGTCGAATCCTGTTTCTTTCCAGCGGGCATGCCGGACGGAATTACCTGGCGTGCTCTGTGGCGCGAGCCTGCTGCCCGGACGATGTGCGGATTGAAGGTGCGGACCGCGTAAACACGAGTGTTCCGGCGGTCTGCAGGGAGGTCCTGGCCGGAGCCCGGATTGACTTATGTAAAGAGCCGCTGCGCGCCTTTGACGAGGTCGAAAGATCGGTTTTCGATCTTGTCGTCGCCATCGACCGTGAGACAAGCCTGGATTGCCCCCGCCTTCCCGGAAATCCGCAGATCCTGTTGTGGCCCATAGACATGCCGCCCGGCTCGGGCGACGAAGGCGCCGATGCCGCAAACATCCTGGCGGAACTGCAGCGGCGTATCGGGGGGCTCTGCCGCGACGGCTACCTCGAATCTTTCAGAGAGTCGCGCAGACTGACGAACAGACTGCTGGACCATGTTTCCGACGGGATTATGGCCCACGACATGAACCGCAAGATTTTCTGCTTCAACAAGGGCGCCGAAGAGATAACCGGCTACCGGGCCGAAGAAGTACTCGGGCGCGACTGCCATGACGTTTTCCCCGGTAATTTCTGCGGCGGCAAATGCCTGTTCTGCGAAACGGAACCGCCGGATTTCGACGTCCTGAAGCGCGATCTGGAAATCGTCACGAAGTCCGGCGAGGCGCGCCACGTCGCAATGACCGTGAGCTCTCTGGGCAATGATAACGGACGCAGGCTCGGAGTGCTCGGGTCTTTCAGGGACATGACTCGCGAGAATCGCCTTGCCAGGCGGGCGGGAGAAATAGAGCAGTTCTCCGGCATAATCGGCCGGGACGAGAAAATGCTCGAAGTTTTTGAGCTGATCGATGAATTGGCCGACAGCAATGTCCCCGTCCTGATTCACGGGGAAAGCGGCACGGGAAAGGAGCTGGTGGCCGCCGCCATACATAACGAAGGCATGCGAGCGAACAAGCTGTTCGTCCCCGTCAATTGCGGGGCGCTTCCCGAATCGCTGCTGGAAAGCGAACTCTTCGGACACGTCAAAGGCGCTTTCACAGGCGCCGTTCGGGACAAGAAAGGCCGTTTTGAACTCGCCGACGGCGGCACGATCTTTCTTGATGAAATAGGCGATATTCCGCCTTCCATGCAGGTAAAACTGCTCAGGGTGCTTCAGGAAGGCCGTTTCGAGCGCGTAGGCAGCGAGAAGACGCTCAAAGTCGACGTCAGGGTCATAAGCGCCACCAACAAGGACCTGTCCGCGGAGATTGCCGAAGGCAGGTTCCGCGAGGACCTCTACTATCGGCTCAGTGTAGTGCCGCTCGGCCTGCCGCCTCTGCGCGAAAGACGCAACGATATTCCGCTCCTGGTGGAGCATATTCTCGCGCAGATCCTGCGGGACATCGGGCGGGACAACGTTAAGCTGTCTCCGGAAGCACTGGACATCATGATGTCGTATGACTGGCCGGGCAACGTCCGGGAACTCCAGAACTGGCTGCAGTTCTCCCTCGTAAAATGCAGAGGCAAAGTGATACTCCCCGAGCATCTCCCGCCGGCGGCGGGCGGCAAACCTGCTCCTCGCAGGCGTTCGCGTAAGACCAAGCTCGACGCCGAATCGGTGCGCGCAGCCATCAGAAAAGCGAACGGCAACAAGGTCGAAGCAGCCCGTCTGCTGGGTGTTTCGCGCGCCACGCTCTACCGCTTTTTCGACAAGAACGCTTTGGATGGCTGATCGTCGCGCAGCTTCCCGCGCATGTCTCAGGCTTTGTGAGAATGTTTCAGCTGTCGTGTTTCATACTCGTGAAATGACACTCCGCCTCTATTCAAGCATTGCGGGCCCAGGCTAACATTGTGCCCTGTAAAGATTTAACGGCAAGCTGCGCTCGCCTGTCGGGTTGGCATGAATCTAGCGAACAACCCATACGTGTCTTTTTTGAGAGAGGCTTTCCTATGGTTTGTAAGCGCAGTTTTGTCATTGGCAGGGCTCTTGAAATTGCGGAAGAGATGATCCGGCTGGCCGACGACAGCGAAACAGGCGCCGATGACGGTTGCTGTGTACTTTGCGGCGTAATACGGGATTGCTCGTACAAAATAAAGAAGATTGCCGAATTGGAACGGCGCAGGAAGAAGAGCCCGGCTGGATGGCATACGTATTGAAAGAGGGCAGTCCGGCGCCCTTGCAGATGATTGCGGAGAATAAAATCCAGCAAAGGGGTTGCATAGCTGCAGGCTTTTGATAAGAATTCACCGGAAGGTTGAGGGACGGGGAGTTGCGGTAAAGGACCGCGGTTTGGGAAAGGGGTTTCTTCGGAAACCTGGCAAGCGTAGCAAGGAGGAATAGATTATGATCAGCGACAAAATGACGGCGGCATTGAACGGGCAGATCAATGCGGAAATGTACTCGGCGTATTTGTATCTCTCCATGTCCGCTTTCGCGGCGTACAAGGGATGGGACGGCATTGCCGGATGGCTCTCGGCGCAGGCCATGGAAGAAATGACACACGCGCATAAGTTATACGGCTACGTGAACAGCCAGGGCGGACGCGTTCTTCTCGACGCCATAGAAAAACCGCCGGCGGAATTCGAGTCGGCCAGGGACATTTTTGCCAAAACGCTTGAGCACGAGAAGAAAGTAACCGCGAGCATAAATGCTCTCGTGAACCTGGCTATCCAGGAAAAGGACCATGCGACGAACGCCTTCCTGCAATGGTTTGTAACCGAGCAGGTTGAAGAGGAAGAGCACGCCGGGACCATTCTTGCCAGGTTCGAACTGGCCGGCGACCATGTCGGCGCTCTCTTCATGCTGGATCGCGAGTTGGGCGCCAGGCGCGTCGGTGCGTCTTCCGGCGAGTAGAAGCTCGCCGATTCCGCACTTTTGCGATTCCGCAGCGGCATATGAAGTCTGCCTTCTACATTGTATTTCTGCGGGCCGTCACGATTGCCGCGCTGGGCGTTGAGAATCCATTCCTTGTCTCGGCGGATCTTACCTCCGGAGACGCAGGGGCGGATGTTGTGGAAGTGCGCTTCGACATCGCGCCCGGGCACTACATCTACGCCGAAAGTGTGAAGGTCGCCGCTGGCGGGGGCATAGAGTTGAGCCCGCTGGAGATACCGGAACCGAAACGGAAGAAAGACCCGTTCCTCGAGGAGGATGTTGAATCCTATGAAGGCGAAGTATTGTTCACCTACTCGGCGGAGGAACGCGGCGCCGGGCCTCTTGAGCTTGCCGTAAGTTATCAGGGATGCAGCACAAATCTTTGTTTCCCTCCGGAGACCAGGAATTTTGCGCTGGTCTCGCCCGGCTCGGCGGCAGCCCCTTCCGCTTCGCCGCATCCGTCCGCCGCGGCGATGCCGTCCGAATCGGCTTCCGACCTTGCAGCCCGCATGCTCGACTTCAAGCTGGCGGGCCGCGCGGCGGGCTACCTCAATTCGGATGCTTTTGTTGCTTTCCTGGACGAAGCCGAACATGGAGACACCGGCAAAGGCGATTGGCTGGCGGCGATGTTCGGCAGGCGGGGATGGTGGATCTGGCTGGCGGTACTGCTGATCCTCGTTTTCGGCGCCGGTCTCAACCTGACGCCCTGCGTCCTGCCGATGATCCCGATCAATATTGCCATCATCGGCGCCGGCGCGGCGGCTGGGTCGCGGCGCCGCGGGGCCGCGCTGGGAGGCACGTACGGCGCGGCCATCGCCATCGTCTACGGCGTCCTGGGTCTGGCCGTAGTGCTTACCGGTTCGAGGTTCGGAGCGCTTAACGCGTCGCCCCTCTTCAACCTCGCCGTCGCGGTCGTATTTGTCGTTCTCGCCCTGGCGATGTTCGACGTGATAACGATCGATCTATCGCGCTTTCAGGGCCGCGCCGGGTCGGGGCTGTCCGGCAGCGGCAGTTTCTTGCTGGCTTTCTTCATGGGGGGAATCTCGGCGCTGCTCGCCGGAGCCTGCGTGGCGCCGGTGCTGATATCGGTGCTGCTGCTCTCGACCGATCTCTACGCGCGCGGCGCCGGCGCGGCCCTGTTGCTGCCGTTTCTGCTCGGGCTCGGGATGGCGCTGCCGTGGCCGTTCATGGGGGCCGGCCTCTCGTTCCTTCCCAGGCCCGGCAGATGGATGGAGCGCGTGAAGATCGTCTTCGGAATTATAATTATGGGGTTTGCGTTGTACTACGGCCACCTCGCATATCGTTTGCATGCGGACCGCGCGCAGCCTTCCGTGCCGGCGACACATGCGGCAGAGGGGCCGTGGCTCACGTCACTCCAACTTGCCATGGAAAGGGCGCGAGCGGAAGGCCGGCCGATCCTCGTGGATTTCTGGGCAAGCTGGTGTAAGAACTGTATCGCAATGGACAAGACCACATTCAGGGATTCCCGCGTCATCAATCGCCTTGATTCTTACGTGAAGGTCAAGTTCAGGGCCGAGGATCTCAAAGATCCCCCTACGAAGGAGGTGCTGGACATCTTCGGGGTAATCGGCCTCCCGACATATGTCGTTCTGACACCAAAATGACCAGCGGCGCAGAAAGACTGACCATTGTCGTCGTGGGTGCGTCCGGCCACCTGGCCCGGACGAAGATCATGCCCGCGCTCTTCGCTTTATACTGCCAGGATTTTCTGCCCCAAGATTTCCGCATCGTGGGTTACGCAAGGTCGGACTTTGACGATGCCGCGTTCCGTGCGGCAGTTTCAGAAAACCTGACATGTCGCTATACGCCCGACCGGTCATGCGCGGACCGCATGAGCGAGTTTCTGGCGAGATGCCACTACGTTCGCGGCGATTACGCTTCCACCGACGGCTTTCTCGACCTCTACCAGCGACTGCTCGAGGTGCAGAGCCGCGAAGAGACTAACCGCGTCTTCTACCTGGCAATCCCGCCGGCGTTGTTTCTCGACGTGGCGCGCGCCGTCGGGAACGCCGGATTTGTCAGTTGCGGCGCCGCCTCCCCGTGGTCGCGCGTCGTTATCGAGAAACCCTTCGGCCGCGACCGCGTCTCGTCCGATGTCCTGACCGGAGAACTGTCAAAAGTCTTCACCGAAAACCAGACCTACCGCATCGACCATTACCTGGGCAAGGAAGTGATCCAGAACCTTCTGGTCCTCCGATTCGCGAATCTGATCTTCGAGCCCCTGTGGAGCCGCAAGTACGTTCGTCAGGTGCAGATAACCTGGCAGGAAAACGCCGGTATCGAGGGCCGCGGCGGTTATTTTGATGAGTACGGCATAATTCGCGACGTCGTGCAGAACCACCTGCTGCAGATGCTGGCCCTGACGGCAATGGAGCCCCCTGAAGTATTTGACGCAAAGAGGATTCGCGATGAAAAGGTCCGCGTGCTGAAAGCGATCCCGCCCCCGCAACTTGCCGATACCGTTATCGGACAATATACGGGCACGGAACGGGGCGGCGTTGTCTTGCCGGGATACAGGGAAGATCCATCGGTGACAGGCGATTCCCTGACTCCGACTTTTGCGGCGTTCGTGCTGCGCGTGGAGAACGAGCGCTGGAAAGGAGTGCCGTTTCTGATTCGGGCCGGCAAGGGACTCGATAGACGAGTCAACGAAATCCGCATCGGCTTCAGATCACTGCCCGGAAACATGTTCTGCAACGTGCATGCCTGCCCTGAAGCCAACGAGCTGGTGATTCGGGTACAGCCTGACGAAGCCATATACTTTACCATTGCCAACAAGCGTCCCGGGCTGACCATGAAGCTTGAGACAAGAAATCTCGATCTGCAGTACAAGTCCGCGTTTGCGGAGATCATTCCCGAGGCCTACGAGAGTCTGCTGCTGGACGTTCTGCGTGGCGAGAAAAGCCTTTTTATTCGCAGGGACGAACTGGCCGCGGCATGGGATGTTTTCACCCCCGTCCTGCACGAGATCGAGAAGATGGGGGGTGCGCCCGAACCTTACGAGTTCGGCGGACGGGGGCCCGAGGCGGCCGATGCGCTGTTTGCGCGCTCGGGCGGGGGCGTGTAATATCGAACCGTGTGGCCGTGCCGGGTCTTGAGTTGCCGGGCCGCCCGGGCTATGCTGCGTTCAACGACTTGACACTGGAGACAGGCAGTGCCAATCTCGGAGGGGATGGCCACGCCGGCGCGCCGGTCGGCGGAGACGGCAACGGCGGCAGCCGCTTTCTCGACTGACAAACACTGGAGGCAAGTTATGACTGAGACCAAATGCAAGGGAGATCACTCCGGGCATCTGTGCGTTCTGGTGAGCGAAAAACGCTTCGAAGAGATCAGAAAGCTCGTTAAGGAACCGCGGCACATATGCTTTAACTGCGGACGTGTTGCGGATTCCGAGAAGAATCTCTGCAATCCAATGCCTCTTCAGGAGTAGGCGGAGCGGGTCCGCCGCGCCGCATCCGGTGAGAGATGCGCCGATTGAACTACAGGCGACGGTGTGTTCTCTGCGCTTTCCTGGCGGCCGCCTCAATTACGGTGGCCGGCGGGGGTGAAGAGCCTGCCGCTGAGCCGAGCCTGCCGCGTGGCTTCACCGTCGGCGAGGAACTTGTATACAAGGTCTATTGGGGGTTTATTCCCGTCGGCAAAACGCGTATTGTGAGCCGCTGGATCGAAGAAGACGGGCGACGACTCCTGGCCATCCGCTACCGTACGCGCAGCAATCGCATCATCGCCGCTATCTATCCGGTCGACGACCTGATCGAATCCATAATCGACCCTGAGACATTCCTGCCGGTGCGTTTCGTCAAGAAACTCAAGGAAGGGCGGCGCCGCAACGACGAGGTCACAACCTTTGATTTCGAAAAAGGGGAAGCGCATTGGGTGGATTACTACAAGAAACGGACGAAGACTTATCCCATCGATGCCGATACGCGCGACATAGTCTCATTCATGTATTTCATGCGCTCGTACCGCTTCGAACCCGGCGTGCGCAAGGACTTCCGTGTAATGGCCGACGAGAAGATCTACGATCTTTTTGTGACTGCCGGTGACGTCGAGGAGGTAAAACTTAAACGTTTCGGCCGCGTGAAGAGCATCCGACTCGAACCGGAAGCCCAGTTTGAGGGCCTGTTCGTGCGCAAAGGCAAGGTTACGGTGTGGGTCGCGAGGGATCAGCGCGGCGTTGTTACCAGGATGGTCGGCAGCATTCCGGTCGCCAGCATTCATGTGGTCTTATGGGAAGTACACGGTCCCGGCGACGATTTCTGGATCAAGCAAACAAACGAGATACTTGAAGATGGAAAAGGCGAAGAAGAGGATCCGGACGTCGAAAAGGCGCTGAAGGAGCTCGACGAATAGCCGTGGCGGGCAGGGGGAGGAACAACCATGTACAACAGATCGAACATGATGCGGCTTGCGGCCGTGCTCGTCCTGCTGGCTTCCGCACTCTACGGAGAGGTCGCGGAGGTGGATCTGGACGAGTGCATAGGAATCGCGCTGCGATGCAACCCCGACGCCCGGTCCGCTGCCTGCCGTGTGGAAGCCGCCGCCGCGGCGATAGATGAGGCCGAATCGGCTTTCTACCCGCGGGTTCAGCTATCAGGAGGTTATTCCAGGACGGATAATCCGCCGCAGGCCTTTATGATGAGTCTGAATCAACGGGACCTGCGCATGGGCGATCCGGCCTTCAACCCGAACGAACCCGATGATACCGACAACGTGCGCCTGAGTGCTTCGGCCAGGTACCTTCTGCTGGACGGCAGGCGCCGCATCAACGTACATATCGCCGGGCTGGGGGAGGCGGCTGCAAGGGAACAGCTCGCGGCGGTGCGCAATGAACTGGTGTACCAGGTCACGCGGGGATACTACGGCCTGCTTCAGTCCGGGGCATTTGTTGAAGTGCGGCAGGAATCGGTGCGCAGTCTCGAAGAAAGCCTGAGGGTCTCGCGCGAGCGGCTGAATGCCGGTTCGGCGGTCAGGACGGACGTGCTGAACGTCGAGGTCGAACTGGCCCAGGCCCGCGAAGATCTGATCCGCGCGGAAAATGGCTCGCGGCTGGCCGTTGCCGCGCTCAATACCGCCATCGGCAGCAACGTCGTATGCGGCGCTGACCTGCCGCGGCCGGAAAGGAAAGAAGATGCGCCCGAATGCCGGCCTCCGGACGAGATTTCCGTCGAACTGCGCCCGGAGTTGCAGGCGGCCCGGGTGCGACGGGAAATCGGAGAAAGCGCCTACAGGAAAGCCTTGCGCGACTATCTGCCGACCGTCAGCACATTCGGTTCGATGGACCGGGACAGCGACACGCTGGCCGATTTCGAAGACAGCTATAGCGTTGGCTTGGTGCTTGAATGGGAGTTGTTCTCCGGCTGGCGGCGTCCTGCCGCCGCGGCACGGGCAAAGGCCGAATGGCAGGCCGCCGTTGAACAGGAAAGGAAAGCGCGCAACGAGCTCGCACTTGACGCCCGCCGGGCGGAACTACAATGGCGCGAGGCGCGCGAACGTATCTCCGTCACCGCAAAAAGCGTGGAAAGCGCCGAAGAAGCGCTCAGGATCACGCGTGACCGGTATGAACAGGGCGCGGCCGATATTACCGAACTGCTGGCCGCGGAAACGCGTCTGTCAGGTATTCGCACCCGGGATATAGCCGCCTACTACGATTGCCTCGTGGCGCGCTCCAACCTGGAGCGTGCCATGGGCATGCTGGCGCGAAGATACGAAAGCGAGGAATGATATAATGTCGGCATCAAGTACCGCGAAGCTGATTTCGCGAGTCATGCGGTGGTGGAAAGTCTGGGCCGGCCTCGCGGGACTGGTCGTCGTCATCCTCTGGACCGCCGGCGCCTGTACCCGCAAGGTTGCTCCCTCGGAAGTCGCTTACACTCCTGGGAGACCGGTTCCGCAAGAAGCGGTTGTCATTGTCGCCAGCAACGAAATGGTCGCCGCTCGAATCGACGTGGTCGGGACCGCGGCGTCGGAAGAAAAGATCCACCTCAGCGCCAGGATGCCGGCGTACGTGAAGGAAGTTTTCGCGTCGGCCGGCGATTCGGTGAAGAAGGGACAGTTGCTTGCCACCCTTGACGACCGCGAAATCACCGAGCAGTTGGCCGCTGCGGACGCCGCTCTGAAGCAGGCCGAAACCGAATACAACCGAACCCGCCGCCTGTTTGAGACCAAGGCGGCAACGGAACAGGCGCTGGAGGCCGCGGAATCGGCTTTCAGATCGGCCAGGGCAAATGTCGATAGAATCAAGGTCATGCTCACATATACCAGAATTACAAGCCCCATTGACGGTGTTGTGACCGATCGCAGAGTTGAGGCCGGAGATCTGGCCGGTCCGGGCCAGGTGCTTCTGGCCGTCTATGACCCCGAGAATATGCGCCTTGAAGCTCCCGTGCCGGTAAGGCTGCTCGACAAGCTGCCAAGGGGCAGGCAGGTCGATGTCGTTCTGGATCGCATACCCGGCGTGATCAAGGGTAAGGTAGACGAGATAGTCGGCGAGGTCGACCCGATGAGCCGCACACAGAGAGTGAAGATCCATCTCGAGGGCGTTGGCGGAACGGCCCTGCCCGGAACATTCGGACGTGTCTGGGTGGAGGAAGAAAAGCATCCCGCCATACTACTGCCGGCCGAGACGGTCTACAACGTGGGCCAACTCGAGTACATACAGATTGTGAAAGAGAGTCGGATTGTGAGACGGTTGGTCAAGACGGGGCGCACCCACGGGGGACGTCTTGAGATTCTCTCGGGGCTGAAATCCGGACAGGAAGTTCTGAGAAACCCCGTCCTGGAGGAGTAGCCGATGGAGGAGCGGCGTCGGTTTCTTACGGGTGTTGTCGAGAGTTTTCTGCGCGGCAATCTGACCGTCCTCGTCATAATCGTGAGCCTCATTGCCGGCCTGCTTGCGCTGCTGGTTACGCCGCGCGAAGAAGAGCCGCAGATCGTCGTGCCGCTGGCCGACGTTTTCGTATCCTACCCGGGCGGTACGGCCGAGGAAGTCGAACGGCTTGTATCTTCCCGGCTGGAGCGCATGCTCTACCAGATAGACGGGGCGGAATACGTCTACTCCATGTCGCGTCCCGGCATGTCCATCGTAACCGTGCGATTCTTCGTCGCGGAAGACCGCGAAGACAGCCTGATAAAACTCTACAACAAGATTCACCAGAACGTGGATCAGGTAACTCCCGGCATCGCCGGTTGGGTCGTCAAGCCGATCGAAATCGACGACGTGCCGATAGTAAATGCCGCGCTCTACAGTGAAGTCTACGACACCCATGCCCTTTACCGCGTCGCCGAAGAGGTCGTCGGCAAACTCCAGCACATACCCGACAGCGCAAAGATAACCATTCACGGCGGACAACCGCGGGTGGTGCGCGTCTACATCGACGCCGAGCGTCTTGCCGCCTACGGCATGACGGCGCTGGAAATCATGCAACGCCTGAAGGTGTCGAACGCTCAGCTTGCCGCCGGATCGTTCCAGCAGGGCAACGCCGAACTGAGCGTGGAGGCCGGTAGCTTCCTGCGCGATGTCCACGAAGTCGGCAATCTCATGGTTGGCGTCTACGAAGACAGACCCGTGTACCTGCGCGATGTGGCCGATGTGATCGACGGGCCCGAAGAGACCGCATCTCTGACTCGCTTTCGTTTCGGTCCCGCTTCCGGAAAGAGCACCGGCAAGAGCTATTCCGCCGTGACGGTTGCCGTGGCAAAGAAGAAAGGCAGCAACGCCGTCTGGGTGGCGCGGCAGGTCCGAGAAACGCTCGACCGCCTGCGGAAGGACATCATCCCCGATGAAGTCAACGTGCGCATCACCAGAAACTACGGGCAGACCGCCAACGACAAGGTCAACGATCTTGTGACAAGCCTGGCCCTTGCCATCGTTACCGTCATCGGGTTGCTTGCCTTCACCATGAGTTGGCGGGAGGGATTGATCGTAGCCCTGGCGGTTCCGATCACCTATTCGCTGACGCTTCTCTGCAATTACCTGCTGGGTTACACGATCAATCGTGTAACTCTCTTTGCCCTGATTCTGGCGCTCGGTCTGCTGGTCGACGATCCCATCGCCGGGGTCGAAAACATCGAGCGACATCTGCGCCTGCGGGAGCGGCCGCGCCTGCAGGCTGTGGCCTACGCCATGAACGAGATAATGCCCCCGATTGTGCTGTCGACCCTTGCAATCATAATCGCGTTCACTCCGATGTTCTTTATTACCGGCATGATGGGGCCCTACATGCGGCCCATGGCGTTGAATGTGCCGATCGCCGTACTGATGTCGACGGTTGTCGCCCTCACCGTAACTCCGTGGTTGTCGAACAAACTTCTGCGCCGCGGCAACGGAGACAAGCGCAAGTCCGTCGAAATCGATCAAACGCCTGTGTTTCGAGTCTATAACCACCTGGTCGGGCCTCTGGTCGACTCCAGGCGCAAGAGCGCTTTTGTGCTTGTCTTGATGGGAGTGCTCTTTGCCTTTTCGGTTGCACTGGCGCTGACGGGATTGGTCCCGCTCAAGATGCTGCCTTTCGACAACAAGAACGAATTCCAGGTCCTTGTGGATATGGATGAATCGGAAACTCTCGAAAGTACCGATGCGGTTGTGCGCGAAATCGAGAACTACCTGATGACCATGCCGGAAGTCACGGACGTCACCTCGACCGTCGGCGAGGCATCGCCGATGGATTTCAACGGAATGGTGCGTCATTACTACCTGCGGCAAGGGCCCGGCACGGCCGATCTGAGGGTCAACATTTTGCACCGCGACGACCGCGAAATGGACAGCCACGCGATCACGCTGCGCATCCGGAAAGACATCACCGACATTGCGCGCGGCTCCGGCGCGCGCACAAAAATCATAGAAGTTCCGCCGGGCCCTCCTGTCTTATCCACCGTCGTAGCCGAGATATACGGGGAGCCTTACCACGCTTATGACGATCTGATTCGAGCATCCTCCCTTGTAAAAGAGCGCATGGCCTCGGAGGAAGGTGTTGTCGATCTCGACGATTCCGTGGAAGAACACCGGCGCAAAATGTTCTTTGAAGTCGACAAGGAGAAGGCGGGCCGCAACGGGATCTCAACGGAAGAAATCGTCCAAACGCTGCGTATTGCTTTGGCGGGAATGCCGGCGGGGATCGTTCATGCGCCGACGGAACAGAATGAACTCCCGATCGTTCTGCGCCTGCCAAGGGCGATGCGTTCTTCCGTGAGCAGCCTCAAGACCGTACCGGTCAAAGGCCGGACGGGACACATGGTCCAGATCGGCGAACTTGGGACGTTTCGGGAGGAAGCGTGTGACCGCACAATCCATCACAAGAACCAGGAAAGGGTGGTATACGTCACCGCGGAAATGGCCGGAAGGGGTCCGGCCTATGCCGTGCTTGCGATGCAGTCGCATTTCAAGAACGAACCTCTTCCGGCGGGTTTCACCGTCAACTGGCGCGGAGAGGGGGAGTGGAAAATCACCCTGGACGTATTCAGGGACCTCGGCATCGCCTTCTCCGTGGCCCTGCTGGGCATCTACGTTCTGCTTGTCTACGAAACCGCTTCTTATCTTCTGCCCGTGGTCATCATGCTGTCCATACCGCTGACCATGATCGGGATCATGCCCGGATTCTGGCTGCTCAACGTGATTGCCGCCAGGTCCGTCGGCGGTTTTGACAACCCGATCTTCTTTACTGCCACCGCGATGATCGGCATGATCGCGCTCAGCGGCATAGTGGTTCGTAATGCGATCGTGCTGATCGATTTTATCCGTTCCGCAAGGGACCGCGGCACGCCGTTGCGACGCGCCATAGTCGAATCGGGCGCCGTGCGTTTGCGGCCGATTCTGCTTACCGCGGGCACGACCATGCTCGGCGCCTGGCCGATCACATTCGACCCCATCTTCAGCGGGCTGGCCTGGTCGATCATCTTCGGTCTTTTCGTCTCGACGATCTTCACCCTTATCGTCGTTCCCGTTGTCTACAAGCTGATCTACGGCCGGTCCGCGGAGGAAGACGGAACCGTTTGACAAGCGGGTTCTGTAATTAAGAAGGAGCAAGGTGCATGAAGAAACTCTTGCCGCTGTTCGTTGTGGTTACTGTCTTGGTTGCCGGCTTTGCCCTGCTGAAGAGTCGCGGTCCGCGCCGGGAGGTCGAGCCGATCGTCTGGTACGGCATGATGCCGCATCCGTACATTACCGAAGTCGGCCAGGGAGCCGCCGCGGCAGAAGTCGCGATGGGCAGGAAGGTGCTTAAGGTCGTGGGTCAGGAGTGGACCCAGGACAACGAGAACGCCAACGTCAAAGCGCTTTCTACCAGGGGGCACAAGGCATTCAGCATCTTCCCCGGCGATCCGGCCGGGGCGAACGGTCTTTTTGCACAGTTGCGGCGCAACGGACAGTTCGTGGTCGCCTACGGCGCCGAGCCGAACCTGCCGACGCCCGCTTCCTTCACCGTGGCCACGGATATCCACCAGGCCGCGACCGACGCTTGCGAGGAGCTGGTCGGACTGATGGGCGGCAAGGGCAACATCCTGAACGTGCTCGAAACCGTGACCGATGTGAACACCAAAGTGCGCGATGACGCCATTATCGCCGTCGCGGCCAAGTATCCGGAAGTGAACATTGTTCAGACCATTTCCGATATGACCCAGGTCAGTGTGGCCAAGGAGAAGATCCAGAGCGCTCTGGCCGCGCGCGGGGAGGAGGTAGACGGAATAATCACCACGGGCTACAATCCCACCATCGCCGCGGCCGCCGTGCTGACCGAATGGCACGCCGATCCCGGCCACAAACGCATCCGCTACATAGGTATCGATACCGGTCCCACGGTCATGGAGGCTATCCGGAACGGATCGATCGACGCAACGGTCTCGCAAAACCCCTTCGGGCACGGCTATATCTCCTGCATGATCCTGGGCAGAATGCTGGACGGCTGGACGCCGAAGGAGGAATACCGGTTCATCAATGCCGGCCACGTTATCGTTAAGAAGGAGAATCTGGACTCATACGCGGCCGAAATTCAGGCCGTCACCGACGGCATAATCGCGGATCTGGAGACGGAACACCTCGATCCACCCCCGCAATAGGATGCCATGGAGCCCGACGCGCCGCAGGCACGCGTTGTCGACGGGCGCCACCCGAAATGCTCGAGCTGCGCAACATCTCCAAGTCTTTTCCCGGCGTCAAGGCGCTGGACGGCGTGAGCGTCACCTTCAGCCCCGGCGAAATTCACGCGCTGGTCGGAGAAAACGGGGCCGGGAAGAGCACCCTTATGAAGATCGTCACCGGCATCTGCCGCCCGGATGTCGGGGAAGTGTTGTATGACGGACGGCGCCTGGATTTCCAAGGCTATCGTGACAGTCTCAGGGCCGGTATCGACATTGTCCACCAGGAGATCCAGGTTGTGCCGGAAAGCACGGTTGCCGAAAGCATAATGATCGATAAGCTCGCGACCTTCGGGCGCTGCGGCATCATCCGCTGGAAGAAGGTTTACGAGAGTGCCCTACGGTTTATGCAAATGGTCGGACTGAACGTGCCGCCAGACACCATCGTGAAAGGCCTCAGCGTGGCGCAGAAGCGGCTGACGCAGATCGCGCGCGCCCTGTCCGCGGACGCCCGCGTCATCCTGCTCGACGAACCGACCGCTTCCTTGACGGAACACGAAACCGGGAATCTCTTCCGCATTCTGCGCAACTTGAAGGACCGTGGTGTTACCCTGGTGTTTGTCTCGCACAAGTTCGAGGAAGTCTTTGCCTTATGCGACCGGGTAACGGTTCTCCGCGACGGACGCTGCGTCGGCACAAGAAGCATCGGCGAGCTTAAGCCCGCCGGCTTGGTGAGGATGATGATCGGTCGCGAGGTCGAGCAGGCGCACATGGGACGGCTCAACGTGAACCGGCGGAAAGTGGTGCTGAGTGCGCGGGGGCTGACCAGCAAAGGACGCATCCGCGATAACGCCTTCGACTTGTACGAGGGCGAGATACTGGGATTCTACGGCCTCGTCGGCGCCGGCAGAACTGAACTGGCGCGGGTTGTCATAGGAGCAGACAGGGCCGATCGTGGAGAAATTGCCGTTCGCGGTAGAACCGCCCGGATCAGGTCCATAGCCGACAGCGTCTACAGATACCGTATCGGGTATGTTACCGAGAACCGCAAGGAGGAGGGGCTGTTTCTCAGGGATACCGTGCGCAGCAATATCTCCGTGGCCGTCTGGCCGCGGCTCAGGAACAGGGTGACGCGCCGTATCAACCGCGGGCAGGAAGACGAAATTTGCCGCCGGACGGTGGCGGCGATGGCCGTCAGGACCGCGGGTCTCAACCAGATCGTCGAGAACCTGAGCGGCGGCAATCAGCAGAAGATCAGCGTGGGGAAATGGCTCGCCGCCGACTGCGACATACTGATCGTCGATGAGCCGACTGTCGGCGTCGACGTGGGCGCCAAAGACCAGATCCACCATCTCATAAGAGACCTGGCGCAAAAGCAGCGCAAGGCCGTTATTCTCATATCGTCCGACATGCCGGAGATAATCAAGATGGCGAACCGGATACTCGTGTTCAGGGAAGGACGCATCGTGGGCGAGGTGGACGACGTGGATAACCCCGTTCGGGGCTACAAGGAAATCAGCCGGGCCATCGGGGCTTTCCTGCAGTGAGTGAAGCCGGCGACCGGAGACAGGGCTGACGGGTCGACGAAACGACGATTGAACGATGACGAACGCAAATGAGACATTCCCGGCGAGGGCAATTGACCGGCGCACCGTTGTGTCGGGACGCACGGTCGGACTGATTGCGGCTGCCCTCATTCTGTTTGCCGGAATTGGGCTGGTCTCCGACACATTCCTCAGCGGCTACACCATGTTCGTGCTGTCGCGGCAAGTGGCATTCTTCACCATCATCGCTCTTGCGCAGGCCGTTTGCCTGACGGTGGGCGGGCTGAACCTTTCGGTGGGCGCGATCGGCAGTATCTGCACCGTTGTGCTCGGTGTTTCGATGGGCGAAGCGGGCTTGAACGGGTGGGCGGCCGTGCCGATTGTTCTCGCGGCCGGCGGAGCAGCCGGATTCCTGAACGGGTTCCTGATTGTCAAACTGCGCATGGATGCGTTCATCGTTACTCTGTCGACGATGTTTGTGTACATGGGCCTGCGGTCGGGAATTTCGGGCGGGCAGCCTTACGTGGTTCCCGCCTCGTTCGGTATCGTGGGGCAGCATGGGATTCTTGGAATCCCGTATGTCTTTCTGATCATGCTCCCGGTGCTGGCTTTCTTCTCCTATCTCTACGGCAATACGGTGTTCGGACGGCGCATGCTGGCGACGGGCGGCAACGCCGATGCGGCGAGGCTTTCCGGCATCAGCAACGACAACATGATTATGGGGGCGAATACTCTGTCGGGACTGCTTTCCGGTCTGGCGGCGGTGTTGTGGGCGTCAGAGCTCGGTTCCGCCGCGCCCGAAACCGGCGATTCGTGGCTTATCGTATCGTTCGCGGTGGCAATTATCGGCGGTACCAGTCTGACGGGAGGGGTCGTCTCGCCCTTCGGCGTCTTGCTGGGAGGCATCATCTACACCCTGATCCGGCACGGGTTGATCGAGATGAAGGCCAATCCCTATTACATGAACGTTTACATCGGCATCTTGATCCTGCTGACAATCGCGATCGACCGTCTGCGCGAGGTTTACAGCCGCGGGAAAGGCAGGCAATAAGCGCCCCGGCCAGTGATTAGGCCGCCGCGTGCGGTCCATTGGTGCGTGTCCTCCGAAGTCAGGAACAGAATGCGCGACGAATGCGGCATGAAATCGCGGCCCTCCGGCGTCTGGAAGGATCCGGGATTTGCCCGGCATCGCCAACGCGACGACGAGAAAGATGCGGTGCGGGCCTGCGGGTGGGCGGCGGGCGAGAATCAACGCCAACGCCGCAAGAACCGTGGGCGCTGCATTTTCCCTTGGCAAACGGACGCGATTGGTCATTGGCACCGGCAATGCGGCGGTTCAGTGAGGTGGCGGGCAGGCAGCTTCCCCTTGATACACTCATGGCACCACTGTTCGCCGCAAGTGCCGCACCGCCCGAAGGGCGCCCACGAGCCGATGATCTTCTGAAAGGCATCTGCCTTCGCGGATGATCTGTGGGCCAATATCTCCATAATCTCATTAAACCCGGCCGCCGACGTATTGGATGCCTTCAAAGTTGGCGTCATGCCCCAAACCAGATCAATTCCAGCCTCGTGGCACCGGTCAACAACCCGGTCCTTCTCAACAATAACCTGCTTTCTACAACGTGTGCAGGTATCACCGGAAACGCTGTCTACAGGCATAGCCTCGGGCTCACTCATCGGCGACGGTGCTGCTTCGGCAGATGCATCTTCCTCGGCCGGTATGGTCAAGATCTGGTTACAGTGCGGACAGCAAACCGCAAGACCGATTCCCGCCACGTCTACAACGAGTTTACCATCACAGTGGGGACATCGAAATCGAATATCCGGCATGGCCCCTCCTTGCACTGAGCTCAGAATACGTGGACAATGTAAAAAGTCAAGAGATCCAACCGAATCCACCACGTCCGAGGGGGACCGACCTGTGGGGAGGTGCTCTGTTTGCTGATAATTCAGCCGTCGACGGCAAACGGCACAATCGTCTTACTGACTTGGGCCTTTCAGTTTGAAGTGTTCTCGGTACTTGTAGATCTTCTCTTGCCTCCATTCATGTCGACAATGCGGGCACGTGCATCTCGGCCATGGTTAAGGTATTCTCAAAGAATACCCTGAAGAGGGCTTATTGTGCTTGCTTACGGCGCGCCTATGGTTGTTGTAGTCTCTGCTTCTCACGGTTTCGCTGGCCGAGCAGGTACGTCCGGAGCAGCCGCTCCGAACGCATGACGTAAAGCATGTACACGACGTTCCCCTCGATGCGGTAGAACACGCGGCACGGTGGTACGACGACTTCCCGATAGGGCGAGCGCGAGAGCTCACGCGGTCGCTTCCCTGATTTCGGGTGGCCTTCGAGTCGCTCGATGCGATCGAAAACTCTCTGCACGTATCGGGATGCGGCACGAGGATCGTCAAGGGCAATGTATTCGGCGATCTCATCAAGATCCAGCAAAGCCGGTTCGGTCCAGATCAGCCGAGCCATTTCTTCATCTTTCGCTTGGTATCGGCATGCGAGAAGGTGCGCTTCTCCAAGATCGCACGCTCTCCACGCGCGATGCCTTCTAGAATACGTATCCGATTTTGCATGAACTCGTATGAATCCACGTCGACCAGATAGGCCGAGGGTTTTCCATGCTCAGTGATGAGCACCGGTTCGCCCGTGTCATGCAGGTCAGACAAGACGCGAGTCGCTTGACGTTTGAGCGTTGTGACAAGTTCTGTCTTCATATTGAAGTGATACTATAGTGACACTGCTGTGTCAAATCATTCCCTTGCTTCCAACGCTCGCTTTGCGCATTTCCGGAAGCCGCGCATCGCGCGGGTTACTGCACCGCCATTGACTACGCCTGCGGCCCAAGCCGCCTTTCAGGATCCTGTGTGGTTATCAACATGACGCGCCTGTTACATCCCGCCTGTGTGCGTCGGTCAACTCTGCGCTTCGGCGGTACTTATCCAGCTCGGGCGACTCGGTGTCCGCGCGGCCCCGCACCACCACCGAGACCAGCATGGCCACGACTGTGACAATCAATGTCTCCTTCATTTCTTCTCTTCTTTGCCAGCTCTATTGGCAATTGAGTCATAACTGCTGCTTTCACCATAGTGCCCCGGCGAGATTTGCGACAACCCCCTTCGCCGAAAAAAAACCGGTGGCCAGCCCGCTGTTTATTGGGCGTATTCAGAACGACAGGGCGTTCTGGCGTAGTGCTCCAAGGAACACATTGAGCAGCAGGCCGAGAAAGAAAGCGAACGCAGTACGAGTCACGCGTCACCCGGCCGGTTTCGGCTGACGCGCCGCTCATTGCTTCGGCGCGGCAGGCGGGGCCGGGACAATCATGAACCCCAGCTTGCTCTTGCCGTCCTTCTCGAATAGCACAGCTACGCGGCCGTCCTTCAGCACTGTGATATCGCTGTAGCCCGAGGGACCTTCGTAGTACAACATCTGCCAAGGCCAGGTCTTACCGTTGTTGTAGCTTCCAAAGAGGGTTCCCTGGGCGCGCGAGGTAAGGCTTGCGGGGCCGGAGTAGAGAAGCAGCCCCGGCTTGCCACTTGCCGGGCCGGAGTCAGGCGAAGGCGGGTCCTTCGGCCAGGAGTGGCGTATGATCGCCCCCTGGCAGGACGGATCCGGCAGATCGTCCGCATACCACGTCTTCGTGGCGTTCTTCGTGCCGCCCTCGGTCACAATCGAGAGCGCCCGCTTCTTCGTCCCAGTACGCCCGTTGAAAAGCAGCGAACCGTCAAGCAGCTCCGCGCACTTCGCCTCGCCCCCG
>Ga0180435_10002179_pt1 | contig 20093 bp, 20 predicted proteins | sample SS_ome_3_FD_132467 | JGI IMG/M metagenome (GOLD analysis project Ga0180435, IMG submission 132467) | Hypersaline lake sediment archaeal communities from the Salton Sea, California, USA - SS_3_S_1 metaG | ecosystem: Environmental > Aquatic > Non-marine Saline and Alkaline > Hypersaline >...
AGAGATAAAACCAAAAAAAAGCGCCTTTCGAAGGAATAACCGTTTAACTTCGCCAGGGATACCCTTGCTTTTCGAAATCTTAATACTGAATCGTTCATCAGTATTTTTAAGAAGCTTTCTATAGCCTATAAAGGAGGTCTTAGCACGTAAAGATGCGTATGAAGTGCGTTTAACATCCCAGATCCTGATTCCGTTTTTGGCAGCTATGTTAATCAGTCTTTCGACTGATAAACCTTCAACGGTTATAATAACATATCCAATTAATAAATTCCATATGTACTCAAATATCATCTATGCCTCTTAAACTTAAAATTTAATCTTTGAATTCAATGATTTTTATATCGCCTTCAACCATCAAATTCCTCTCTCCCATCTTCCTTAAAATCAGATCATTACCCATAATTATCACTTCATTCTTTTTTGTTTCAATCCTTAGTTTTTTCAATGTATATTCTCTAATCGCCATATGGTTTTCCATATACAGACTCTTATCACCAATAGTGATTATTCTATAAGCACCTTCTATTGACTCAGCAGGAAGCTCAAAAATTCTTGTTATCTGCTCCTTAACTTTTCTAAACTTCTTTTTCAAACCCTTCACCACTCCAGCTAAAGTTTATAATCTATCTATATGCAAAAATACAACAAAAAAGCCCTATGCAATAATACATAGAGCGTGTTAAATCGATAAATTTTTCTATAATATATATCTTTGAAGGTTGATATCCCTTGTCTTATCCTGCAGATGAGTCTTGACATATTCAGCATCTATAATGACATTAACATCTGTGTCGATACCTCCTGCATTGAATGAGATATCATCAAGAAGGTTTTCCATTATAGTATGCAGCCGCCTGGCTCCGATATTCTCCAACGTATCGTTTACCATAACCGCATATTTAGCGATTGCGTCAATAGCATCGGGTTTGAATTCAAGGTTTACTCCTTCGGTAGAAAGCAATGCCTTATACTGTTTTATAATCGCATTCTCAGGTTGAGTCAATATCTTCTTAAAATCCTCAGTCTCTAAAGTCTTAAGATCGACTTTAATCGGAAACCTACCCTGAAGCTCTGGTATAAGGTCTGAAATCTTTGAAATATGGAAAGCACCTGCAGCGATAAACAGCATATAATCGGTTTTCACCGGACCGTATTTAGTGACGACAGTACTTCCTTCGACTATAGGAAGAATATCCCTTTGCACGCCTTCTCTCGAAACGTCCGGCCCCTGGCTTCTGGATTTGCCGGCAATTTTATCGATTTCGTCCAAAAATATAATCCCATCCTGTTCAGCACGCTCTATAGCGGTGGAAGTAACCTCATCCATATCAATAAGTTTATCCGCTTCCTCCGCTTCGAGAATTTTTCTTGCATCAGCCACAGTCACTTTTCTTTTCTTCGTTTTTTTAGGCAGCATTCCGCCCATAATCTCACCGATATTGATATCGCTTCCGATGCCGGCAATCTCTATACCGATTCCGCCGGTATCTTCAACTTCAACTTCGATGAGCATATTTTCGAGTTTCCCCGCTTCCAAATCAGCCAAAAACTGCTCACGCTTTGAAAGACGCGCTTCCTTTTCCTGCTCTGTTTCCGCAGGCTCAGAAGAAGTCAGCTGAGGTTGATTCATAAAGGCCGCAAAAGGATTCGGCTGATTCTTATTTTTTCTGTATTCAGGAGCAAGAATATCGATTATACGTCTTTTTGCCAGCTCACTCGCCTTATCTTTTATGCTCTCATATCTATCAGCTTTAACCATGCGGATAGAAGCCTCTACAAGATCCCTAATCATGGATTCGACATCTCTTCCGACATAACCAACTTCGGTAAATTTTGTAGCTTCAACTTTGATAAAGGGTGCTTTCATGAGCTTTGAAAGTCTTCTTGCAATCTCGGTTTTACCAACACCCGTAGGTCCTACCATAATGATGTTTTTCGGAGTGATTTCATCCTGCAGCTCTTTATCAAGCTTGCTTCTTCGATACCTGTTTCTAAGAGCAATGGCAACCGCTCTTTTAGCATCATCCTGTGATATGATGTATTTGTCGAGTCTTTTTACAATCTCTTTTGGTGTTAATTGTGACATATTATCAATACCTCGTTATATTAAACTTCTTCAATAGTTATATTATCGTTCGTATAAACACATATTTCTCCGGCAATCTCCAAAGACTTTCTCGCAATATCAGCAGCGGATAGATCTGTGTTCTTTGCAAGAGCCTTTGCAGCAGATCTTGCATACTCCCCGCCGGAGCCTATAGCAGCTATTCCGTCATCCGGATCGATAACCTCACCCGTTCCGGATATGATGAGCAAATCCTCTTTATCAGCAGCGATAAGCATCGCTTCCAGCTTTCGTAATATCTTGTCGCTTCTCCATTCCTGCACAAGCTCGACAGCCGCACGTTTCAGGCTTCCGCTGTATTGCTCAAGCTTTGCTTCAAACATCTCAGAAAGAGTGAAAGCATCAGCAACAGAACCCGCAAATCCCATCACGACTTTATCATCAAAAAGTCTTCTGACCTTTACTGCGCCGTGTTTCATTACGGTGTTTTGCCCGAAAGTCACCTGACCATCACCGGCGATAGCGCATTTTCCATCTTTTTTTATAGCAACAATTGTTGTTCCCTTAAACATCTTGTTCCTCCAAAATTTCTAAATTGCTCTTCATATCATTAATATATTTCAAAGCACGTTCGGATATAGCTAAATTTCTGATTCTCTTCTGTTTTATGCGATTCTCCAACGGCTTTATTATAGCAAAGTTGACGTTCATGGGTTGAAAATTATTTGTAAACGATTTAGAAACATAGTTTGCAAGAGCGCCAATAGCACTCGTTTCATCGAATGCATCCATATCTTTTTTCAGCAATTGTGCTGAAGCATAAATCCCAGCTAAAAAACCAGAAGAAGCGGATTCGATATACCCTTCTACACCGGTAATTTGCCCAGCAAAGAAAATATTATTATCTTTTCTGAGTCTATATCTTTCGTCCAATAGTTTAGGAGAATCTATAAAAGTATTTCTGTGCATGACACCAAGCCGCACGAATTCCGCATTCTCCAATCCGGGAATCATAGAAAAAACTCTTTTTTGTTCGCTATGTTTGAGATTTGTCTGAAATCCCACAAGATTGAACATTGTACCTTCTTCGTTTTCTTTTCGAAGCTGCACTACAGCATATGGTTTTTTATCTCTTCTTTTGTCATAAAGACCAACAGGTTTAAGCGGACCGAACAGCAGAGTTTGTACACCTCTCTTTGCGATTACCTCAACAGGCAAGCATCCTTCAAAGACCTGCTTTTTTTCAAAACTTTTCAGCTCAACAGTTTCCGCTTCTAAAAGAGCATTATAGAAATTCATATACTCTTCTTCGTTCATCGGACAGTTTAAATAATCGTCGCCGCCCTTATCATATCTTGAAGCAAAAAAAGCCTTCTCCATATCAATACTGTCTTTGGTAACGATCGGCGCTGCAGCATCAAAAAAGCTTAGGTAATCTAAGCCGACCAATTGTTTTATTTCTTTTGCTAAAATATCTGAGGTAAGCGGACCGGAAGCGATGATGCTAATTCCCTTGGGGATTGAAGTTACTTCTTCGTTGATAATATTGATGTTTTTATGATTTATGACTTTTTCGGTTATATAATCTGAAAATAGTTTCCTGTCAACGGCAAGTGCACCGCCTGCAGGAACTTTTGTTTTATCCGCAGCTTCCATCACGAGAGAATTAAGCTCTCTCATCTCTTGTTTTAAAAGTCCTACTGCGTTTTCGAGCCTGTCAGAGCGCAGTGAGTTGCTGCATACCAGCTCTGCAAAACCTTTTTCGGAATGAGCCGGTGTTTTCTTTTCCGGTTTCATCTCAAAAAGGTTTACCGTTATTCCTCTATTTGCAATCTGCCATGCGGCCTCGCAACCTGCAAGACCGGCACCAATTATGTTAATACTATTCATCTTTGGTTTTTTTCTTATTCGTGACACATTCCGTATTAGAGCATTTCTTATAATCCCCTAATTTCACTCTTTTCTTAAGAACCAGATGCTCACCGCATTCTTTACATTTTTCATCCAAAGGCATATCCCAAGAAACGAAATCACAATCAGGATACTTTTCGCATCCATAGAAAATCTTTCTAGTTTTATTTGATTTCTTCTCGACAACTCTGTTTCCGCATTTCGGACATGGTGTATCGATATATTTTACAATAGCTTTAGTATTCTTACATTCAGGATAATTCGGACATGCTAGGAATTCGCCGAATCTTCCTTCTTTTATGACCATATTAGCTCCGCATTTTTCGCAAATCTCATCCGTTGTGATTACCGGGAGCTGAACACGTTCAATACTGTCTGCGTTGTCCAGAAGTTTTTCGAAAGGACCGTAAAAATCAGCAAGCAGTTCTTTCCAGTTCTTATCTCCGTTTTCGATATTGTCGAGTTTGTCCTCCATCTCGGCAGTAAAAGCGATATCTATAATATTTGTAAAATGCTTTTTCAGAAGATTGGTGACCGCTTCACCGAGAAAAGTGGGTTTTAGAACCCTGTCCTCTCGGATAACATATTTTCTGTCGATAATCGTGGAGATAATCGGAGAGTATGTACTCGGCCTTCCGATACCCTTTTCTTCCAAAGCACGAACGAGTGAAGCTTCGTTATACCTCGCAGGCGGCTGTGTGAAGTTCTGTTTCGGTTCGGCTTTTTTAAGCGTACAGACATCTTTCTCTCTCAACGGAGGCAAAAGCTTATTCTTGTCCTCTGTCTCATTTTCTCCATAATTCTTGTATACTGCTAAGAACCCTTTAAAACGTAATCTTTGACCGTTTGCTTTAAAAGTATATCCGCCGGATTCAATATCTGCTGAAACTGAATCGAACTCGGCAGGAGTCATCTGTGAAGCTACAAATCTGTTGTAGATCAGACTATACAGTTTATATTGGTCGGCAGTCAGCTCTGCCTTTATTTTTTCGGGAGTAAGCTCAAGCTGAGTAGGACGTATCGCTTCATGAGCATCCTGTGCGCCTTTTTTTGACTTATACGCATTTGGTTTATCAGGCAGATATTCTTTTCCATAAGTATTAAGAATCGTATCTCTCACTGCCGATAATGCATCGTTTGAAACTCTAGTAGTGTCTGTTCTAATATAGGTCACAAGTCCGGTTGTACCGATACCCTTTATATCAACACCTTCATATAATTGCTGTGCAATAACCATTGTTTTTCTGGTTGAATATCTGAGCTTTCTCGAAGCATCCTGCTGCAGTGTCGATGTAGAGAAAGGAGCGGACGGTCTTCTTTTCCTGATGCTCTCTTTTACTTTTTTGATTATAAAATCATTCTTTTTTATTGCATCAAGAACTTCCTTAGCATCTTTCTCATCGTCAAGCTCGAGTTTCTTTCCGTCCTTACCATAGAACTTTGCTTCAAAAAGCTTTCCTTCCGGCGTTGAAAGTTCGACGGTAATCGTCCAAAACTCTTTAGGGATAAAATTCCTGATCTCCTCTTCCCTATCGCATATAATCCTAACAGCAACGGATTGCACTCTTCCTGCACTGAGACCGCGTTTTACTTTATACCACAAAATCGGGCTGATTTTATATCCGACTAATCTGTCGAGCAATCTTCTCGCCTGCTGTGCATTTACGAGATCCATATCGATTTTTCTTGGTTCTTTAATCGCATTTTGGATCGCAGTCTTTGTTATCTCATTAAACTCGATACGACAAACACTGTTGTCTTCGATTCCCAATATATTTGCAATATGCCACGATATCGCTTCACCTTCTCTGTCCGGATCTGTCGCAAGATAAACGCTTTTCGCTTTGTTTGCTTCTGATTTTAATCCTTTAATCAAATCGCCTTTACCGCGTATATTGATATATTGAGGCTCAAAATTATCCTCGATTTCTATCCCCATTTTAGATTTTGGAAGGTCTCTAATATGACCATTGGAAGCCTTTACAAAATAATTCTTTCCCAAAAACTTACTGATAGTCTTCGCCTTTGCCGGTGACTCCACAATAACTAAAGTTTTATCCTTATTCGCATTTGTTTTTGCCTGACTTGTTGCCATATATACCGCCTTTCGATCTATGCGTAAATTTTTTTATCGACTAACTTATACCGAAAACATTCCCGGGAAGCCTTTTAATAATTCCCTTCATTTCCATCATCGTTAAGCTTGAGTACAATGCTGAAACATCGATTTCGGTCTTTATTTCAATCTCTTCGATACTAAAATCTCCTTGCAAGAGCAAATTATATATTCGCTGCTCGAAAAAATCAAGCTGAAAATTTATTTTTTTTTCTTTTTTATCACGTTTTTTGTGATTTCCCCATCCATACTCATCGAGAATATCCTTTGCACTCTCGACTAAAACACCGCCGTTTTTGATGATAAAATTCGGAAGCTCTGAGTTTTTGTCGTACGGAGCACCGGGCACTGCCATGATATCTCTTCCCTGATCCGTTGCATACTTCATGGTTATATTCGCTCCGCCCTTGAACTTCGATTCAACGATTACGGTCGCTTTCGCAAGACCGCATATTATCCTGTTTCTCATAGGAAAATTCATAGTCAACGGAGGCGTTTCCGGAACATATTCTGAGATAATAGCACCATCCTCCTGTATGTCATAGTACAGCTTATCGTTCTCCTTGGGGTATATAACATCAGCACCACAGCCAAGAACAGCAAACGTTCTGCCCCCTGCTTTTAATGCTCCTGTATGTGATGCAGTATCTATTCCTCTTGCCATGCCGGAGACTATACACACATCGCTAGTACATAATTCCTCTGCAATTTCACAAGTATAATCGAAGGCCTTTCTGCTGCATCTTCTCGTCCCTACGATCGCAATGGATTTATGCGTAAGATTCTCGATTTTACCTTTTACATATATCACAGGCGGTGGTGAGTTTATTTCAGCAAGCAAAGAAGGATATTCATTATCAAGCCTTGTAATCGGCCTGATCTTGTTTTTATCGCATTTTTTCAGCAATTCGTCTATATATGCTTCGCTATGAAATTTGTACATACAGTCGACTTTTTTTTCGTCCAAAAATGAAAAAGCTTTGCTGCTAAGCTTAACAGCCTCCCATACATTTTTTGCATCTTCAAATTTTGCAATTATGTCATAAAAAGTTTTAGGACCTATTTTTTCGAGTGAACTGAGCCATATCCAATATCTCGTGTGTTCGTTTATATCCATAGTGTCTAGCCCCAATACTTTCTGTCAAGTGTTCTGAATTGAATCGCTTGAGCTATATGATTTGCTCCGATCTTTTCCTGCATATCCATATCCGCTATAGTTCGTGCGACTTTTAAAATCCTGTTATACGATCTTGCACTTATGTCGAGTTTTGAAAATGCAGCTTTTATCAGCTCTTCTCCGCTGCTGTCGATTTCGCAAAATTTCTTCACTTGTGAGCTTGAAAGCTGCGCATTAGTATATGCGTTTAGACCTTTATATCGTCTTTGCTGTGTTGTTCTTGCCAAGTTTACTCTTTTCTTTATTGTTTCAGAATTTTCATCTACGATTTTCGATGAAATCTCATTATAAGTCACTTCGGATAATTCGATATGCATATCGATTCTGTCGAGCAGCGGACCGCTGATTCGTCCCAGATATCCGTTGATCTGCCTTGGTGAGCATCTGCACTCCCGTACTTTAGAACCATAATTTCCGCAAGGACATGGGTTCATCGCAGCAACCAGCATGAAATCGGCTGGATATATAGCTTTTGCGTTAACCCTTGCGACAGAAACAACACCGTCTTCCAAAGGCTGGCGCAAGGCCTCTAATGCTTCTCGTTTGAATTCCGGCAGCTCATCTAAAAACAGCACGCCGAAATGTGCAAGGCTTATTTCACCGGGGGATACTTTTGTTCCTCCTCCTGCCAAAGCCGCTGTACTGGTCGTGTGATGCGGACTTCTGAAAGGTCGTGTTTTTATTATTCCCTGCTCATCTAGTCTGCCTGATATGGAGTGTATTTTCGTTATCTCCAAAGCCTCTTCAAAGCACAGGTCCGGCAATATCCCGGGCAGGCTTTTAGCGAGCATGGATTTTCCTGCTCCAGGCGGTCCGATAAGAAGAATATTATGCCCTCCTGCCGCTGCGATCTCCATTGCACGCTTTGCAAACGTCTGTCCCTTTATCTCGGAAAAATCCACATACTCCTTGTTTATATAGTTTATATTTTCAAAAGTCTTATGCTCAATCGGTAAGATTTGTGTACTGCCGTTTAAGTGATTTACCACATCCAAAAGAGTTTTCGCAGGATATATCTTGATTTTCTCCAAGCATTCCACTTCTGCAGCATTCTCAGCAGGAATAACTGCAGAATCGAAACCGAAGTTAACAGCTTCGATAAGCATAGGTAAAATTCCGTTAACTTTACGTACCTTGCCGTCCAAAGCGAGCTCGCCAAAAAAAACACAATTCTTCGGAATTCTCGAAACCTGGTCGCTTGCTGAAAGTAGACCCAGCGCAATCGGCAAATCGTAGATTGGACCTTCTTTACGTATATCGGCAGGAGCGAGATTTACGGTTATTCGTTTCGTTGGATACTTTAAAAAAGAGTTTTTTATCGCAGAGCGAACTCTCTCCTTGGATTCCTTAACGGCTGCGCCAGGCAGCCCAACTGTCTCATAGGCAGGCAATCCATCGTAAATATCGGTTTCTATCGTGACTCTAAAACCCTTTAAACCCTCTAATGTGATGCTCTCAACTTTAGCAAACATATCGACCCTAACCTTTTAAATTTATGTATAACTGTTTTTCTAATAGAACGGCCATGTCTCCAGCCACCTTAAACCTTCCACATAAGATCTTGAAAAAGGTATACCTGTAATAACTGGATAAAAAGCTATAAACATACCGATAGCAGCAAGCAGAAAGGTCAGAACAAGGAATTTACCGTACTTAGTCCTATCCCATATAAACTTACATGCCATAGTTATTATCAAGAACACAAATGGCAATGACGCAAAATAGTGATATATATACGTCTCTCTAGAGATAAATATCCAAGGTACAAACTCCGCCAAACCCGCAACAGCAACGAATCCCAAAGCTCCTTCATAGTCTTGATCATAGAATTTCGCAATTAGAATAATTATTATCGAAGGAATCAGTGCCCACCATATTATCGGGTTTCCAAATGTCGAAAGCGAAGAAATCATATCTTTCGCATATCCCTTGCCTTGGAACAGATAGACTGGGCGAATATTTAAAATCCAAGTTGACCACCTTGAAGCGAACGGATGAGGACTCGCTGCCGTGTCAAGAGTTGAATGGTAGTTCCACATATATTTTTGATTCTCTAAAATCATTTTGAATGTATACGGATTGCTTTCCGCTTTCATATAGGGAGTATAAGAAAGATAGTAGATAAGCGCAGGAATTATTATAAATATAATTATACAGAAAATCAAAGTCATTACGGTCTTATAATAATAGGATTTCACCACTCTGGTATAAAACTCTTTATGCCTGCATCCATCTTCATTCATATATATTTTTGCAGCATAGTATTCTCTGAATCTTTGGATCATCGAGTAGAAAAATATTATAGCAAGTCCGACACCAGCATAAAGACAAAGCCATTTTGTTGCAGCGCCGAGCCCGAAAGCGACACCGCTCAAGCCCAAAGGCAAAAATGTCTTATACAGCTTATCTCTATTATAGTTCATCTTATAATATTCAAACATGAACAAGAACATCAGCATTATGAAAAACACGCTGTAGCTGTCTATCGTCGCCATTCTTGTCTGTGCGAAATGCATGAAATCGAACATGAGGAGACAAGTCGCCACAAAAGCAAATGTTGTTCTTCTCATCAATCTCTTTGCAAAGATATACATAAGCGGCAGCATCAAAACACCGAACAGAGTGCCCATAAATCTCCAGCCAAAAGGATTCATACCGAAAATTCGAATCCCTATCGAAAGAATACTTTTCCCCAATGGCGGATGCGTAATCTCGTATGGATTTCTGTGCTCAATATGCTCCAAAGCCGTTCTGGCATGATAAATTTCGTCGAAATACATGCCCTGTTTATAGGATATTACATCTGGGATTAAAGCCTGCTCGTCATAAACTTCTATAACATCCGAATTGACTTCAGAATAAATATTTTTTATAGGTATAATATTCCCGTTTGTGTCTGTAAAACCGATCTCACGAACATCTATATTAGCATTACCGAATTCCAACCCTATATATTTAGCCTTAAATCCAGCCTCAATAAAGTTCCACCGATACATGTATGCTGGTTTATGTGATATTACAAAATAATTCTCCTCTTTGCTCGGTAAAGATATATCGGAGAATATTTCACCATCATCAGACTTCGTAATATCTATATCCGTCCTTCCTAAACCAAAATAATATTTTATTTCTGATATATCCGAACTCTCTTCGAGCTCTACAACAATTCTCTCATTACTCTGCACAGGACTCCACGAACTGTCCGGAATCTTAAAAGAACCTAAGTTGATAAAAGCGATCACCGCATAAACAACGGTCATGGATATTATCAGAATTCTATCGATTTTATCGATTTTAGCTCTTTCATACTTCTTATGAAGTTTATGAGCAGGCTTTCTGTTTATTTTCCCGATAATCTTCTTTGTCTGTTCGCTGCTTTTTCTTTTAATCTCATCCGGTCTGGATTTTTCTAAGCCTTTTATGACCGTACCGCTTTTTATAAGAAGAATGAAAACCACATAAATCAAATATCCAAAGCAGATCATGCTGAATATGGACATCAAAATCACGATTGTATTGTAGAAAGACTCTCCGAAAAGATATAGTACAGCCATTTGGCTGAAAAGAGCAAAAACGGTATACAGTATCGCCGCATTTATTATACGCCTGTCCTTTAAGTATATATAAGCAAAGAAAAGCAAAATCGGAAGAGGGAGTATATATCTTTCATGCATGCCATGACCAAAAGTAAACACCGCAGCGATCATGAAACCAGCAATCAAAAACAGTGCTTGTTTTTTTCTGTTCATGAAAACCAAAAAAACAGAAATCAGACTTGAAAGAATAATAAAAATATAACCCCAAGTCTGGTAAGTCATAAACATGAATTTGTCGGCAAACCGCGAGTAGTTTCCTCCGAAAAGAGTGTAGAAGTTAAAGGCGTTCATCGAAGTATAATCATACGTTCCGGCAGAAGCTCCGACTTTTTTAATAGACCAGAATATGCCGTTGTCTCCCATAAACGGAATCGAGAGAACTATAAAAGTCGCAGCAGCGATTAGGATGCTTATGAAAAACACACGCAGATTGATTTTTACATCCTTATCCCTTAAGAAAATTATAAGATAATAAGCTCCAAACACAGGCAAAAACAGTATCGACTGTGCTTTTATCAAAACGGAAGCTGCAAAAACAGCCGCACCGAAATAGTATTTCTCCTCTTGCAGAAAATAGAAGGTCAGAACAATAAACATAATAAATACAGCGTCTATCTGACCCCAGGCAGATGTGTTTATCAATACTGCAGGATTTAAAAGAACAATAAATGAGAATATCAGCCCATTTTTATCACCTAAATATTTTTTCGCTATTTTATATGCAATAAACGCTGTGATAACTTCCGCCAAAATCACCGGAGTTTTTAGCATTAGATTGTATTCCAACGAATTAAAAGGTACCGCAAAAGCTTTTCCAATAAACCCGATAAAGTACAGCACATACATATATCCGCACGGATAGTTGCATTTCGTATTAGTATAGAAATATCTCAGGCCGTGTTCGTTTAACTTGCCCGACCATCTTATAAAAGCACCAATATCACTCGGCAAATCCGTACCCATTGCAGACACAACGTATTTGTAGAAAACGATCAATACAATACCAACTATTAAATATACATTGGTCATCGTTTTGCTCATGCTTTCAACGGAATAAATTGCCCTCGCTTTTGAGGAATACCACGTTATTAAAAGCATAAAAAGAACAGTGCAAAAAAGCAAGAGTATAATCGACAATTTTTCTTTTTGTGAAAATATCGGATTAATCCTAGTCGTCGGTTCAATAGGTTTTTGTGTTTCTTCTATGTCAACATCCGGATTTATTATTGTAAGTCCTGCATTATTCGGGACATTTTTGTTTTCTATTATATAAACATCATCGACGATTAAAGTTCCTGTATTGGGTACTAAGAAGCTGCCTAGTCCGATTTCTAAGCTCGTATAAATATCAGTACCTAAAGTCGTAACGAAAAAGCTTACATCCTGCCATTCGGAAATCGTACCATTGATCTGCGGCGATTGTCCTTGCTCATCCTCAAGACGTAAATATCCGCCATAACCACTAGCGGCGATGTTTTCAGACATTACTTTCGCACCGATTTCATATGTAGTGTTGGCTTTTAGAAAAACGGACTGCTTAATACTCACATAATTCGGGTTTTGACTACCCAGTCTAAGTACAACATTTTCGTCAATTTTGACGAATTCTAAGGTCGTGTTCAGCAGGGATTCATCATCAATATAAGTTTCCCAGTCGGAGCTAACGTTTTCAAAATCCTCAAAGCCTCCGTTGACTATGTTGTTTTTCGGCGCACCAAAAGCTGTGCTTGGAATAAGCAAAGCGAGCATTATCAAAACCAAAAACAGAATTATTCTTTTCATTCCCATACCCTTTTAATTATCAATAACTTCTTCGAATGCATTTTCTATATGATTTATACTATTCCCTTCCGGCCTAAGAAAAACTTCTATAACGTCAAATCTAAATGAAACATCATAGAGGTTTTTCTTCATTGTATAATCCTGAGCAGTTAAAGTCATCTTTCTTTGCTTTGTTCTGGAAACCGCTTCTGCCGGTGTGCCATATTGTGCGCTTGACCTGGTCTTTACCTCAACAAAGATGATTTCGCCGCTCCGGCTTGCGACTATATCTATTTCGCCATATCTTGAATAATAGTTATAACTTAAAATATTATAACCTTTTTTGACAAGATACTTGAGTGCTTGCTTTTCTCCGAACCTGCCTTTTTCTTTTCGATCCAAGTTTAATGCACCGACCTTTATAAAATGTTCTTTAAAAAACTCAATCTGTGTACTCTGCAAGCACCAAATCGCTTTATCGCTTCGATATGAGCCTTTGTTCCGTATCCTTTGTGCCTTGAAAATCCGTACTCTGGAAATTCTTCGTCATATTCACGCATTATTCTGTCTCTTGTGACTTTGGCGACAATGGATGCTGCAGCTATTGAATAAGAAACAGAGTCCCCTTTTTTAATCGCTCTGTATCCTTCGATTTCCAGTCCGGTGATATAATCCGTTAAAACTATTTCAGGCTTAACACTTGATTCTCTATAGGCTTTTTCAAAAGCAAGTCTGGCAGCATTTAGAATATTAATTCTATCGATTTCATCATTTTCGATTATTCCGATTCCTATAGATACGGCTTCACTGACTATTATCTCAAAAAGCTCTTCTCTTTTCTTTTCTGATATTTTTTTTGAATCATCGATACCGTATATAAAATTATCGTTTTGCATAACGACTCCTGCTGCAACAACTGGTCCTGCGAGCGGTCCCCTGCCGGATTCGTCCATGCCGAGAATCATGTATCCCTTGCTCCAAAACTCATAATCAAATGCTGTCAGTTCATCAAGTCTTTCAAACACGCTTCTCTTTTCAGCCATTTTTTAAGCCTCATCCAAATCGCTTGATTTCTCAAGAGAAATTCTTCCGAGTTTACCGCTTTGGAATTCATCTATAATCATATTTGCTGCTCTTTCAAGGTCGAGGATTCCGCCTTTAAGCAAAAAACCTCTGTTTTCACATATCTGCGTCAATACCTCATCTTCGGTTTTATCCTTCAAATTTGAAACGCTATAGCGTTCGCCAATTCTTTCCGGATATTTCTCTTTAAAGAATTTAACCAGTCCGAAAGCTAACTCCTCTGTATTCAATATATCCTCATTTATGGATTTCAAAAGGGCTATATTGAGTGCCGTTCTTTGATTTTCAATTTTAGGCCAAAGCAGTCCAGGCGAGTCCAAAAGCTCAATATTATTGTTCAGCTTAAGCCATTGCAGACCTCGTGTAACACCTGGTTTATTGCCTTCCTTGAGTTTCTTACTGCCGGCAATCCTGTTTAGAATCGCTGATTTCCCGACATTCGGTATACCCGCTGCAATACATCTGAGAGTTTTATTCATACCTTTGCTCCTATATTTTTCGATTATCGGAGCAAGTTCTTTATTTATAATTTTAACGAGACCGGAGGGATTATCCTTTAAAGCACAAAAATCCAAACTTGTGATTCCTTTAGCGGTAAAAAACTCAATCCACTGTTTTGTCGTTTCAGGCTCTGCCAAGTCTTTTTTATTGAGCAGCAGGATTCGTTTCTTCTGACCGAAAAGCGCGTCAAAATCCGGATTTTTGGTCGAAAACGGTGCTCTGGCATCGACGATCTCGATAACCATATCTATAATCTTTAATTTTTCCGAAATCAACCTGCGGCTCTTTGCCATATGTCCCGGATACCATTGAATATTCAAATCTCTTCTCCAAATCTTAAAATTACAAAAGGGGCTCTAAAAAAGCCCCCCTTATAACTTATATACTACTTCTTTTTTGGTTTGATTTTAGCTGCTTTACCTACTCTGTCACGAAGGTAATATAGCTTAGATCTTCTTACATGACCTTCTCTTATTTTTTCGATATGGTCAATTTTTGGAGAGTTAATCGGGAAAGTTCTTTCAACACCGATTCCGTAAGTAACTCTTCGCACTTTTATCATCTCGCTGATACCGCCGCCGGATCTGGCAATAACATATCCTTCAAAACCCTGAAGCCTCTCTCGAGTACCCTCAACAACTTTAGAATATACTTTAACCGTATCGCCAACTTTTATATCAGGCAGATCAGTACGTATCTGCTCTTTATCTATTGATTTAATAATATCTTGCATTTTTATAATACTCCTTTCGATTAATATTATACAAAACTTTTCATTCCTAAAACCCTTGAAGAATTATAGCATATCTGCGAAGTTCCTGGCAAGAACTATCAAAAATGCTATTTACTTTTTTCATCTTTTAAAATATCAGGTCTTTGCTTATTAGTAATCTCTTTTGCTTTTTCTTTGCGCCATTTTTCAATGTTCTCATGATGACCGGAAAGCAATACTTCCGGCACTTTTCGACCATTGTAATCCGCAGGTCTAGTATAGTGCGGATATTCCAGCAGGCCGTCAGAAAATGATTCATCATGAACAGAGGTTTCGTTGCCGAGAACATCCGGTATGAATCGCATGACTGCATCCGCAAAAACCATCGCTGCGAGTTCGCCTCCTGTGAGCACATAATCACCTATCGATATTTCATGGTCGATTAGTTCATCTATAACCCGTTGATCCACGCCTTCATAATGTCCGCAAAGAATGTTTATCTCATCATATGAAGCAAATTTCTTGACTATACTTTCATCCAGCCGTTTTCCCTTTGGTGACATATAGACGTTGACTTTTCTTTCTCCGCTGTTTTTTTTAAAAACATCTTTAAAACAATCGAATATGGGCTGCGGGGTCATCACCATACCTGCTCCGCCGCCAAAAGGATAATCATCCACCCTTTTGTGTTTGTCTACGGTATAATCTCTGATGTTATAGAGATTAAATTCGACCAAGCCCGCTTCCTTTGCTCTTTTAGCGATGCTGTGTTCCGTAAGACTCAAAAACATCTCCGGAAACAAGCTTAGAAAGTTAAACGTCATATACGGAAACCTCACTTAATGCTTTCGCATCCACATGAATCGTTTTTTCTTCAATATCGACTTTTATTATCACTCTTTTCAAAGCCGGAAACATAAAGCCATTATCAATCGATTTAACACAATAGACATCCACTGCACCATGCTGCAAAATCTCGGACAATACTCCAAGCTCTTTCTCCTTTTCGTTCAAAACCTTTGAGCCTATAAGGTCACGAATCAAAAACCTGTTCTCAGGCAGATCAGATATAGCGGATTTTTCAACATACAGTAGTCTTCCTCTCAGCGAATCCGCTTCATTTCTCGTGTTGATGCCTTCGAGCAATAGATATACATGCGTGTTGTCCGCTCTTGATTCCAGAACTTTCTTTTCCGAAAACACGTTCTTTTCCTTGAAATATACTTTTTCAAATCCCAAAAAATCTTTCGAGTTATCGCAAAAATGCTGTGCTTTGATTTCGCCCCTTATGCCATGCGGTTTTAAAATTCGTGCAATTTCGATTACTTCCATAGTCTAAACTATTTCAACCAGATATTTTTTCTTTTCTCTTCCGGATGCAGCTTTAACAACTGCTCTGATAGCTTTAGCTATCCTGCCCTGTTTACCGATTACTTTTCCCATATCATCCGGAGCAACACTCAGCTCAATAACGATAGCTCTGTCGCTTTCGGTAACCTTGGTTTTGACTTCGTCCGGATTATCAACCAATGATTTAGCAATGTATTTTACCAATTCTTCCATCAGTTCTCCTCTACTTCCTTAAGTACTTTTAAAGACCTATTTCGCTTCGCTGTTCTTCTTGATTAAGAATCTCACTGTATCCGTAGGCTGGGCACCTTTGCTGATCCAGTCAGAAGCTTTTTCACCATCCAGCTTTAGGTCCTTTGTGCGGGGATCATAGTATCCGATCTCTTCGATGCAACGACCGTCTCTCGGCGATCTCGAATCTGCAACAACTATACGATAGAATGGATTCTTTTTTGCTCCTGCACGTCTAAGTCTAATCTTTACTGACATTTACTTTCCTCCTCATAAAATTTTCACCCCGATACTCATGTAAAGTTACGCGATGTTATTGTCTATATTTACCGATTATTGAAAGGGCATCCCGGGCATCTTACCCATCTGTCCTTTTTTACCGGAAAATTGCTTCATCATCTTTTTCATCGAATTGAATTGGTTCAAAAGCCTATTCACATCCGATACACTAGTTCCGCTGCCGTATGCAATCCTTTTTCTTCTGCTTCCGTTCAAAACCTGCGGATTAGTTCTCTCTTCTTTGGTCATGGATTTTATGATGGCTTCTGTCCTAGCCATCTGCCTTTCGTCGACATCTCCGACATCGATTTTGCTTCCTCCCGGCATCATAGAAAGTATATCGCCGAGAGATCCCATACCTTTTATCTGCTCCATCTGATCCAAAAAATCTTCAAGAGTAAAACTATCCTTTACAAGCTTCTTGCTCAGTTCTTTTGCTTTTTCCTCATCTATTGCCTGCTCAGCTTTTTCTATCAAAGTGATCATATCACCCATGCCGAGAATTCTCGAGGCGATTCTGTCGGGGTGGAAAACTTCTATATCGTCGAGTTTTTCGCCAATACCGGCGAACATAATCGGCTTACCAGTGACTGCCCGTACCGAAAGCGCCGCTCCGCCTCTCGAATCACCGTCCATTTTAGTGAGAACAACTCCCGTTATATCGAGTGTATCACCGAATGTCTTCGCTATGCTCACAGCATCTTGACCTGTCATAGCATCTACGACCAACAGCTTATCATTAGGTTTAACGCTGCTATTCAGCGCGGAAAGCTCCCCCATCATCTCATCATCAATGTGTAGTCGTCCTGCGGTGTCGAATATCACCATATCGACAAAAGTTTTTTCCGCATGTTTAAGAGCATTTTTGGCGATTATTTCGGGTTTTGAATCGCTTTCGAAATAATATTCTGCTTTGGTTTTTTCCGCTAAAATCTCAAGCTGCTTCGCTGCCGCCGGTCTGTATATATCACACGCTGCGAGCAAAACTTTCTTTCCCTGCTTTACATACATTTTTGCAAGTTTACCGCAGAAAGTCGTTTTACCTGTACCCTGCAGCCCGAAAACCATAATCTTAGTAGGAGGATTAGGTGCAAGTGTAAGCTTTGCTGCGTTTTTACCGAGTAGTGAAACCATCTCCTCATTTACTATCTTTATAACTTGCTGACCTGGGGTTAAGCTTTTCATGACCTGCTCACCAAGGGATTTTTCGGATACGGATTTTATGAAATCCTTGACGATTTTAAAGTTTACATCCGCTTCCAATAGAGCAAGCTTAACTTCTCGCATAGCGGATTTTATATCCGCTTCTGACAGTTTGCCCCTGCTTTTGAGTTTTGAAAATGCTTTATTGAGTTTTTCTGTTAAACCCTCAAACGCCATCTTTATCCTCCCAGATTTTCAGTGCGTTGTCTATTTTTTCGGCGAGCTTTATTTCACCATTTTCCTTTATATAATCTCGGCTTTGTTCAAGAGCCTCCGACACAACTCCAAACTTTTGTTTCAATCCAAGTTCTTCTTCCATTCTTTTCAGCTTTGAAGAACCTCTTTTTATAAAGTCCAGTGCTGCCTGTCTTGTTATACCGTATTCCTTTGCAATTTCCGCCAAAGAAAAATCCTCATTATAATACATGTCTAAAACACCAATCTGTTTTTTGGTTAGACTGAAAGAATAAAAATCCAAAAGTAAACCGTACTCTAAATCTTTAGACAATGTTATCTCCTTATAAAAAAGTGTAAAGCAATATTGCTTTACACTAGTACTATTATAAACATAATTTTCTTGATGTCAAGTCTTTTTTCTTTACACTCTACCCTTCCTCTTCTTCAAAGTATATATCCTTAAAAACAGACCAAGCTTCCTCCATCTCAATTTCGTTCACTATGGGAAGATAGACATCATCCACACCTTTTTCTTCTTTAATCCTAAAGATATAAACTCCGCTTTCTTCTTCCTCACCGGTGGCATCGGCAAAAGCGATATAATGCTTTCCCTCATGTTCATAAGTTAGCAGATGTTCAACTACGGTTTTGTTACCGTCATCATCCAATAGTTCTACTGTTTTTATAGTTTCCATATCGTTTAATCAGCAGCCACAAAGCTGCAACTCCTTTTAAGTTTAGTTGGTGTCTAGCAGTTCGCGTCCATATAACTCTGCAGAATCCGCATAGCAGCAAGCATATCAGTAACTTTCCTTCGTTTTTCTCTTGATACATCAGCATCGATCATTATTCGTTCGACTTCCATAGAAGTAAGTCTTTCATCCCAATACGCAATCGGGATACCTAATTCACTTGAAAGCTTGTCCCCGAAAGCATGCACCTTTTCTGCCTGTGGACCGAAACTGCCATTCATATTCAAAGGATTACCGCATACGATTAAACTCACGTTTTTCTCTTTAATAATCTCGGCGAAATACTCGAAATCTGCCTGCTCTGTTTCTTTGCGATTATAGTTTTCTAAACCCTGCGCTGTGATCTTAAGCGGGTCTGATACCGCGATACCTATTCTCTTTTCTCCGACATCCAACCCTAATAGTCTGTCCAAATTATATCTCCTATATTATCTTTATTGCTAGTTCCTTGCATGCAGTACTGCAGTATGAGCATAACACGCATTTTTGCTTATCTATAACAATTTTATCGTTCACTATATTCAAAGCACCCTGCGCACATCTTTTTATGCAATCTTCGCAAAGCACGCACCAGTCATGATGTATAAAAAGTTCCCTCGCTTGTTCTTTCGTTTTTTGCTCCAATGCTTCAGACGGAGTATTTCCCGAAAATACACTCTCATCATATAATAGTTCGTCTTTATTCTGTATTCCAATTGCAACTGAATCGATATACCTCTGATCGAGAACAAAATTCAGAGATTCAATTCTATCACTTATTAGATGTCCGCCGCCGAGCGGTTTCATAGTATATATTCCTTTGCCTAAGTTTTTAGAAACTTCTATCTGCTCTAGCATATCCTCGACATTCCCATCAACAATACCTACACCAGTTTTATTAAGCACTGTATGGATTATATCAATTTCTTCGTGCATATTAGCGGATTTTATTCCTTCGATATGATGAGTGGATATACCGAAGGCCCCGATTATGCCTTCCTGTTTCTTTTTCAAAAAAAAGTCGATAGCTTCCCTATGCCCTTTTAAGGTGAGTTCGCTCTCCTGTTCATGCAATAGGAAGATATCGATAGTTTCTCTATCTAGCTCTTTTCGCGCTTTTTCAAGGCTTTTTCTTGCGCTTTTTAAATCATATGAATAGGACTTTGTCGCAATAGTTATGTCATATGTATTATTAAAAGC
>Ga0180435_10002181_pt1 | contig 20084 bp, 16 predicted proteins | sample SS_ome_3_FD_132467 | JGI IMG/M metagenome (GOLD analysis project Ga0180435, IMG submission 132467) | Hypersaline lake sediment archaeal communities from the Salton Sea, California, USA - SS_3_S_1 metaG | ecosystem: Environmental > Aquatic > Non-marine Saline and Alkaline > Hypersaline >...
TCCGCAGCGCGTCTTCCTGGCCCTGACCGCCGTCGCGAACAGCGCCTCCGGGCTCGACGCGCGTCTCGACGAGGCGGAGCGCATCGTCTTCGCCTCGGCCTTCGACGTGCGCGTGCGGCTGCGGGACACGCGGAGCTGGTCGGATTCGTCCCGGGGCTGAGCCCCGGATTTCCCGAGCCGAAAGCCGCCCATGCAAGTCATCGATCTGAGCCACACCCTCCGCACGGACATGGCCGTCTATCCGGGAGACGAGACCGTTCCCGCCATCCGGCGCCTGTCGGAACACGGAGACGGCCGGCACCAGTCCTCGGCCCTGGTCGCGGGCTGCCACGCCGGCACGCATATCGACCTGCCGCTCCATTTCAAGGCGGGCGAGCCGTCCCTGGAGGCCTATCCCCTGGAGGGCTGCATCGGCCGGGCGCGCGTCTTCACGGTTCCGCAGGGGCGGATCCCGGCCGACGCGCTCGCCGGCGCCGACCTCTCCGGCGTCTGTTTCGTCCTCCTGCGGACGGGCTGGGAGCGGCACTGGGGGACGTCCGCCTACTACCGCGACTGGCCGTGGCTGGGACCCGGCCTGGCCGAACTGCTGGCGGGCGCCGGGCTGCGCGGCGTGGGACTGGACAGTCCCAGCATCGATCCCCTCGACGGGGAGGTCTCCCATGGTATCCTCGCCGCGGCGGGACTGATCAACATCGAAAACTTGGCGAATCTCGACCGTCTGCCGGATGAGGATTTCCTGTTCGCGGCCCTGCCCCTTAAACTAGAGGGCGCCGAGGCGTCGCCGGTGCGTGCCGCGGCCCTGATCTGATCGACGGGAGAGGTCTTGCTGCTGGAACTGCTTTACTCGGCGATCGGCATCGCCCTGCTCGTCGGGGGCGCCACGCTGTTGGTCACGGCCAGTTCGCGGCTCGCGGAACTGCTGGGCGTACCGTCCGTGCTGATCGGCCTGACGGTGGTCGCCTGGGGCACCTCGGCCCCGGAACTGGTGGTGGCCCTGGCGGCGGCATTGCACGGCAGCCCGGGGATCGTGCTGGGCAACGTGATCGGATCCAATCTCGCCAACACGGGTCTGATCCTGGGCGTGGCCGCCATGCTCATGGCGCCCAAGCTGGAGCGTCGGATCTGGACCTTCGACGTGCCGGCGCTGCTGGTCTCGACGGCGCTGTTCGTGATCCTGCTGGCCGACGGCGGGATCGGCGCCCAGGAGGGGGGCGTGCTCCTGCTCCTCTTCGGATTGGTGACCTTCGTCACCGTGCGCGACGCGATCCTGCACCCCCGCGAGGTCGAGGTCATGGATGAGCCGAAGCCCATCGCCAGGGGCGTGGCGACCAACATCCTCCTCGCGGTGGCGGGCGCGGCCGGGCTGGTGTTCGGCGGCCGGCAGCTCGTGGAGTCGGCGACCCGGGTCGCAGAGGCCATGGGCGTCTCCGACGTGGTGATCGGTTTGACGCTGGTGGCCGTGGGCACGAGCCTGCCGGAGTTGGCCACGACCCTGGTGGCGGCCGCGCGACGTGAAAGCGGCATCGCCATGGGGAACGTGATCGGATCTAACATCTTCAACCTGTTGGCCGTGGCCGGCCCCGCGGCCCTGATACGTCCGATCACCCTCGGCGAGGCCGGCCTGTTCCGCGAGACGGGCGGCATGGTCGCCATCACCCTGGTCCTGCCGCTCCTGATCATCGGGCGCGAGCGGATGTCCCGGGCCGGCGGCCTGGTCCTGTTGATCCTCTACGTCGCGTTCATCTTTTGGCGCGTCGCGGCTTGAGCCCCGGAGACGTCATGTCTGCAGATGAAAAGGACAAGGGAAACACGGCGGCGGACACCGGTTCCGGCGCCTATCCGCCCGACGCCCAGGGTCTGGCCCGCAGGATCGCCAAGGCCGGCTACGCGACGCGCCGGCAGGCCGAGGAGATGGTCCGCTCGGGCCGCGTGCGCGTGGACGGCAAACGCCGCCTGGACCCCTACATGGCCGTCACGCCGGACGACGAGATCGCCATCGACGGCGTGCCCATGGCCGAGGTCATCCGCTCGTACTACGCCTTCCACAAGCCCGACAACGTGTCCACCCACGCCGCGTCCGGCCACCGGATCCGTCACCTCAGCGAGTTCATGCCCCGCGAGGTGCCCGGCGTCCGCCCCGCCGGGCGCCTGGACGCCGGGACCACGGGACTGCTTCTGCTTTCGAACGACAGCGTCTGGAACGCCGCGGCCGCCGGGGGCCACGACTGCGAGAAGGAGTTCCTGGTGACGGTGACGGGCTCGGTCACGCCCGACCAGATCGAGGTCATGTCCGCGGGCGTGATGCTCCCGCGGGTGGGACAGCTGAATCCGGCGAAGGCCTGCCTGGAGAGCCGTTTCGACAGGACCTCGGTCTTCCGCATCGCCCTGCCCGGCGGCAAGGTCCGCCAGATCAGGTCGCTCTGCACGGCCATGCACCTGAACATCGAGCGGATCCACCGCGTCCGCATCGGCCCCGTCAAGCTGGGGCTGCTCAAGCCGGGGCGCTACCGCACGCTGCTGCGCGCGGAGATCGACGGGATCCGCGAGGGGGAGGCGTCATGAGAATTCCAGCCGGGCGTCAACGGGTGCCAACACGTTCCTGTCAGTTCTGCCATCGAAATTGTGTTTCGGCCGTAATCAGCGCTGTGGACCTCGTATTGAGGCGCGTAACTGAAATGAAATCAGCATGAAGATACTCCTGGCCGAGTAAAACACAATTTCGTTGGCATAACCTGAACGATGAACTCGTTCGGGCCCCTACAACCCCGTCATCTCGTTGAACGCCCGGATCCTCTCGTCCCAGCCCTCGGCTTCGGCGAACATCTCCGGCCAGAAGTCGCGGTCCCAGAGGCGGCGCAGGTCGTCCACGTCGCGCTGCTGCTGCTCGATCCAGGTGTAGTACTTGAAGTTGTGGAGCTGCTTGCGGTCCTGGTAATTCAGTTCGCGCACGAAATCGGGCGTGATGCCCCGGAGCCAGCGTTCCCGGTGCCGCAGGGCGTCCTCGCGGGTGTAGGCGCCGTGGGCCTCGCTCAGTTCGGCCAGGCGGGACGAGTAGAGTTCGGTGGAGTCGGTCAGGGGCGTGAACAGCACGTCGCGCTCGTCCATGTCGTAGAAGCGGGCGGTCTTGATGGCCGAGACGAGGTTGCTGATGGACGAGATGCCCAGCAGGTCGAGTTGCTCCACCAGTTCGGCGGGCACGCCGTCGCTCTCGAGGGCGGCGCGGCCTTCGGGTTCGTTGAAGAGGCGCAGCAGGTCCATGCACTGCTGGTCGTCGACGGCGACCACGAAGTCGGTGTTGCGCACGTTGTGGATCCAGGGCACGTGCTTGTCGCCGATGCCCTCGATGCGGTGTCCGCCGAAGCCGCAGCGCAGCAGGGTCGGGCACTGCAGGGCCTCGCTGGCGGCGATCAGGGCGCCGGGATGGCGATTCTTGAGGTAGTCGCCGGCGGCCAGGGTGCCCGCGGAGCCGGTGGCCGAGACCCAGGCGGCGAAGCGGTTCTCCGGCCCGGCGATGCGTTCGTAGATCTCGTCCACGATGCCGCCGGTCAGGTGGTAGTGCCACTGGGCGTTGCCCCACTCGTCGAACTGGTTGAAGATCACGCATTCGGGACGCGTACGCCGGATCTCCCAGCACTTGTCGTAGATCTCCTTGACGTTCGACTCGCAGCCGGGCGTGGCGATCACCTCGGTGGCCACGCCGCTCAGCCATTCGAAGCGCTCGCGGCTCATCTCCTCGGGCAGGATGGCCACCGAGTCGCAGGCGAGCAGCTTGGAGTCGAAGGCGCCGCCGCGGCAGTAGTTGCCCGTGCTGGGCCAGACGGCCTTGTGGGTGGTGGGATCGAAGGCGCCGGTCACCAGGCGCGGCACCAGGCAGCCGTAGGCCGCGCCCACCTTGTGGGCGCCGGTGGGGAACCACTTGCCCACCAGGCCGACGATGCGCGCCGGCACGCCGGTCAACTCGGGCGGGAACTCCATCCAGTTGCCCTCGTTGTAGAGGCCGCTCCCGGGATCGTTCTTCCAGGTGATGCGGAAGAGGTTGATCGGGTCGATATCCCACAGGCCCACCTCGCGCAGCCGGTCGGTGATCCGGTCGGGGACCAGCGACGGGTCCTTCATCTCCGCCAGGGTGGGCAGGATGATGTTCCGCTCGCGCGCGCGCGCGGCGGCCTTCTCCAGGACGGTGGGGTCGACGATCTCTAGTGCATGAGACATGGATTTGTCCTCGCCCGGGCTAGGGACTTTATTATCGGTCGGTCTCCTGATAGACTCCGTTCGCTTCGTCATGCCAAGAATGATGTTCCGGACGCGTCGGGTCAACCCGGCTGTTGCCGCTTCACGCCCCCGAAGGATGAGAGCATGGTCATCGAGACGACACGCGAGATGGTGCAGAACGTGTACGAGACCTCCCGCCGGCGCCTGGCGACGGTCCGCGAGCGCCTCGACCGCCCGCTGACCCTGGCCGAGAAGATCCTCTTCGGCCACCTGGACGACCCGGCCGGACAGACCCTCGCCCGCGGCGAGGCCACGCTGGCCCTGCGCCCCGACCGCGTGGCCATGCAGGACGCCACGGCCCAGATGGCGATCCTCCAGTTCATGCAGGCCGGTCGCGACGAGACCGCCGTGCCCACCACCGTGCACTGCGACCACCTGCTGCTGGCCCACAAGGGCGCCGCCCACGACAAGTCCCACGCCCTGGACGTGAACCGCGAGGTCTACGACTTCCTGAGCTCGGCGGCCGACCGCTACGGCATGGGCTTCTGGAAGCCCGGCAGCGGCATCATCCACCAGATCGTCCTGGAGAACTACGCCTTCCCCGGCGGCCTGATCATCGGCACCGACAGCCACACGCCCAACGGCGGCGGACTGGGCATGGTGGCCTGCGGGGTGGGCGGCGCCGACGCCGTCGACGTGATGGTGGGCATGCCCTGGGAGGTCAAGCATCCCAAGCTGATCGGCGTGAAGCTGACCGGCGCCCCGAGCGGCTGGACCGCGCCCAAGGACGTCATCCTCAAGCTCTGCGGGATCCTCACGGTCAAGGGCGGCACCAACGCCATCGTGGAGTACTTCGGCGACGGCTGCGCGGCGCTGAGCTGCACCGGCAAGGCGACCATCACCAACATGGGCGCCGAGCTGGGCGCCACGACCAGCGTGTTTCCATACGACGCGCGCATGGCGACCTACTTGCGGGCCACCGGCCGCGCCGATCTGGCCGAGCTGGCCGACGCCAACGCCGACCTGTTAACCGCCGACGATGAGGTCCTCGCAAATCCCGAGGCCCACTACGACCGCATCGTCGAGATCGACCTGTCGACCCTCGAGCCGCACCTGGTCGGTCCCCACTCGCCTGACATTGCCCACCCGGTGGGGCGCATGGCCTCCGACGTCGAGGCCGCGGACTATCCGGCCCACCTGCATGCCGCGCTGATCGGCAGCTGCACCAACTCCTCCTACGAGGACATCTGCCGCGCCACGGACATCGCCCAGCAGGCCCTGGACAAGGGTCTGAAGATGAAGACGAGCCTGTGGGTCTCGCCCGGCAGCGACCAGATCTACGAGACCATCAAGCGCGACGGCCAGCTCGCCGTGCTGGAGGAGCTGGGCGCCACGGTGCTGACCAACGCCTGCGGCCCGTGCATCGGGCAGTGGAAGCGCGACGACATCGCCGAGAACGAGGTGAACTCCATCGTCACGTCTTTCAACCGGAACTTCAAGAAGCGCGCCGACGGCAACCCGGAGACCCACGCCTTCATCGGCAGCCCCGAGGTGGTCGTGGCCTACGGCCTGGCCGGTACCCTGGCATTCGACCCCCTGAGCGACGCGCTGGTCAACGAGGCCGGCAAGGACGTGAAGCTCGATCCGCCCGCGGTGGCCGACGAGTTGCCGCCCGAGGGCTTCGTCGTCTCGACCGGCGGCTACCAGGCGCCGAGCCCCGGCACCGAGGGGGAGGTGGTGGTCGATCCCGACAGCGAACGCCTGGCCCTGCTCGAGCCCTTCTCCGCCTGGCACGGCGGCGACTACGAGGCGCTGCCGCTGCTGATCAAGGCCCTGGGCAAGTGCACCACCGACCACATCTCCATGGCCGGCCCGTGGCTCAAGTACCGCGGCCACCTGGACAACATCAGCAACAACATGCTCATCGGCGCGGTCAACGCCTTCACCGAGAAGACCAACAGCGTGAAGAACCTGGAGACCGGCGCCTACGGCGAGGTGCCGGCCGTCGCCCGCGACTACAAGGCCCGCGGGCTGCGCTGGGTCGTGGTCGGGGACGAGAACTACGGCGAGGGCTCCTCGCGCGAGCACGCCGCCATGGAGCCGCGACACCTGGGCTGCGCGGCGGTGATCGTCAAGGGCTTCGCCCGCATCCACGAGACGAACCTCAAGAAGCAGGGCATCCTGCCGCTGACCTTCGCCGACCCGGCCGACTACGACAAGGTGCGCGAGGACGACCGGGTGTCGATCCGCGGCCTGGCCGGCCTGGCGCCGGGCGAACCGCTGACGGTGGAGCTGACCCATGCCGACGGCGCGTCCGAGGCCTTCGCCGTCGACCACACCCTGACGGCCGACCAGATCGAATGGTTCAAGGCCGGCTCGGCCCTGAACAGGATCAAGGCCGGCGCGTAGATTCCCCTCGCCGGACGTGAAACGGCCCCGTCGCTCCTCGAAGCGACGGGGCCGTTGCGTTGGCGGGCGCGGCCTATCTGAACATGTCTTTCACGCCGCTCCAGGACGCATCCTCGTTCGCCACGGGATTCTGGTTGGGGAACCAGATGGTGGCGTGGTCGGGCGCCGTCACGGTGACGTCGTCGCACCAGTAGCCGTCCTCGGCGGCGGCGCTGTACATGCGGAACTCCACCATCAGGCCCTCGTGGTCGGGATCGGTGCCGTCGAAGGTCCAGGTCCAGGACAGCTGCTCCCAGCCGGTGCCGGACGAATAGGTGTCGCCGCCGCCGGCCGAGCCGGAATAGCTCAGGAGGCCCGTGTCGGTGTAGTGTCCCCAGATCCGCGAGCTCGGGTACCCGCTCGCGACGTCGTAGGTCCAGAAGCTGACCGTCACCTCGTCGCCGTCCAGCAGGTCGGCGATCAGGGCCACGTACATCTGGGGCGTGCCGCTCTCCGGATCCTCGTAGCCGAAGAGGGCGTTGGTCCCGGAGTGGACCACGTCGGTCACGTTCGCCGTGCCGCCGACGTTGCCGTCGGTGCCGAAGACGGTCGAGATGCCGTCCTCCCAGCCGTAGGTGAGTGTCTGCTCCGCCGTCGCGCCCGTGGCCGCCAGGGCGACGAGCAAGAGAGTCGTCAGTCGCTTCATGCCATCTATCCTCCTCGCTGCGAAAGCCGATGGATTGCGCCCCTTGATTTTGACATATTATCATGCGTTTGGCAAGTTCTCATCCGATCAGGGCGAAGAGAACCCCGCCGCCGTGAGGCGACGGGGTCCGAGCGATGTCGCTAAACGCGAGCGCCTACTTGAACAGGTTCTTGACCTGGCCCCAGGTGGCGTCCTCGTTGGCGATGGCGCCGGTATCAGCGATCAGAACGTTATCGATGAACATGGCCTCGCTACCCGAGTTGCTGTCGAAGTAGAAGGTCAGCTGGCCGGAACCATCGATGGGGCCGCCGAAGTACATCCATGCACCCTCGATGAGCAGGTCGTCGATGTCCTGACCCGTGGTGTCCAGGAAGACGGTGCTGCCGTAGGTGATCTTGATGACGTCGGCCGGCGAGGTCTCCCAGCCCGTCTCCTGGATGAACACCCAGAACGAGCAATGGGTGGCGCCGGAGACGACGTCGAACGTCAGGGTCATGGCCCCGTCGGTGTCGGACATCTGGTATCCCTGCGCGCCATCGACCCAACTGCCGACGGTACCGGCATAGTTCGTCACGCCGCAGTAATCGCCATCGGTCAGGCCCACATCGTCGCGGGTGTTGTAGTACCAGGCGTCCGCGTAGTCGAGGTCCACGATGGGCTGGTCGACGTTGTTGACCAGGTCATGGTCTAAGGTTTCGTCGCCGGTGTCGATGTAGTAGCCCGAGTAGGCCGTGTAGCCCTCGAAGCTCTCCGAGAGAAGCACGGCGCCGAAGGCGCTGCCACAGGCGAGGGTCAGAACCGTCAAAGTCGTCAGTAGCTTCATGTCGTGATGCCTCCTGAGTGTTGTGGACGAGATCGTCTCATGGCGCGATCTGGTTCGATCGCATGCACGTCGATCATCACACGTGATATCGATCGTGCGTCGAATTTCCTGCGTGGAGTTCCGTGTCGTGCGGCCCGTAATGCGTTCGGTCACACCACGTTCCCGTCGGACGACGGGATGCGGACCCCCTGAGTGATGACTAGTGTATCACGAAAGCACAGAAAATACAATGTCAAGACAGCAAAAAGAGCCGGATTCGTGTGAAAAATCGGTGAACGATTCGATCGTCCCGGCCGATGTTAAGGGAAAGTTTGGTTGGTGCATGGAAAGCCGCGGCGTGTCATGATCGTCGCGGATCGTCTTCCATCCGGACCGGGGAGGCCCCCAGGTGAGGATCGCCGGGATCTCGACAGGTCTGATCGTCTTGATCCTGCTGGCCGGATGCGCGCGCGCGCCGGAGCCGCGGGACAGTGCGGCGACGTCCATCCGATCCGGTCCCGACTGCGAGGCCACGACGCCGCGGAACGCCGGCTGGCTCGATCCCGCCGATCCCGCCCTGATCGAGAAGGCCGCCCGTTGCCACATGCTGCGCACCGCCCTGGCCGACACCGCCCACGCCTGGCTGTGGCTCGAACTGGATCTGCCCGGCACGTCGTCCGTGCGGGTGTCCGGGCCGGGCGCGCTGGCCTTTACCCTCGTCGCCGGGGGAGCGCACGACGAGGTCCGTGACGCGGGCCTGTTCGTCGCCCTCGGCGCCGACGCCAACGCCTTCCTCAACTCCTCCGGCGGTCCCATCACCATCCGCGCCGCTCATGCCACCGCCGGCTCCGGTCGCGTGAAGCTGCTCGCCAGGTTGCCGTCGGTGGACACCTCGCGTACCGTGGTCCATCATGTGACACCGGTACCGGGGCTCTGGACTCAGAAATAGCGAGGCGGGCGACATGGCGATGAACTGGGACGACATCCGCTACCGCGGCGACATCCGCGACGTGCAGGAACTCTACGACAGCTACCGCATCGGGGACTACCTGGACGCCTTCGAGGAGAACCGGCGCCAGCAGGACCAGGGCGTGCGCGAGAACCTGCTCAAGCACGGCATCCGCCTGACCGAACAGCTCTCGCCGCGCATCTACCGGCTCCACGCCGAGTCCATGGCGGCGCTGGAGGTCGAGGGTGACGCCGAGATCTTCTGCTTGCCCGACCGCGACATGAACGCCTTCGCCGTGCTCGACATCCGCGAGGACAAGACCCACTCGCTGATCGGGATCACCGCCGGCGCCCTGGAGCGCCTCGAGGACGCGGAGATCAAGTTCATCCTCGGCCACGAGATGGGCCACTTCCTCTGCGGGCACAACCGGCTCAACGCGGTCTTCTCCATGGACGAGCACAATCCCGCCGCCACGGTGCTGCCGGCCTTCGGCGAGAGCCTGTTCCTGCGCTGGCGCAAGAAGGCCGAGGTGAGCGCGGACCGGGCCGGCCTGCTGGTCTGCCGCGACTTCCACGCCGCCGCGCGCTCGCTGCTGAAGGTCACCTTCGGTTTGACGGAGAAGAACCTCAATCTGGAGATCGACGCGCTGGTCGCTCAGATCGACGAGATCAGCGGTTCGACGGAGATGATCGACGAGGCCTTCGCCTCCCACCCTCTGCTGCCGGTGCGCCTGAAGGCGCTGGAACTGTTCGCGGGCAGCGCGCGGGCCAAGCGCAACGGCTGCGAAGCCCTGTCGGGCGAACTCGAGGACGACGACCTCGAGGCGGGCGTGGACCGCCTGGTCGCCCTGAGCCGCCGTCATCCGACCAAGCCGCTGGACGCCGCCCTGATGAACGCGTTGGCCCTGGCCGGCGTGCTGGTCCTGGGCGCCGACGCCGACGTGAGCGACGAGGAGGTCAAGCTGCTGGTGCAGCAGCTCCATTCGATCTTCACCGACGAGCCCGAGGACGTCATCCAGACCGATCGCGACGAGATCTCACGCCGTCTGCCCGAGGTCTGCAAGGTGATCGTGGAGGAGGGGGACGAGAGCGCGAAGCACTTCCTGCTGTCGCGCATCGCCGAGATCGCCCTGGCCGACGGGGCGCTCATGGACCGCGAGGCCGAGGTGATCCACGAGGTGGCGCAGATGCTCGAGGTGCCGGAGAAGGCGGCCTACGCCGTGATCGTCGGCGCCGCCCAGTCGGTGGGTTTCCGGGCCGATGTCAAGCTGAACCGCATCGCCGCGCAGCTGAGACGCTCCCTCGCGCCCGGGCAGCGCCCGGTCTAGACGGGCAGCGAGGCCAGCAACGCAGCGTTGTCGGGGAATTTATCCAGCGTCTTGATCAGCGATCCCAGGGCGTCGCGCGGACTGCGCTCGGCCAGCATGCCGCGCATGCGGTTGATGCGGTGCACGTCGGCCTCGTCGTACAGCTTGTCCTCGCGGCGGGTGCCGCTCTCGGTGATGTTGATGGCGGGGAAGATGCGCAGGTCGGCCAGCTGGCGGTCCAGGACGATCTCGCTGTTGCCCGTGCCCTTGAACTCCTGGAAGATCAGTTCGTCCATGCGCGAGCCGGTGTCCACCAGGGCGGTGGCCAGGATCGTCACCGAGCCGCCGTGCTCCACGTTGCGCGCCATGCCGAAGAAACGGCGGGGCGTCTCCAGGGCGCCCACCTCCATACCGCCGGTCATGACCCGACCCTTGCCGCTGCCGGCCAGGTTGAAGGCCCGCCCGATGCGCGTCAGGCTGTCGACCACCACCACCACGTCGCGCCCGCACTCGAGCTCCACCTGGACGTGGGCCATCACCATGCGCGTCAGCTCCACGTGGTCCTGGTAGGACTGGTCGTTGGTGCTGGCGAAGACGTCGGCCGCGACGTTGCGGCGGAAGTGGGTGACCTCCTCGGGGCGCTCGTCGACCAGCAGCGCCAGGACCCGCGTGTCGGGCTCGGCCGCCTTGATGGCGTTGCAGAGCTTCTCGAGGATGGTGGTCTTGCCGGCCTTGGGCGGCGAGACGATCAGACCCCGCGTCCCCTTGCCGACCGGCGCGATCAGGTCGACGATGCGCATGGTCATGTCGCCGCTGTCGGAGAGGCGCAGCCGCTCGTCGGGGCTGATGGCCACCAGGTCCCGCATGGGCGTCCGCCTGGCGAAGAGATCCGGCTCGAGGCCGCAGATGCTCTCGATGCGGTTCATGGCGAAGCCATGGCGCGTCTTCTGCAGCGTGCCGGAGACCTCGGCGCCCTCGATCAGCTTGAAGCGGCCGGCCAGCTGGCCCGGGATGCTGATGATGGTCTTGCCGGGGCGGAAGGATTTCTTGGGGTCGCGCAGGACGAAGCCGGACTTCTTGTCCTTCTTGAGCACGCCGGTGATGGTGTCGGCCATGGAAAGGGATCTCCGGGAACGTGTGACGGTTCGGTCAGGATTGCGAGCGGGGAGGAGCGGATCGTCCGCCAGGGAAGATACACTCACCGGCCTCAGTCGTCCAGCCGCGGCTTGTCGCCCCTCTGCCGCTTCAGGGCGCCGCGGCGCTTCTTGTCGTCCACGCGCCGGCGGCGAGACGCCCTCGTGGGTCGGGTGCGGCGCCGCGGTTTGGGCGTCTGGGCGGCGCGGAAGATCAGGTCCACCAGGCGGTCGATCGCGTCCTGGCGGTTCCGTTCCTGCGTGCGGTGGCGCCGCGCGTCGATGACGATCACGCCGTCGTCGGTGGCGCGCCGGCCCGCCAGGCGCAACAGGCGTCGCCGCACGTCCTCCGGCAGCGAGGGCGAGCCCGCCGCGTCGAAGCGCAGCTGGACCGCCGTGGCCACCTTGTTGACGTTCTGGCCGCCGGGACCCGAGGCGCGCACGAAATCCAGCTCGATCTCGTCGTCGCGCAGGCTGATCCGGTCGGTGACACCGATCATGGCCGCGAGGCCTCGCCGCCGGCGCGGCTCCCGAGGTGCGCGCGGATCCGCTCGTAGATTCCGTGCGGCGTGTCGCCCGTCCGCGACGCCAGGCTCCTCAGCTTGTCGTCGCGATCGGCCTCGATACCCGACGACGACAGGGCCGCGAGCAGGTCGGACGCCGGCACGCCGAGGTGCGCGCCCAGCTCCGCGACCGTCATGCGTCCGAGGCCGTGTGGCGCCCGTGTCGGCAGGGCGTCGCCGGCGTCGGCTTCGGCCGGCCGCATGGCCAGGTAGACGTCCTGGGACGTGATCCCGTTGGCGCGGGCGATCGACAGGATGGTGTGGTCGCGGCTCTCCCAGGCGATGCCCGCCGCGTCGAGCGCCTCGAGGCTGCGCGTCTCGTCCAGACCGGTCCGCCGCAGGAAGACGTCCAGACGGCTCTCCTCGGCGTGTCCGTAGGGGGGCTCGCCGTGGATGCGTCCGCCCCGGTCCTTGATGTCGTCCGCCAGGTCGGGCACCCAGGACACCGGCGGCACCTCGAGCATCGTCATCCCCGTGAAGAGCAGGACCAGCACCAGGGCCGTCCCGAACTCGGGCGTGAGGGCGCGCGCCTCGCGCGACCGTCCGCGCAGGTAGGTGACGATGGGCTTCCAGTTCAGGTAGATGTGGCAGAGGCCCGCCAGGACCATCAGCAGGGCCAGGGTCATGTGCAGTTCGCCCCACTGGGTCTTGCTCAACCCCCAGAGCCGCCAGTCGGTCCAGTAGGCCACGCGCCCGTGGGGCACGATGTAGAGCACAGTCCCCGTGATCAGCATGAGGACGAAGTCCAGGGCGATGGTCAGCGAGACGGTTCGTCTGAACGACAAGGCGACTCCCTTCGCGGGGCCCGGCTCAGGCCTCGAAGCCCACGTACTTGTCCGCCGGCACGTTGCAGATCGGGCAGCGATCGGTCGGGTCGCCGTAGACCGTGTGTCCGCAGACGGGGCAGATGGACACCTTGGTGACGTCGATGTCCTTGCCGGCATCGACCAGCTTCTTGGCCTCGCGGTACATGTCCTCGTGGATCTTCTCGGCCTCGAGCGCGTAGCGGATGCTGCGCTGGGCGCCCTTCTCCTCCTGCAGCTCGGCGACGACCTTGTAGGCCGGGTACATCTCCTCGACCTCGAAGTTCTCGCCGCCGAAGGCCGCTTCCAGGTTGGCCGACGTGTCGCCGATGCCGCCCAGTTCCCTCAGGTGGTTGATGGCGTGCACCTGCTCGGCGTAGGCGATGGCCTTGAACAGCAGGGCCACCTTGTCGTAGCCGTCCTTCTCGGCCTTAGCCGCGAACGCCAGATACTTCATGTGGGCCTGGCTCTCGCCGGCGAAGGCATCCTTCAGATTGGTCTCGGTCATCGCGCGCATGTTCGGCCTCCTGTTCGGTTATGGGATTCGTGTCTCCAAAGATGCCGGTTGTCCGGGAGCGGGTCAACCCCGCGACAGCCGGCGCAGCTCATCGGCCCCGACGCCGCACCAGTCGCCGAATTCGTGGGGTTCGCGCTCGGCGATCGCCGCCGGCACGCGATCGACGAGCCGGTCCCACGCTTCGGGATCGAGCCCCTCGATGAGCTCGCAGAACTCGTCGGCCGCCGTGTCGGGCTCCAGATAGCGGCGGTACATGGCGACCATCGTGCGAAGCATGGGCAGATAGGGCTGCAGATCGGTGGTCGTGGATGCCGCCTCCGAATCGATCCAGGCCACCGGGACCTTGCGGATCGAATCCGGCCGCCGCAGCTCTGTCCGCAGAAGCAGCTCGATGTCGAAGGCGAACTGCTTCTCGAGGGTGTCGGCGCAGATCTCCCGTACGATGTCGGCGCGGAAGGCCTTGAATCCGCACTGGGTGTCCACGATCTCGCGCAGGGGCGGGAAGAGCCGTTTCCAGAGATAGATGAAGAGTTTGCCGCGCACGTTGCGCGTCCCCTTCTTGACGGCCACCGATGTGGGTTCGCGCCGCGAGCCGATGGCCGCGTCGGCCCCGCCGTCGAGGATGGCGTGGGCCAGCAGCCCCGCCTGTCCCAGGTGCGTGGAGAGATCGGCGTCGGTGAAGATCACGACTCTTCGCGGGTCGGGTTCGGCCGCCGCTTCCCACAGGCCGCAGAGGATCGAGCCGCCCTTGCGGCTGTCGTCGGGCGTCGCCAGGGGGCGCACCGCGGGATGGTCGCCGCCGCAGGCGTCGCCCAGGAACATCACGCGGCCGTCGGCCCCGGGATCCTCGTCGAGAATGCGCGCGGCGATGCGTCCGCTGCCTTCGGGGCACCCGTCGTCCACGACGGTCAGATCCCAGGTCGCGTCGTCGCGGCCGTCGCAGAGCCACCGCAGCTGCCGGATCTTCTCCCTCAGGAAGTCCTCGCCGTGCGGATGCTCGTCGCGTGTCAGGATACGCGTGTGCTCCTTGTAGACGGCGAAGACCACGGACAGCCTCACCGGTCCCCGGATTTCGCGCAGGAGCGCGCGGGATAAGGCCAGCTTGACGGCCAGGTGGGCCATCAGCGGGATCTCTTTCTTCCGAGTCGCCCAGTCGCTCTCCAGCGCGGAGAGTTCGCCCGGTCCATCGGAATCCGACGCGAGGGTCTCGGCCAACGTCCGCACCTGAGCGAGGTGTGCGGCGTCGGTCAGGTCCAGCACCCGGGGCACGCCGTCGAGCCGCTCGACCCATGTGTTTTCATCCATCGCTATCCGCCTCCTGGAGGCATTGTAATGAAGGGCGAAACCCATTGCAATAGAATAAGATGTAAAATGAGCGGGCCCTGTCCCGACAAGTCTTGACTCCCCTATGGGCTTGGCTATCTTTGCCTTAAGACCATCAATGAAAGCAGGTCATCATGGCAGCCAAGGAATCGTTCAACGCCTTTGCGATGGCTCAGGCCCAGTTCGACAAGAGCGCTGAGATCATGGGACTCGACAAGGGCAGCCGGGCGCTTCTGCGCATGCCCATGCGTGAATCCCATTTCAACATACCGGTTCGTATGGACGACGGATCCATCGAGGTTTTCCGCGGCTTCCGGGTGCAGCACAACGACGCCAGGGGTCCCTGCAAGGGCGGGATCCGTTTCCATCCCCAGGAGACCATCGACACGGTTCGCGCCCTGTCCATGTGGATGACCTGGAAATGCGCCGTGGCCGACATCCCTCTCGGCGGCGGCAAGGGCGGCGTCATCTGCGATCCCCACAATCTCAGCCCGCGGGAGCAGGAACACATCTGCCGGGGCTGGGTGCGTCAGCTGGCCCGCGAGGTGGGCCCGGTGCGCGACGTGCCGGCGCCCGACGTGATGACCAACTCCCAGCACATGCTCTGGATGCTCGACGAGTTCGAGGCCATCCACGGCGGCCGCTATCCCGGCTTCATCACCGGCAAGCCTGTCGGCATGGGCGGATCGCTCGGACGGACCCAGGCCACGGGCTACGGCGTGGTCTACACCATCCGCGAAGCGCTCAAGGAACTGGACGTCAGGCCCCAGGACACCACCGCCAGCGTCCAGGGCTTCGGCAACGTGTCCCAGTACGCGATCGAGCTCTACAACCAGATCGGCGGCGTCGTGACCTGCGTGTCCAGCTGGGACCAGGAGGCGCAGGCGTCGTACTGCCTGTTCAAGCCGGACGGTATCGACCTGGCCGAGCTCCGCTCCATCACGGACAAGTTCGGCGGCATCGACAAGGGCAAGGCCCAGGACATGGGCTACCAGTGCCTCCCGGGCGAGGCCTGGATCGAGCAGGAGGTCGACATCCTCGTCCCCGCGGCCCTGGAGAACCAGATCACGGCCGAGAGCGCGCCGAAGATCAGCGGCCGCGTGAAGCTCATCGCCGAGGGCGCCAACGGGCCCACGACGCCCGAGGCCGACGAGATCCTCCACGGCCGGGGCATCTTCGTGATCCCCGATTTCCTGGCCAATGCCGGCGGCGTGACCTGCAGCTATTTCGAGCAGGTCCAGAGCAACATGAACTACTACTGGGAGCAGGACGAGGTCCTGGGCAAGCTCGATCTCAAGATGACCTCCGCCTACCTGGCCGTGAGCCAGCTGGCCAGGAGGCAGAAGGCGTACATGAGGGACGCGGCCTACATGCTGGCCATCGAGCGCGTGGCGGTGGCCTGCAGGGACCGCGGCTGGGTCTGATCGCCGACTCGAAATAGGGTGACGGACCGTCTACGGAGGTCCCCCGAAGTTCACGCTGGGGAGGATCGGCATGACTTCCATCGACGAGACCGGGATCCCCCGTTTCGACAGGCGCTTCGCCGCCGGCGATCACACCTTCACCCGGATCGGCGATGGTGCGTTGGGCGGCAAGGCCGCAGGGCTCTGGCGCGTCCGCGAGGAGGTCCTGTCGCGCCTGAAGACCGACCGGCACCCGCGTATCGACGTTTCGGTCCCCTCCCTGACGGTCCTCTGCACGGATTTCTTCGACGAATTCATGGCGAGCAACGGTCTCTACGAGGTCGTTGCCGCCGAGACCCGGGACGACGTGATCGCCCACGCCTTCCAGAAGGCTTCGCTGCCCGTGCGGTACCTGGGAGATCTGCGCGCCCTGGCCGAAGCCATGCGCACGCCCCTGGCCGTGCGGTCGTCCAGCCTGCTCGAGGACGCGCTCGAGCATCCCTTCGCGGGCGTCTACGCGACCAAGATGATTCCCAACAACCAGCCCGCCGCGGACGCGCGATACAGCAGGCTGGTCGAAGCCGTCAAGTTCGTCTGCGCCTCCACGTTCTTCAGCCAGTCCCGCAGCTATCTCAAGTCGATCGAGCGGGATGTCGGCGACGAGAAGATGGCCGTGATCGTCCAGGAGATCGTGGGCCAGCGCTGCGATCAACGCTTCTACCCGGGGTTGTCGGGCGTGGCGCGCTCCTACAACTACTACCCGACCGGCAACGCGACGTCCGAGGACGGCGTCGTGAGCCTGGCCCTGGGTCTGGGCAAGCAGATCGTCGACGGTGGCCTGAGCTGGACCTACTGCCCGGCCCGGCCCAAGGCGCCGCCGCCTTTCAACGACATCGGAGACCTTCTGAAGAACAGCCAGACGAGATTCTGGGCGGTCAACATGGGGAGCCCGCCGCTTCCGGATCCGATCAAGGAGACGGAGTACATGGTCGAGGCGGATCTCGAGAACGCCGAGTACGACGGAACGCTCGAGCTGCTCGCATCGACCTACGACGCCGGCGCCGACCGGCTGCGGCCGGGACTCTCGGGCGCCGGCCCGCGGCTCCTGAACTTCGCGCCGATGCTGGAATACGACGTCCTGGAACTCAACGACCTGATCCTGGAGCTCCTCGAGCACGCTCGGGAGGCCAGCGCGGCGCCGGTGGAGATCGAGTTCGCCATGACCACCCGTCCGGGGACCGACGAACCCCACCGCTTCGGCTTCCTGCAGATGCGTCCGATGATGGTGGCCGAGGACGAGGTCTTCGTGGGCGAGGACGAACTCCAGGGCGACGACCTCGTCCTGGCGTCGACGAAGGTCCTGGGCAACGGGGACCGGGACGACCTGCGAGACGTGATCTACCTGAAGCCGGACAGCTTCGAGGCCAAGCACACCCCGGTCATGGCCCGCGATCTCGAGGCGATCAACAGGAACCTGCTGGAAGCCGAAACGCCCTATGTCCTGATGGGATTCGGCCGCTGGGGCAGCTCGGATCCCTGGCTGGGCGTGCCGATCGAATGGGGCGACATCAGCGGCGCCCGGGTCATCGTCGAGGCCAGCCTGCCGGGAATGAGCCCGGATCTCAGCCAAGGCTCACATTTCTTCCACAACCTGATCGGTTTCAGGATCCTCTACCTGTCGACGACCCTCATGTCCACGCCCCCTGTGGACTGGGCCTGGCTCGACGCGCAACCGGCGGTCCATGAGACCGAATTCGTCAGACACGTAAGGACGGCGGCCCCGATCCGGATCAAGGTCGATGGTCGTCGCGGACGAGGGGTCATCAGACATGGCTGATGCGGAGAACATGCGTGACGATCTGGTGTCGTCGCTGAGGGAGCGGGCCAAGGAGCTGAACTGCCTCTACGACGTGGAGAAGCTGCTCAACGCCCCCGACCGGGAGCCCGCGGAGGTCTACCAGTCCGTCGCCGAGGTGATCGCGCCGGGTTTGCAGTTTCCCGACATCTGCGAGGTGTGCCTGGAGATGGAAGGCGAGCGGTACGTCTCGTCCGATTTCGCCGAGACGGACTGGTGCATCGGTCGCGAGATCGAGGTCCAGGGCGAGCGTGTGGGCCGCATCAGCGTCTATTACACCGCCCCGAGGTCCATCGTGGACGACGGCCCCTTCCTCAAGGAGGAGGTCCAACTGCTCGGCAGTCTCGCCGATCGCCTGGGCCAGTACGCTCTTTTCCTGCGCCTTCAGGACATGCGGGAGACGTGGCGCGTGGTGCGCGACGAATCGCCGTCCAAGACGCCCGAATGGCGGATCGTGCTGGATATGATCCTCCAGTCCGACAAGACCCTCTACCTGCGCCTGTCCCGCAAGATGCTGAATCAGCTCTGCTCCATGGGCGTGGAGGAGGCCCAGGCCCTGCTCCAGGGGAGCGAATACGGAACGGCCGAACCCGAGGAGTTCGACTTCGGCGACACGAACGTGCCCGGCCTGAGCCCGGCCCTGGACGAATCGATCCTGCTGGAGGGGCGGCCCTTCGCCCTGGCCGAGACGCGACTCGGCAAGCAGGAGATCCTGAAGCGCATCCAGTGGTGGCTACAGGAGGACAAGATCGGTTTCCTGGTCAAGGTGCTGGGCAACCCCCGCTCGACCCTTCAGGAGATCGCCGACGCCCTGCGCCGCTACTACCACGTCGTCGCCCGGGATTTCGAGCTGCCCCAGTCGACTCTCGAGAGCATCCGGGTCTCCCTGTCGGAGCGCATCCTCACCGAACAGCTCGGCCTGACCCGCGTCGCCAAGGACTACGCGCACATCGCGGGTTTCCGCGAGCTAGTGGACCGCATCATCATGCCGGACCAGAGCCTGGGCAAGATCGGCGGCAAGGGGGCGGGGCTGCTGCTGGCCAGCTGGATCCACAGGGACGCCTGCGAGCAGGATTCGACGCTCAGACCGTTCAGGATTCCCAAGACCTGGTACGTGGCCAGCGACGGGATCATGGACTTCATCGTCCTGAACGATCTGGAGGACGTGTTCGAGCAGAAGTACAAGGACACCGACGTCATCCGCCGCGAATACCCCAACATCGTGCAGCTGTTCAAGAACTCGCCGTTTCCGCCGGAAATGCTCAACGGGCTGGCGGCGGCGCTCGACGACTTCGGCGAGTCGCCGCTGATCGTGCGCAGTTCGAGCCTGCTGGAGGACCGTTTCGGCACGGCCTTCAGCGGCAAGTACAAGAGCCTGTTCCTGGCCAACCAGGGCACCAAGTCGGAGCGCCTGGCGGCGCTGGTCGACGCCATCGCCGAGATCTACGCCTCGGTCTTCGCGCCGGATCCCATCGAGTACCGGCGTGAGATGGGGCTGCTGGAATTCCACGAGCAGATGGGACTCCTCATCCAGGAGGTCGTGGGACGACGCGTCGGCCGCTACTGGTTGCCCGCTTTCGGCGGCGTGGCCTTTTCGCTGAACGAGTTCCGCTGGTCGCCGCGCATCTCGCGCGAGGACGGACTGATCCGGCTGGTGCCCGGCATGGGGACACGCGCCGTCGACCGGACGAGCAACGACTATCCCGTCCTGGTCGTTCCCAACAAGCCCGAACTCCAGGTGAACGTCGCGTTCGACGAGATCGTGCGCTACGCGCCCAAGCATGTCGATCTGATCAACCTCGAGACAAACGCCTTCGAGACCGTGGAGATCGCGGAGCTGATCCGCGAGTGCGGCCACGACTATCCAGGGTTGAACCACGTCTTCTCGGTCGTCGGCGAGGACAGGTTCCAGAGGCCCTCGCCGGTCTTCTTCGACCCGGAGCGGGACGAGGTGGTCGCCTCCTTCCAGGGGTTGCGCGAGGACACGTCCGTCCTGAGGGACCTGAGCCGGACGCTGGAGATCCTGGCGGAGAGTCTGCAGACGCCGGTGGATATCGAGTTCGCGCACGACGGCACCGATTTCTACCTGCTGCAGTGCCGCCCCCAGAGCGCCAGCGACGACGA
>Ga0180435_10002182_pt1 | contig 20084 bp, 23 predicted proteins | sample SS_ome_3_FD_132467 | JGI IMG/M metagenome (GOLD analysis project Ga0180435, IMG submission 132467) | Hypersaline lake sediment archaeal communities from the Salton Sea, California, USA - SS_3_S_1 metaG | ecosystem: Environmental > Aquatic > Non-marine Saline and Alkaline > Hypersaline >...
ATCCTTCTCACCGGGGATACGCTTGACCGATTCTGGAGTGAACGCGTCCAGGAGTTCATTCCCCTCGAGCAGACGCTCTACCAGGAGCTGGCGGAGAAGTTCACCATCGTACGCGTGGATGCCGGCAATCAGCGTGGCATGCTGGCGACAGTGGCCGCACTCATTGCTGGGGAAGGCTCAAACATAGAGGATGTACGTAGCGAGGAGCGGGATGGCCTTAGTTCCAGCCTGCGTTTTGTGATCACGGTCAGGGGCCGCAAACACCTGGCTTCAATCTTCCGCCGTATTCGCGGTACCGAAGGTGTGTTGAGGGTTGCGCGGGTGATTGGCTGAGGCTCGTGCCGCGCGATCAGCGCAGAACCAGTTCGCCATCGATATTCTGCAGGTTGATTTCACCCCGCATAACCGCCTGCAACGGCTCTCCGGCGATTCCCTTGCGCCATCCCTCGAGCAACTTGCAGTCGCTTTCCTCACGTACCAGCTTCTGCAGGTCCTTTTGCGTGGCGATGGCCTGGGGTGACAGTTGGTGGCGCGCGGCCAGCAGGCGCAGGCAGGCGCTGAGCAGGTCTACCATCGCCTCCTGGTGGGGAGAGAGGGGCTTTGGTCGGCCTTTGTCCTTGGGCCATTGATCCTTGTCGAGTTGGCAGGCGTCTTCGATCAGCTTCAACAGGTGTTTGCCTTCGCGTCGAACCAGGCCGGCTTCCATGCCGCGCACCTTCGACAGGCTTTCCAGGTTCCGCGGCAGACGCCGGCACAGTTCAACCATCAGGTCGTCTTTGAGCAGCCATTTTCTTGGCAGGTCGCGTTCGCGTGCCTGCAGCTCGCGCCATTGTGCCAGGGCCTGCAACACGGCCAGCTGACGCCCGCGGAGGTGTTGCCGGCCTCTGATCTTTTTCCAGGCATCGGCCGGGGCCGGCACATAGGTGGCAGGATCCGCCAGGGTGGCAAAATCCGCGGCCAGCCATTGCAGGCGTTCGCGGTCGGACAGGCGACCGCGCAGGGCCAGGTAAACCTGCCCAAGGTAGATCACGTCATCCAGCGCATAGCGGATCTGCTGTTGATCCAGCGGCCGGGCAGCCCAGTCGGTGCGCGATTGATCCTTGGGCAGGTCGATCTCGAGCACCTGTGTCACCAGGTTGGCGTAGCCGATCTGGTCACCGAAACCGAGCAGGGCAGCGGCCGGTTGGGTGTCGAACAATGGCAGCGGGAACTGGCGCCAGTCGTTCCAGAAGATTTCCAGATCCTGCCTTGCAGCGTGCAGGACTTTGAGTATGTTGCCGTCGAAAAGCACATCCAGCAGGGGTTGCAGGTCCTCCAGGCGGATCGGATCGATGGCTGCAGCCACTTCGCCATTGCACACCTGGATCAGGCACAGTCGAGGAAAGTAGGTTTTCTCACGAATGAACTCGGTGTCGATCGCCAACCATTCGCTACCGCGCAGGGTGTCACACAACTCGACCAGGGCCTCGGGGGTATCGACAAAACTTTCTTGCATGTGCTCTTCCAATTTCGAGCGGCAAGCATAGCATTAGGCAAGATGATGTATTTCAGGTAGCTGATCGGATGACAGAGTTAATCCGCTTTTTCTGGCAAATGGCCCTGTTGCGACGGGCACCGCAGGATCTGCCCGACTCGGCATTTCTGCTGCATGCGTTGCTGGTGGTCAATCTGGGGCTGAATTTCCTGCTTGGCCTGAAGGTCTTCGCGGGTCCGCTGGATGCGCTCGGTGCGACGCTGCTGGAGCTGGTCTTGAGTGCGGCCTTGTTGTTTGCCGGCCTGCAATCCCAGGGAAAGCGTGAGCGCTGGCGCCAGAGCTATACCTCGCTGCTGGGTATTGGCGTGATAGGGGCGTTGGTGACGCTGGTATACAGGGCGCTGGCAGTGCTGCTTGGGATGCCGGTAGTGTCCGGGTTCCTGGATCTGCTGGTGTTCCTCTGGTTGATGGTTGCCATGGCACACGTGGTACGGCATTCCTTTGATATCGCGCTGCCGTTCGGGATCCTGATCGTGTTCGCCTATACAATGTTCCTGCTCGGCCTGGTGGCGCAGTGGTTCCCACCAGAGCTTCCCGCAGCACAGCCCTGATTCTAATTTCGGTTTTTCTATGCATATCCATATTCTCGGCATCTGTGGCACCTTCATGGGAGGTATTGCGCTGATCGCGCGTGCCCTTGGTCACCAGGTCTCCGGCTCCGATGCGAACGTCTACCCGCCCATGAGTACCCAGTTGGAACAGGCAGGGATCGACCTGATGGAAGGGTTTGCGCCCGAACATCTCGAACCGGCACCCGACATGGTGGTGGTAGGCAACGCCATGTCGCGCGGTAACCCGGCCGTGGAGTACATGCTTGAACGCGGTTTACGCTATACATCCGGCCCGCAGTGGTTGGCCGAACACGTCCTGCAGGACCGATGGGTGCTGGCCGTGGCGGGGACCCATGGCAAAACCACCACCAGTAGCATGCTCGCCTGGATTCTGGAGGATGCCGGTCTCAAGCCTGGGTTTCTGATCGGTGGAGTGCCTCATAATTTCGGGGTTTCGGCGCGTGCCGGTGACACCCCGTTCTTCGTGGTTGAGGCCGACGAATACGACACCGCGTTCTTCGACAAGCGTTCGAAGTTCGTGCATTACCGACCGCGCACTTTGGTAATGAACAACCTGGAATTTGACCATGCGGACATCTTCGAAGACCTGGAGGCGATACAGCGCCAGTTTCATCACCTGATGCGCACCGTGCCCGGCAACGGGCTGGTGATCTCACCGCTCAACGACGGCAATCTGCACGACGTGCTCGACATGGGGTGTTGGACCCCGCTTGAACATTTCGACGTCTCTTTCGAGGCGGGCTGGCACGCGGCGAACAGTTTGCCCGATGGTAGTGCGTTCGATGTGATCTGCGAGGGCGAGAACGTCGGGCGCGTGCAATGGGCGCTGAGTGGCGCGCACAATGTGGCCAATGCCCTGGCGGCGTTGGCGGCGGCCCGCCATGCCGGTGTGCCACCGCGGGCCGGGGTGGAGGCCTTGTGTCGCTTTGAAAACGTCAAGCGACGCATGGAGCTGCGTGGTGAGGTCAACGGTGTGCGCGTGTACGACGACTTTGCCCATCATCCGACCGCAATCCAAACCACGCTGAACGGGTTACGCGCGCAGGTTGGCGACGGGCGCATCCTCGCGGTGCTCGAGCCTCGCTCCAACACCATGCGTATGGGTGTGCATGCCGATCGTCTGTCCGATGCCTTGGTCGAGGCTGACCGGGTGTTCGTGTTTGCGCCGGCGCAGCTCGATTGGGATGCGCGCTCGGTGCTTGCGGGTGTGGGGTCGTATCTGCAGATTGCCGAGAGTACTCAGCAGATTGTCGATGCATTGGCTGCCACGGCTGAGCCGGGTGATACCATCCTGGTTATGAGCAACGGCGGTTTCGAAAACATTCATCAGCGCATTCTGGACGCCCTAGGCGAGGGAGCGGTTGCATGAGCAACGCTATCGCGGTGGCCATCACTGGCGCCTCGGGCGCGCAATACGGTTTGAGGCTCGTGCAGTGCCTGCTCGATGCCGGCGAAAAGGTGCAGCTGATGCTGTCCCAGGCGGGGCAGGTTGTGGTCAACATGGAGACCGATCTCGAATTACCCGGGCGTACGCGGGAGATCCAGTCCTACCTAAGTGATCATTTCGGAGCTGCCGAAGGGCAGCTCTCTGTTTACGGTCGGCAGCAGTGGACCGCGCCTGTGGCCAGTGGTACCAATCCGCCACGTGCCCTGGTGATCTGCCCGTGTACCACCGGCACCCTGGCATCGGTAGCCAACGGCATCTGCGATGACCTGATCGACCGGGCCGCCGACGTGGCATTGAAAGAACGCCGTAAGCTGATTCTGGTGGTGCGTGAAACGCCATTATCCAGTATTCACCTGCAGAACATGCTGACCCTGAGTAACGCCGGGGCGGTGATCATGCCGGCCAATCCCGGTTTTTATTTTCGCCCCGACAAGGTCGACGAACTGGTCGATTTCATGGTTGCACGTGTGCTCGATCACCTTGAGATCAAACACCCACTGGGAAAGCGCTGGGGCGAGGAAAGCAACTAGCTTTTCCAGTAACGGTGGAGAAAGGCCAACACTATGACTACCGCAAAGGCGGCTGCTGCGATGATCATGAGGCTGCCCAGACCGTCAATGCCTGCGGTGTGGCCCAGCACGATGCCCGGCGCTAGGTAGGCCGGTGCCCATGCCACCGCGGATAACACGTTGGCAAGATAGAAGCGGCCGGCCGGCATGTCCATCAGCCCGGCGACCAGCGGCACGATGGCGCGAAGTGGGCCGAAAAAGCGCCCCAGGGCAACACTGACGTCCCCCCACTTGCGGAAGAATTCGTGGCCTTTGTCCAGGTGGTCCGGATGGAGTCGGAACCATTTGAAGCGTTCCGTCAGGTAATCGAAGTGGCGTCCCAGTTGATAACTCAGGCCGTCGCCGATGATGGCTCCGGCAATGGCCCAGGCGCACATGCTCCAGAAATCCAGCGCGCCACTACCGATCAACGCCCCGGCTCCGAGCAGGATTACCACGCCCGGTACCAGCACGCCGACGATGGCTAGCGATTCGGCTAAAGATACCAGGAATATGACCCAGCCCGCGTGATGCGGGTTGGCGCTTATCCAGGCCAGCAGTTGGTCGAAATATTCGGCCAAAAGGTGTCAGGCGAGCTTGGCGAGTACGCGTTCGGCGGCCTGAATAGTGGCTGTCAGGTCGTCGTAGGTATGTGCTGCGGAGACAAAGCCTGCCTCGAACGCGGAGGGCGCCAGGTACACGCCTTCCTCAAGCATGCCGTGGAAGAATGCCTTGAAGCGAACCTGGTTGCAGGCGGTGGCGCCGGCAAAGTCGGTAACCTTTTCCTCTTCGGTAAAGAACAGGCCGAACATACCGCCGACGTGGTTCTCGGTCATCGGGATATTGGCGGCCTGGGCCACTTCCATGATGCCCGAGACCAGCGTATCCACCTTGGTGGTAATACCGCCGAAGAACCCCTGTTGGCTGATCAGCTCAAGGGTTTTGAGTCCCGCCGCCATGGCCACCGGGTTACCCGAGAGGGTGCCTGCCTGGTAGACGGGGCCGAGCGGGGCTATGTGTTCCATGATCTCGCGCTTGCCGCCAAAGGCGCCGACCGGCATGCCGCCGCCGATGACCTTGCCGAGGGTGGTCAGGTCAGGTTTGACGCCGCACAGGCCCTGTACGCCGCCGAGGCCGACCCGGAAACCGGTCATCACTTCATCGAAAATCAACACGGCGCCGGATTCGTCGCACACTTCACGCAGGGCCTCCAGAAAGCCGGGAACCGGAGGGATGCAGTTCATGTTGCCCGCTACCGGCTCGACGATGATGCAGGCGATTTGTTCGCCGATCTTGGCGAAGGTCTCCTTGACCTGTTCCGCATCGTTGTAAGTCAGGGTGATGGTGTGTTCTGCCAGCGAGGCGGGCACGCCCGGGGAGGAGGGCTCGCCGAGGGTCAGGGCGCCGGAGCCGGCCTTGACCAGCAGGGAGTCAGAGTGGCCGTGGTAGCAGCCCTCGAATTTCACGATCTTGTCGCGACCGGTGTAACCGCGTGCCAGGCGGATCGCCGACATGGTGGCCTCGGTACCCGATGAAACCATGCGTACCAATTCAATGGACGGCATCAGTTCGCAGACCTTGTCAGCCATCTGGGTCTCGATCTCGGTCGGTGCGCCGAAGGACAGGCCACGCCCGGCCGCCTCGCGTACCGCTTCTATGACCTCCGGATGTGCATGGCCGAGGATCATCGGCCCCCAGGAACCGACGTAGTCGATGTACTTGTTGTCATCCGGATCGAAGAAGCAGGCGCCCTGCGCACGGTCAACAAAGATCGGCTCGCCGCCGACGCCCTTGAAGGCGCGCACCGGTGAGTTCACCCCGCCGGGGATGTGCTGCTGGGCGGATTGAAAACGTTGTTGGGCGTCGCTCATGGGTTCTTCTCCACGTCGGGTTCAAATAAGGCTTGTAGGGATTGTGCGGCCAGGGTGACATCATCTGCAGCGAACACGCCGCGAATCACCGCCAACATGTCTGCGCCGGCCTGAATCAGCTGCGCGCCATTGTCCGGGGTAATACCGCCGATCGCAACAACCGGGCAGCGCAGTTCAGTACGGGCGCGGTGCAGCAGGGACTGCTCTGCCTGTACAGCCTCCGGCTTGGTGCCGGAACTGAAAAACCGCCCGAAGGCGATGTAGTCGGCGCCTTCAGCTTCGGCCTGTTGTGCGAGCTCGAAGCGGTTGTAACAGGAAACACCGATGATGGCGTCTTCGCCGAGGCGTTCGCGCGCAGCGGCATAAACGGCATCGTTACGTCCGATGTGTACGCCGTGCGCACCAATGTGCGCCGCCAGTTCGATATCGTCGTTGATCAGCAACGGTACGCCGTGATGCTGGCAAACTGAAAAAATGCCTTCGGCCTCGGCAAGTCGTTGTGCGAGGTCGTCGCTCTTGTCGCGATACTGGATTATTTGTGCGCCGCCCTGGATCGCGTGCTCAACCTGTGCCGCCAGGGCCTCGCCTTTGAATTCGGCGTCGGTGATGGCGTACAGGCCGTGGAAGGTAAAGCCTTTCAGCGTCTTCAAGATATGCTCCGGCGGTTGGGGAGCCATTGCCCGCCACCCACTTGCTCGGCGTGCTTCAAGGAGCGCCAGGTGAACTGCTGGGCGTTGTGCACGGCCTGTTCGACAGGCAGGCCATGTGCCAGTTCACAGGCACAGGCGCTGGCCAGTGTGCAGCCCGAGCCGTGGTAGGTGTGCGGTAGCAGGGGCCAGGGGAAGTCGATGGTCTCGTCGTTGCCGTAAAGACGGTTGATAACCTGCGTTGACTCGGCCTCGTCAGCGCCGGTGATCAGCACGTGCTGACAGCCGAGTTCCAGAATTCGTTGTGATGCCGCCTGCGTGTGGTCAGTTTGTGCAAGGCGCCTTGCCTCAGCGCGGTTGGGGGTCAGCAGTGTGGTCTGTGGCAACAGGCGTTTGCGTATCGTGTCGAGTAGCGCTTTGCCCGCTAGATCCGTACCACCGCCGGCGGTCAGTACCGGGTCGAGCACCACCGGGGTCTTTAGGCCCTGCAGCAAGTCCGCACAGACAGAGGCGATATCCGCGTCGCCGAGCAGACCGATCTTGATAACGTCGGGGCGAATATCTGCCAGCAGGGTATCTGCCTGGTGGCTGAAATGTCCGGCGTCTTGAGGAACGAGCGACTTCACATCATGGCTGTTCTGTGCCGTCAGGCAGGTCACCAGGCTGGTGGCGCGACAACCGAGCACGGCTGCGGTTTCAATGTCGGCCTGCAGGCCTGCGCCGCCACTGGGGTCGTGTCCGCCGATAAAAAGTATCTTGGGCGCTGGTGAATCGTCAGGGATGGGCATAGGGGCGGTATGGTATCAGGACGCAACACGCAGGGTTATTCGGTGTCTATGTGGGGCGCCTACTCTGGCAAAATCGACTTTTTTTTCCATGTGGGGAGCAGCATGAAAACCTATATGTGCGTGATCTGTGGCTATGTGTACAACGAGGCGGAGGGCGATCCCAAAGAGGGTATCGATCCAGGAACCCGCTGGGAGGATGTGCCCATTAATTGGAAGTGCCCAGAGTGCGGCGCCGGCAAAGAAGACTTCGAGATGATGGAAATCTAATCGTTTCCGTATTTTCCCTTACGACCTGCGGAATCTGAACTAAACTCGATACACAGCGGGTGGCCGGCCCCCGTCAACATCATTACCGAACAATGCTGCGGCGACGTATGTGCCCGTGACTTCGCGCACAGGCTGCAGCTGGTGAGTGTGAGGGAACGGTCATGCAACACACCGATTTTGCGATGGAGCGACTGACCTCGGTCGCACGCGAATATTGTGATCTTATCGAATCGCTGGGTTTCCAGAACGCGGAACCTGCCAGCCTTGTTGGTGAACTAAGTCAGCTTTTGCCTCGACTGCACGCCGTTGTGGCCGTGCTTGACGACGCTGATAATGCTGTCGCTTACGGTGACACCATCGATGTTGAACGTCGCTTCGAACTCTTCAGTCGTCTGCACCGTATTCTCGGCGAGCACGACGCTTATTGGATGGAGTTCGACGTGGCGCGTGATGGCCAGGAAATGAGCGGCAGCCTGGCGGATGACCTGACCGATATCTACTGGGAACTCAGGTCCGGCCTGGACCATCTTCGCGATCACGTGGACCTCGCGCCTACCTTGCGAACCTGGGGGGCTGGTTACCGGCTCAACTGGGGTCAGCACCTGGTGGATGCGGAGCGTCACCTGTATGCCCTCAGGGCGCGCAGGGTTGATTGAGCGGCGGTTGCCCCAATAAGTGCTAGAATACGCAGCAAATTTTCTGGATTTTTCATGAGGAACACGAGATGACAGCTGTTGTTTTGAGCGATGCGGAACTGACCCTGACCAGTCCGGCCCAGGGGAAGATGGTTGAGTTGCTGGGCCAGGTGGAAGACAACATCGCGGGCATCCGTGTCTTCGCCACGCCGGGTGGCTGTAGCGGCGTCAGCTTCGGTATGACTTTTACCGATCAGCTCAATACGGAAGACATGATTCGTGAGTACGAAGGCCTCAAGGTGATCGTCGACCCTGCCACCCTGGAGCACATCCGTGGTGTGGAAATCGATTTTGTCGGCGAGGGCGCTGAGGCGCGTTTCGTGTTCAATAATCTTGCTCCCCAGGGAGGGGGCTGCGGCACTTGCGGCTCGCAAGGTGGTTGCTCCTGATACGCCCCGGCCTCTACCGGAATGAAAAAGCCGCCCTGAACAGGGCGGCTTTTTTTGTGCCTGACGGTTTACTGGGCGGCGGTTGAGCGTTTCAGCTCCAGGTACTGCTGGCGCTGTTCCCTGGCCCATTCCTCGTATTGCTGGCGTTGTTTGCGACGTATTTCGGCTTGGCGTTGCTGGTCGTCTTGCCGGACCTCCCGCTGTTGTTTGCGTTCGGCGCGCCAGGCTTCCAATTGCCGCTTGTGTTCCTCACGCTGCTGGGCCCGTTGTTTCAGCCAGGCTTGTCGTTCCTGTTCACGTATCAGCATTCTCGCCTGGTGTTCCTGGCGCTGCTGGTCGTTCCAGCCCTCCGAGGCCGAGCTGTCCGCTTGGGCGAGTGCAGGGGTAGCCAGAGCGAGGCCAAGGATCATTGGAAGCGATATCTTCATTTTGTGTCTCTTGATGGATTTGCCGCCAATCCCCGGCGGTACAGCTGTTTGCCTAGGTTTTTCAGTTGCCTTTCGACGAGGTCTCTTGGCCGTTGATCAGAGTTTGGATACGGTCCACGTAGGCGTTATGCCCTTCGTCCAACTGCATGGCGATAGAAAGGTTTTCGTGAGCGGCTTCTGTATCACCCTGTTGCCATTGTGCCAGCGCCAGGGCTGCCCGTGTATTGGCGGTTTCCCTGTAGGTCAGTGCTTTCTCCAGGTGGGGGCGGGCCTGTTCGAACTGTTGCTCGCCGACAAGTTGGATGCCCAAGGCAGAATGACGCAGGAAACTACTGGTGCCGTTATGGGCCAGTGCCCGGGTCAGTAGTAGCAGGCCCTCCTGGGACTTGTTTAGCCCCAACATGGCGACCCCGAGGTCGGCCTCAATGGCATGGCTGGGAAAAATCTTCTGTGCCTGTCTCAGGCTGGCTTCGGCGGCCTTGAAGTCCTCAATATGCAGTTGTGCCTGGCCCAGCAGGTGCCAACTGCTGGCGCTGTGTGCTCGCTCTGCGACGGCTTGTTCCAGGCTGCCGAGCGCATCGTCGTGAAGTTCGAGCATCAGTTGCGTGCGTCCCAGCAGGCGGAAGGCCTCTGCGGCATCCCAGTATCCGGTGAATTTTTTGTCTTCACGAGACGCCATGGCAGTCAGGAGATGGTTGAGGGCGACCGCTGGCTGCTGCCTTTCGATGGCGTGACGGGCCAACTGCAGGCGGCCCTCAATGTAATGCGGGTCGTTGCCCAATTCACTCTGGAACAGGCTTTCGTGGTGCCACCAACGGGCATTGGACAGGCCGCTGACGACCATCAACACGATCAGAACAGGTGCAAAAATGATCGCCTCGCTACCTCGAAGCAGTTGCCGGCTGACCGGACGCCAGATCTGGGTGACGATGAACACCAAAGAAAACATCAGGCCCCAGATGGCCACGTAGAGGAATTGGTCGTCGTGGTAGCGTTCGCCCGGAAGCAGCCCGACACCCGGGGCTACCCATAGCAGGAACCAGGCGACACCCAATGCGGTGGGGTGCCCCCATTTCAGCCCTGCGATCGTTGCGCCGAGCAACAAGATTGTGCCCAGCAGGGCGGCTACCTCGCCGGCATCCCAGCCATAGGAGATTTCCCAAGCATCCGAGATGACCGGTTCATGCGGTAACAGGGCCTGCTCGACGATGGCCCAGAAGTGTCTTAGCGCGGTACCCAGGTTGTTGGTCAGGCTGTCGGTTGGGTAGCTGCCGGCAAAGTTCAGCCCGCCCACGAAGAACTGTCGATAAATCAGGATCACGGCGAGTGCCAGGACGACAATTCCAAAGGTTCGCCAGCGGAGCGGGGCAACACCTCGCAGGTAGCCGCGTCCACGTTCCTGCGCGCCGAGCAGGGCGATCAACAAGATGGCACCCGGCAGAAGATAGGCGCTTTCATGGCTGAGCATGGCGAGGAATGCGGCAACACTGCTGCCGATCACCCAGCGGCGTACATGCCTGCGTGGGACGTTGGTTGTGGGAGGCAGGCGGCTGAACAACAGCAGGGACAGGACTCCCAGGGCTGTGGCAATGAGCACCGGCCGCCCGCCAATCCACGCCACATTGCTGACGGTGCCAGGGTGAACGGCGAACAGGGCGGCGGCCCAGAAAGCCATACCGTTGCCATGGCGTCGCTGGGACAGCAGGTGTCGGCCCAACGCGTATAGGGCAACCACGACCAGCAGGTGCAGCAACAGGTTTTCCATGTGCCAGCAGCTGGCGCAGTCGCCCCACAGGGTCCAGCTGACACTATTGGCGAGAATGGCCAGGGGTTGCCAGGTACCATGATTGAGGTCTGGCGCACCTCCATCGAAACGTTCGCGGTAACGGCTCCGTGGCAGGGTCAGCGCGTCGTCTATATCGTGCAGGCCGGTCAGGCGATGCTCACCCTGCACCAAGTCGCCTTGGTCGTTCCAGACGAAATTGCCGGGTAGGGCGCTCAGGTAGGTGAGCAGGGTGATCAGCAGCAACAGGAGCAGATGGCGTTTGCGGGTGCGCGCGATCTGCTGGGGTGTGGCGTTGCGCCGCTTGCGGGAGTGAGAGCGCGAATGAGGCATTGCGCGGCTAAACGGGCTTGAGTACGGCCAGCAAGACAATGCCGATCAGGGCCAGCACCGGTATCTCGTTGAACCAGCGGTACCAGACGTGACTGCGGGTGTTACGGTCGTGCTTGAAGTCGTTTAGCAGACGTCCACAGTACAGGTGGTAGATGACCAGCAGGGCGAGCAGGACCAGCTTCGCGATCAGCCAGATATGACTGCCCCAGGCTGCCCAGGCATAGTCGTACAGCATCCACAGTCCGAAGACCCAGGTGAAAATGGCTCCCGGCGTGGTGATGCCGTAATAGAGCTTGCGTTCCATGATCTTGAAACGCTCGATCGACGCTTGATCGTCGCTCATCGCGTGGTAAACGAACAGCCGCGGTAGATAAAAAAGCCCGGCAAACCAGGTCACCATGCCGATTAGATGCCAGGCCTTGAGCCACATGTTGCACTCCCCCAGGGTTGTCCTTGTTAGTTCAGAGGGTTTTCAGCGTTGCCCTGACGCTTGTCAGGTCGAGCTTCCCATAGATTCTGCGCACTATTCTACCCTGGCGATCGATAAACAGGGTCATGGGCGTGGCGTCCACGCCGCCAACGGAGCGTGCTATTTCCCCTTGCACGTCCAAGGCAGTGGGGTAACCCGGCTGAAATTTGCGCACGGTCGCCATGATTGCCGGTGGTGGATCCTGCGGGATGCTGACCGCGATGACGTGGATTCCCTGCGGCCCAAGCTGGCGGCGCAGCTGGGTCAGTTTCGGCATGTCGTTCAGACAGGCCGGGCAATTGACTGACCAGAAGGCCAGCATCAACGGCTTGCCACGGAGTTCGCCAAACGTGGTGTGGGTGCCGTCGGTAAAAGTCAGCGGCAGATCTTCAGGCAATAACCGTGAGTCGGGCAGAAAATGCCAGATGCCTGCGGCAACCGGCAGCAAGAGCAGCAACGTCAGCAGCAGGCGCTTCGACACGATTATTGGTTGGTTTTTGACCCCGATTCTGCGTCGCTGTAGAGCTCTTTAAGGACATCCCGTCGATGTTCTTTGGGTGATACTTCGGCCTGCTGTTCAGTGTCATCTCCAAACCAGCGTTTCACCGCCCGGGCGATGCGCTTGATCGCACGCCAGATCTTCGGCAGCAGCCAAATCACCAGGGCGATGAAGATGACCAGGGCGGCCAGGAACCACCAGGGATGATTGAGTGCGGCCCATAATCCACCAACCACGGCAATGTCTTCTGCTACGGAAGCGGTCCAGTTACTGACCGGTTCCGGTGAAGTGTTGATCAGAACGCGTGTGCCGGCCTTGGTCGCATGGCTGGTGGCCGCCAGTCCGCCGCCGAGCAACATCGCGGTCAGTTCCGCTGCGGGCCCGATATCCAGGCCTTGGGCCGCACCCGCAGCCATCACGGCGCCGGCAGGTATGCGGATAAACGTGTGAATGGTGTCCCAACCGGTATCCACGCCGGGAATCTTGTCGGCAAAAAACTCGACGAAATACATGACCCCGGCCGCGAACATCACGCTCGGGTCGGTCAATATCGCCATTTCTTCCGGCAGCACCATTTGCCCGGTGCTGCCCATCCAGCCAAGGACCAGGATCGTGGCGTAGAGGTTAATGCCTGAGGCCCAGGCAGCTCCCATCATCAACGCGATGGCTTCAACGGCTTCCATTGGTTTGCCTCCTTAGTTACTCGCTATGTTGCTGATTCCAGGAAAATATCCTGTTATCAGGTTCGGGCGCGGCCTGTTGGCTCGCCAATCGTCCGTGGCAGCGGGAGTTGGAGCGGATACCTGCACAAAAGCTGACGTAGCCCCTCGCCCACGCTGACAGGGGGCGCCAGCCCGCAACCTTTGATAGCTACCGGTTATGTGGCCCACTCTACCACGCCGGACCAGGTGTTTTGAGGCAACTGCAGGGTGTTGATTGTCGGCACCGGGCGACGGTTAGCGAATGGGGTGGCGCGGGCAGCGACGGCTGGAGCGTCGGCGCGATAAGGTGGGCACGAAATCGACGGGATTTCAGTTTAAAATGCACGACTTCCTTGAGTTGAATCCGAGAGTGGCATGATCAGAGTAGGAATCGTAGGGGGTACCGGCTATACGGGCGTGGAATTATTGCGTTTGCTCGCTACCCACCCGCACGTGCAGTTACAGGCAATTACCTCTCGCTCTGAGGCGGGCAAGCCGGTCAGCGGGATCTATGGCAGCCTGCGCGGGCACGTCGACCTCGCCTTCAGCGAGCCCGACCAGGAGGTGCTTTCCGCCTGCGACCTGGTCTTTTTCGCCACGCCAAACGGCACCGCCATGAAAATGGTCCCGGGGCTGCTCGAGGCAGGGGTGAAGGTCATCGATCTGGCAGCGGATTTCCGTCTCAAGGACCCGGCACTCTGGGAGAAGTGGTACGGCATGCCGCATGCGTGCGAAGACATCCTGGCGGAAGCTGTTTATGGTTTGCCGGAATTGAATCGGGAAGCGGTGCGCGGGGCTCGTCTGGTGGCAAACCCGGGGTGCTATCCGACGGCGAGCGCGCTGGGTTTCATCCCTCTGGTGGAAAATGGCCTGGTTGACACCACCAGTCTGATCGCCGACTGCAAGTCCGGTGTGAGTGGGGCCGGGCGGGGCGCCAATACGGCGATGCTGATGGGTGAGGTGGGCGAGAGCTTCAAGGCGTATGCCGTGCCGGGCCACCGGCATCTGCCCGAGATACGCCAGACGCTCAGCTGGGTCAGCGGCAACGAAATCGGCCTGACCTTCGTGCCGCACCTGGTTCCCATGATCCGGGGGATCGAGGCTACCCTGTATGGCCGGCTGAACAATGACACGACCGATCTTCAGGCTCTGTTCGAAGAACGCTATGCGAACGAGCCCTTTGTCGATGTTCTGCCGGCGGGCAGTCACCCTGAAACCCGCAGCGTTCGCGGCGTGAACCACTGTCGCATCGCGGTGCACAGGCCACAGGGAGCTGACACCGTAGTGGTTTTGTCGGTGATCGATAACCTGACCAAAGGAGCTGCTGGACAGGCGATTCAGAACATGAACCTAATGTTCGGCCTGGATGAAACCGCCGGCCTGCAGCAGGTCGCCCTGTCGCCATAACCAACATGTCTAACCGTTTTCACACGCCGCGTATCGTTCAACCCGGCAGTCGCCACAACATGTGGGTGTGGCTGCTGGCGCTGGCTGTTGGCCTGGTTCTTTCGTGGAAGGTGTTTGAATTTGGACGCGAGCGGGCCGGGTTTGACACTGAGGCCAGCGATACGCAGGTCGAATTGCTCGAAGAGCGTATTGAGAGCCTGCAAAAGGAACGCGATGAGTTACGTGCCGCTGCCGCGCGCTTTGAGCGCGCCAGTCAGATTGATCGGGCGGCGGTTGCCTCGGTGCGAGAGGAACTCAATGCCTTGCAGGAAGAACGATCCAGCTTGCGCAAGGAAGTGGAGTTTCTCAAGAGCTTGGTATCCGGTAGCGTGAGTTTGCTGCAGGTCACAGATCTGTCATTGAGTAAGCAGGAAAAGGGTAATGCCTACCGCTTTGCATTTACCTTGTCCAAGCGCGCGAAAGACAAGATCCGCGTCAGTGGGAAACTGGTTCTGAGCGTGGCAGGTCAGTTGAAAGGCGAGGCGGCCGTGCTGAAGGGCAAGGAGCTGGGGCTGGAAGCGGATAGTGAGCGTATGGGGTTCGTGCACTTTCAGCATGTCGAGGGGGAGTTGAAGTTGCCGGTTGGCTTCATCCCGAAGGAAGTGCGTGTCGAGGTCAAACCCAAGGGCAAACAGTTCAAGGCATTCGACCAGAGTTTCGACTGGCAGGTCGGCTAGAGTTATCAAGCATTGAAGGCGCAGGGGCGCGGGGAAAATACATGGGTCGTAAACGTTTTAAGGCACCCAAGGTGTCAACAGTTGTGGGCAGTGGCACCGAGATCAGCGGTGACGTGCAGTTCTCCGGTGGTCTTCACCTGGATGGAAAGATTGTGGGCAACGTCAATGGCGAAGAGGGAAGCGATTCGACCATCACGGTGAGTGAACAGGGCGTGGTCGAAGGCGATGTGCGCGTCGATAGCCTGGTTCTCAATGGGACGGTCATCGGTGATGTTTACGCCAACGAGAGGGTTGAACTTGCGGCACAGGCCCGCGTGAGCGGCACCGTTTACTACCGGTTGCTGGAGATGGCGATGGGCGCCGAGGTGAATGGTCAGCTGGTACACAGTGAAGAACAGGAGCCGCGCATGCTTGCTTATGACGGCGGTGGCAGCGAGGACGACGACACGGCCGAGAAGGTTAATTCTTGACTAATTTGGTCGGATTAACGCATACTTAATCGACTTTGCTGCCAATAGCAGCGTAAATCTTTCTCAGGAGCTGGATCCATGAGCGAAGCTTTAGAAAATAGCGAATCGTTGGTTTTTACCCCTGCGGCCGCCAAGAAGGTCTCGGAGTTGATCGCCGAGGAGGGTAATCCGGAGCTGATGCTGCGTATCTACGTTCAGGGCGGTGGCTGCTCTGGTTTTCAGTATGGCTTTACGTTCGACGAAACGGTCAATGATGGGGATGAAACCGTGGTGACCGATGGCGTGACTCTGCTGATCGACCCGATGAGTATTCAGTACCTGATGGGTGCCGAGGTAGACTACAGCGAGGGTTTGCAGGGAGCGCAGTTCGTGATCCGTAATCCGAATGCCAGCACAACCTGCGGCTGTGGTTCATCATTTTCTGTCTGAGCAGCGGATTTCGATTCGCAAAAAGCCCCGCTTGAGCGGGGCTTTTTTGTTGTCCTGATCAGGCTGGAAAGATCGCACCCAATACCCGTGGCCCGGCGGCACCAGTCACCGCGGGCAGATTGCCGGGCAGCCCTTTCAGCGTTTGTTTTGCCAGCCAGGCGAAAGCGACTGCTTCCACCCAGTCCGGGTCGATTCCCATTGCCGCGGTGCTCTGTACCGGGCAGGGCATCTCGGCCGCAAGTGCCTGCATCAGGACCGTGTTGTGGGCACCGCCACCGCAGACCAAGGCCTGCGCCGGCGCTGCGCGGTACTGATGGCGAATGGCGTCGGCGATGGTTCGCGCAGTCAAAGCGGCCAAGGTGGCTTGCACGTTCGCTGGCTCAATGTTTAGCGAGCCGATTTTCTCGTTGATCCACTGACCGGAAAAATAGTCGGTGCCGGTACTCTTGGGCGGTGCTGCTGCGAAATAGGGATCCGCGAGCATCTTGGCCAGCAGTTGTCGGTCGACCGTTCCCTGCGCGCCGAAGCGGCCATCTGCATCATAGGGTTGGCCCTGGTGCAGTTTCGTCCAATGGTCCATCAGGCAGTTGCCGGGGCCGGTATCGAAGCCGGAGACGGCTTGGGCATTCTCGGCGGGCAAGTGCGTGATATTGGCAATACCCCCGATATTGATGACCACCCGGTCTTCTTTGGGGCTATGAAATAGGCTTTCGTGAAATGCCGGTACCAGGGGGGCGCCCTGGCCGCCCGCGGCTACGTCTCTTAGGCGAAAATCGGCAACAGTGGTGATGCCGGTCAGTTCTGAGATCCAGGCGGCGTTGCCCATTTGCAGTGTATAGGGCGGCTCTGCCGCTGGGGCGTGGGCCAGCGTCTGGCCATGTGAACCAATGGCGTGAACCAGCCCTGCATCATGCCCCCTGATGATCTTTAGTGCCGCGTCGGCAAGGGCCCTTCCTGTTTCCGCATCCAATTGGGCGAACTGGTCAGCGTTCAGGAAAGTGCCGCGCGCGGCAGCCTGCAGGCGTTCCCCAAGTGTTACTGACCAGGGGAAGGTATCGGCTGCGAGAATCTCTGCTTGGTTTGCAGATAGGTCCACCAGCACGGCATCGATACCATCCATGCTGGTACCTGACATCAGGCCGACATACAGTTCCGGCACTGTGGTCAGTGGTCGCTGCGGGCGACCATGGTGCGCTGTGCAATTGAAGCCAGTTCTGTCATCAGTGGCGCCGTTTGCTTCTTGAATGCCGCCAGCTTGCTTTTGGGCAGAGGTAACGATTTGGGTAGCTTGACGGTCAGCGGGTTGCGGTGCACACCGTTGACCTGGAATTCGTAGTGCAGGTGAGGCCCGGTAGCCAGGCCACTCTTGCCGACGTAGCCGACGATCTGCCCTTGTTTGACCTTGCTGCCGGCCTTGGCCTTGGACGAGAACTTGGACATGTGCGCGTACAGGGTACGGTACTTGTTCGCATGCTGAACGATCACCACGCGCCCATAGCCCCCTTTCCAGCCGCGGAAAATCACCTTTCCTGAGCCGGTGGCCTTGATCGGAGTGCCGGTGGGGGCCGCGTAATCGACCCCTTTGTGCGAACGCCACTTCTTCAGCACCGGGTGCCAGCGCTTGGTGGTAAACCTGGAGCTGACCCGGGCGAATTTGATCGGGGTGCGGATAAAGGCGCGGCGCTTGTTGCGCCCTTGGGCGTCGTAGTAGCCGACATCGCCATCTTGCTGTTCGAAGCGGAAAGCCTGGTATACAGCGCCCTTGTTAATAAACTCCGCCGCAAGAATGGGGCCGTTGCGGAATTTCTCGCCATCCAGGAACTGTTCTTCATAAAGCAGGCGGAACTGGTCTCCGGCACGAATTTCCAGCGCGAAGTCGATGTCCCACCCGAACAATGCCGCCAGCTCCATGATCTGGGAATCGGTCAGGCCGGCTTTTTGGCCGTCCACGAATAGCGAGGACTCGATGGTGCCGGTGGCGCTCGCAACACGTCGCTCGACGTTCTTGCTGACCAGTTCGGTCTTGAAACTGTCGCCATCGGCACGAATGTGCAGGCTATCCACAGCGCTCTTGACCAAAATCAGTCCTTCCAGGCCGTTCTCGTCATCAAGCAGGAACTTCAGTTTCTGGCCGGGACGAATTTTCGCCAGTTGCTTGGCCTCTTTGCTGCTGTTTACGACCCTGTGCAGCAATCCCGGGGACAGGGACTTGGCTTTGAAGATGCTGGCGAGGGATTCGCCCTGCGCAATCTTGTGGCTGAGCCATTGGGCGCGCATCTCGGCTTTTGGCTCTGTGGTCTCGGGCGTGATCGCACTGTTGTCGGGCGCAGATAGTGGTTCCGGTTGCTCGGCCCTGGCGGTCACTGGGGGCGCGACGTCTGGCTGCAGCAGCGAATTCGTGGATGGCGGCGTTGCTGGCCGTTTGTTGCCGCTTGCGGTGACAGGCAAATCGAGTGGCTGCGTCAGGGGAAGGTGCAATGGCGCCGATACTTTTTGCGGCGTTTCCTTCTGCTCAGTGTTTGAGGGTGTTTCCTGCACGAGCGGAATGACTTTTTCGTGTTGCGGGTGGTTTTCTTCGGGCACGCCGAAATGCCACACGGCAGCTGCGGAAGCGCACAAAATCAGCGAAGGAAGGAAAAGGCGCCCCAGACCCTTCTTGCGGCGGCCGTCGTTGATGGCCGGGTCGAACTTATAGTCTCGAATCACGAGTTCGATCTAACCCCTTAAAAATTTTAACGATTATGGCAGAAAACCACGATTTTCTAAAACGGCTGTGAGGTTAACTCCCACAGAACAGCGACCAAGATCAAAATCTGATAAATTTCCGCTCTTTATCGGCACCCGAGACTCAAAGTTAATGGCCTCTGTAGAAGAATCTCTGGAAATCATCCGCCGCGGCGCGGATGAAATTCTCGTTGAAGAAGAACTGATCAAGAAACTCAAGCGAGGCCAGCCGCTACGTATCAAGGCGGGTTTTGACCCTACCGCGCCTGATTTGCACCTTGGTCATACTGTTCTCATTAACAAGTTGCGCCAGTTTCAAGACCTCGGGCACGAGATTTTGTTCCTTATCGGTGATTTCACCGGGATGATCGGTGACCCGACTGGCAAGAGTCAGACGCGCCCGACCCTCACCCCTGAGGATGTTGAGCGGAATGCAGCCACCTACAAGGCGCAGGTCTTCAAGATTCTCGATCCGGAAAAAACCCGCGTGGTGTTCAATTCCGAATGGATGACTGAGCTGGGGGCGGCGGGCATGATCCAGCTGGCTGCGCGCAATACCGTTGCCCGTATGCTGGAGCGTGATGATTTCAGCAAGCGCTACAAAAGCGGTCAGGCGATTGCCATCCATGAGTTTCTTTACCCCCTGATCCAGGGGTGGGATTCAGTTGCACTCAAGGCGGACGTCGAGTTGGGCGGTACTGACCAGAAGTTCAATCTACTGATGGGGCGTCAGCTGATGGAGCAAGAAGGCCTTGAGCCGCAAGTCGTCCTGACCATGCCCATCCTCGAGGGGCTGGATGGGGTTCAGAAGATGTCCAAGTCCCTGAACAACTATATCGGCGTGGCCGATGCACCGGACGAGATGTTCGGCAAGGTCATGTCCGTATCGGATGATCTGATGTGGCGTTACTTCGAGCTACTTAGTTTCCGGCCGATGAGTGAAATCGAAGGGTTCCGTGAGCAGGTTGCTGATGGCACCAATCCTCGGGATATCAAATTCCTTCTGGGCGAAGAACTGGTTGCGCGTTTCCATAGTACAGAGGCTGCCACCCAGGCGCGTCAGAACTTTATCGCGCGTTTTCAGAAAGGGGCGATGCCGGACGAGATGCCGGAGTTGGAGTTGGTAGGTGGGGAAGAGGGGCTGCCTATAGGTCACGCACTGAAAGAAGCTGGTCTGGTGTCGAGTACCTCTGAGGCGTTCCGCATGATCAAGCAGGGAGCCGTCAAAATAGACGGTGAAAAGGTTGCCGATCGCGACGTTCGCTTGCCTGCGGGCGAGACAGTCGTGTGCCAGGTCGGTAAGCGAAAATTCGCCCGCATCACCGTTTTGTAAGAAAAATTTCAAGAAAGCGTTGACGTGCCGAAAT
>Ga0180435_10002186_pt1 | contig 20074 bp, 19 predicted proteins | sample SS_ome_3_FD_132467 | JGI IMG/M metagenome (GOLD analysis project Ga0180435, IMG submission 132467) | Hypersaline lake sediment archaeal communities from the Salton Sea, California, USA - SS_3_S_1 metaG | ecosystem: Environmental > Aquatic > Non-marine Saline and Alkaline > Hypersaline >...
ATCAACGCGCTGGACCAGCAGTCGCGCGAGTGCGCCGCGCGCTGCGACCAGGATGTCGCGCGCTGGCAGCGCGAAGCGCGCCGCGTCGAGGCGCTGAGCGGCGTCTTGCAGGACGCGCGCCGTCGCGAAGGGCGTGACGAGGCCGGGCGCGAACAGCGCGAGCACGACGATCGGCCGCGCACGGCCGGGCCCATCGAGTAGTGCCTGGCAGCCGGCGTGCCGCGGGCTCGCGCGGCACGCTCGAAGCCGGTGCCAGGTGCGGGGCGGCGTCGAGCGACGCCGCCCCGAATAGGATCAGAAGCGGTAGCGGATGCCGCCGCCGACGTTGTGCGTGTCGACACTGATGTCACGCGTGGCGCCGCCGGCGCCAGGGAACAGCGTGACTTCCGGATCGGTCATGCCGAGATATCGGTATTCGCCGAACAGCGACCAGCTGGCGTCAATCTTGTATTCCACGCCGGCGATACCCTGGTAGGCGAACGTCGTGTCGTCATCGTCGAACACGTTGGTGCCGGCGCCGGCGAACTGGTCCAGGTTGACGAAGGCGACACCAATGCCGCCGCCGGCGTAGAAGGTCAGCGGACTCTGCTTGTTGAAGTCGATGAGGAAGTTGCCCATTACGGTGTGGGCGTCGAAGCTGCCGGTGCTCGATGCCAGGCGTGCACCGCCAAGACGGTGGGACTCGACGTCGTTCTCGCGGTAGCTGTATTCCACCTCGACGCGCGAACCGAGCGTATCCGACGGGAACACGCGCTGTAGCAGGTCGGTTTCCAGGCCAGCGGCACCGCCGACGTTGAAACCGCCGTCCATGTCGCTGTTGATGCGGCCGAGGCCGGTAGTGAACTCGAGGTCGTCCAGCGCGCTGTAGCCCCCGAAGCCGCGCAGGTAGAAACCCTCTGCGCCGGCGGCTCCGGTGAACGTGGCGGCAAGTGTCGCCGCGACTATCGTGCTTTTGTTCATTCTTTCTCTCTCTCCAAGTATTGACATTGCGCATGCCGTGTCCGGCGCTGCGCGAATGGCACGTTCCTGAAACCCCGACGGAACGCGCTCGGCCTCGTTGGATTGGTCGCGGTGGAAATAGTTCCGTGCCGCACGCGGCGCCGCCGCTCGCTGATGCAGCCGCCCGAGCCACGCGCGGCAGGAGGCGTACGCATGCTCGGGACCTGGCCGAGCAACGGCGGGCGGCGGACCCGTGAACGCTCGCGCTGGTACGCACGAACGGCCCCGAAACAGCGGGATTGATCGCCGAATGGGGCGAAAGACCTGGCACGAGGCCGCGTCTCGGTAAGGCCTGTCGACAAACACCGGTAAGACGTCCGCGGGCGGTGCATGCTCGGCCGCTGTCGCGGCACTGACCGGGGCGGGAGGTGTTCATTACGATTTGGTAATGTTCGCGACGCGCAGGCGATCGAGCAGGCGGAGCCCGTGTTCGCCGCGGCGCCGGGCGCGCGCGCGTGCGGCGCGCGAGAGATCGGCGAAACGTGGACAGGGCGTTATCATGGCGCCCCGCATCCTCGCGACGTTCTGCAATCCGGGCGTGACCAATGCGCAACTCCTGCTGCTGCTGATCCTCGGCGTGACCGTCGCGATGTTCCTGTGGGGACGCTGGCGGCACGACATGGTTGCGATGGCGGCACTGCTCGCCTGCGTGCTCGGCGGCCTGGTCGCGCCCGGGGCGGCATTCGCGGGTTTCGCCCATCCTGCGGTGGTCACGGTAGCCAGTGTGCTGGTGCTCAGTCGCGCCCTGCAGGCCTCCGGTGCGGTCGACGCACTGACTCGTTACCTGGTGCCTGCGCGCGCGGGCCTCGTGCCCAGCCTCGCCGCGCTCGTCGCTCTCGGCGCGGCGCTGTCGGGTTTCATGAACAACGTCGGCGCGATGGCGCTGCTGATGCCGGTCGCGTTGCAGGTCGCCGGCCGGCTCGCGGTCCCGCCCGGGCGGCTGCTGATGCCGTTGGCCTTCGGCACCATCCTCGGCGGCATGACGACCATGATCGGGACGCCGCCCAATCTCATCGTCGCCGGCTTCCGCGCCGAGACCAGTGGCGATTCGTTCGCCATGTTCGATTTCACGCCGGTCGGTGTCGCCGTGGCGCTCGCCGGCGGCATCTTCGTCGTGCTGCTCGGGCCGCGCCTGGTGCCGGCGCGCCAGCGCCAGGATGCGAGTGCGTTCGAGACGGGTGCCTACCTGACCGAGGCACGGGTGCCGGCTGGCAGCGCCGCCGAGGGTATGGCGCTGCGCGAGATCGAGGCCGCGCTAGACGAGGCCGGCGCGCAGGTCGTCGGTCTGGTGCGCAACGAGGTGCGCATGGTCGCGCCGCAGGGCGGGCGCCGCGTGATGGCCGACGATATCCTCGTGCTCGAAGCCGAGGTCGATGCGCTCACCGATGCCCTGTCGCGCCTGGGCCTGGTCCTCGAGGAGTCGGCGCAGGCCAACTCGGGCGGGGAGACGCATGACGCCGCTACGGCGGCCGAGCAGGACGGCGCGGCCGTGGCCGGCGAGGCGGAAACAGAGGAAGTGCGGCGCGCTGCACGTGCCGAGTTCGAGGAGATCGGGTTGCGCGAACTGGTGGTCAGGCCGGAATCACCACTGGCCGGACGCACCGCGCGCGATCTCGCGCTGCGCACGCGCTATGGCCTCAATCTGCTCGCCGTCTCGCGCGAAGGCAGCAGCGCGCGGGTGCGCCTGCGTTCCTTGCGCCTGATGCCCGGGGACGTTCTGCTGATGCAGGGCGCACTCGACGTGGTGAGCGAGTTTGCCGCCGACTTCGGCTGCGTGCCGCTGGCGGCGCGTGAGCTGCGCATTCCCGATCGACGGCGCGCGGGCCTCGCCGCCGGCATCATGGGCGCGGCCGTCGCGGGCGCCGCGTTCGGCCTGTTGCCGGCGGCAATCGCGTTCGCGCTGGGCGTGCTCGCTTCGATGGTCTTCGGCACCATCGCGAAACGCGAAGTCTACGCGGCGGTCGACTGGCCGGTGGTCGTGCTGCTCGGCGCGCTGATGCCGGTCGCCGATGCCATGGAGACGAGCGGCGCCGCCGAACTGCTCGCCGGACTGCTCATCACGCACGTTGCCGGCGGGCACATGGTGGTCGCGCTCGGCGTGGTCCTGGTGGTGACGATGATGCTGTCCGACGTCATGAACAATGTCGCCACCGCGGCGGTGATGTGCCCGATCGCGCTGGGCACGGCGGCAGCCTTCGGCGCTAATCCGGACACCTACCTGATGGCTGTCGCCATCGGCGCCTCGTGTGCGTTTCTCACCCCGATCGGGCACCAGAACAACACCCTCATCCTGGGCCCCGGCGGCTTTCATTTCGGAGATTACTGGCGCCTGGGATTGCCCCTCGAGGTGCTGGTCGTCGCCATCGCCGTGCCTGTGCTGCTGTTCGTGTGGCCGCTGTAGGGCACCCCGTGGGCGGTCTCCGGCGCGCGGTTACGACGCCGGTGCCGGCTCGGCGCCGGCCCCGAGCGTGGCCTCGAAGTAGGCAATCGTGCGCGCGAGTCCGTCGCGCAGGGCTACCGACGGTGCCCAGCCGAGCTCGGCGTGCGCCAGCGAGATGTCCGGCTGACGCTGGCGTGGATCGTCGGTGGGCAGCGGCTCGAAACAGAGCTTCGAGCGCGAGCCGGTCAGCTCGATGACGAGCTCGGCGAGTTCGCGGATGGTGAACTCGCCGGGGTTGCCGAGATTGACCGGGCCAGTGAACGCGGCGTCTGACTCCATCAGCGCGACCAGCCCGCCAACGAGGTCGTCGACGTAGCAGAACGAGCGTGTCTGCCGGCCGTCGCCGTAGAGTGTGATCGGGGCGTTGTGCAGCGCCTGGACGATGAAGTTCGAGACTACCCGGCCATCGTTCGGATGCATGCGCGGCCCGTAGGTGTTGAAGATGCGCGCGACCTTGATCTCGAGACCATGCTGGCGGTGGTAGTCGAAGAACAGGGTTTCCGCGCAGCGCTTGCCTTCGTCGTAGCAGGCGCGTGGTCCGACCGGGTTGCAATGGCCCCAGTAGTCTTCGGGTTGCGGGTGGATCTCCGGATCGCCGTAGACCTCGCTGGTCGAAGCCTGCAGGATGCGCGCCTTGATGCGCTTGGCCAGTCCGAGCATGTTGATGGCCCCGTGGACACTGGTCTTGGTCGTCTGCACCGGGTCGAACTGGTAATGAATGGGCGAGGCGGGGCAGGCGAGGTTGTAAATCACGTCGGCTTCGACGTAGAGCGGAAACGTAATGTCGTGGCGCATCAGCTCGAACATCGGATCGGCAAACAGGTGTACGACGTTGGCCTTACTGCCCGTGTAGAAGTTGTCGACGCAGAGCACGTCGTGGCCGCGAGCCAGCAGCGCCTCGCACAGGTGCGAGCCGAGAAAACCGGCGCCCCCGGTGACGAGCACGCGCTGTGTCGTCGAGGCGCTGAAGGGCGAGGGCGGACGGGTCGTCATGGTCGGTCTCCGGCGGCAAGTGGCGTCATGGCGCGCGCGGATGAGCAGGTGGCACGCGACGCGCAGTTTATACGTGATGTACGCGCCGCGCAGACGCCCACGGGACTGTCGGCCGGCCCCGCGTCCGTGGCCGGAGGTGCGCACGTGCGCGCGCCGCGGGCGGTGCAGTACCTGATGGCACGGCTTTTGCTCATTTCTCCGCAGGAGCGGCCGGGTGCCGTGCATGAACCCCGTGGAGACGACGATGCAAGCATTCAATCCCATCGCCGCGCAGGTGGCCGAAGGCATGACCGGCGCTGCGTTCAAGACCGCGACGAACGTGCCGTCGCAGGCCGATGCCGCCGAGCTCGGCGCATTCGTTGCCGCCCTGCTCGCGCAGAGCATGACACCGCCCAACGGTGTCGATGCCGGCGCTGCCACGGCGGCCGTGCAAACGGCGGCCGCGAGCGGACCCTTGCCGCTGGAGCGGCAAGCGCTTGCCGGGCTGGATTCCGCGACAGCGATAACGCCAGCGGTCGTGGGGACGGAAGTGGACCTCGGCGCGATGCCGGCGCTGGCGCGCGCGGCCGGACGCGACGGCATGGCCGACGTGATGGATGTGCCCGCCGAGGAACTCGAGGCGGTTGTGCGCGAAGCCCACGCGCCGCGCGACCCGGCCCGCGCGGCGCGTGGGCCACAGAGCACGGCGTTGCCGGGCCTCGCGCTTGCCAGGAGCGGCACGGAACTCGCGCCCATGCTCGCCGCGCTGTCCGCTGAGCAGACCGCGGGCGGCGTCGATGCGGCGGCCGAGTTCGCCGTGCCCGCTACGGAGGAAGGAACGGCCGTCAACACCGTGCACAAGTTCGTCGACAACCTGCAGCTCGCACAGACGTTCAATGGCAAGGCGGCACCGCTGCCCGTCCATGAACCGGGCCTGTTTGCCGAACGCCTCAACCAGCAGGTCGCGGTGATGCTGGGACACAATGCGCAGCACGCGCGCCTGGCGGTCAATCCGCCCGAGCTCGGCCCGGTCGAAGTGCGTGTCAGCGTGGTCGGTGACGAGGCGACCATTCAGCTCGTCGCGACGCAGGCGGCAACGCGCGAGGCCCTGGAAGAGGCCCTGCCACGCCTGCGCGCAGCCTTCGCCGACAGCGGCATCGCGCTCGGTGACGCCGGCGTGTACAGCGAAATGCCCGAGCGCCAGGCCCAGGCGCGCGACGAGTCCGGCGGTGACGCACCGGCCTTATCCGCGTTCGGCGAGAACGTCGTTGCGGAAGAGCCGCAGCCATTGCGCATGGTGCGACTCGGCCTGGTCGACGCTTTCGTCTGAACGCGGCCGCTCCCGCGGCGGTGCCCGGCGCCGTCCGCGGACGCCCGCGGTCGTCCCATCCGGAGGCCCGCTGCCGAGATTCCGTCGGAAAGCTGGCACGCCCTTCCCGCCACGTCGCGGGATGTCCGTCAAGAACCCGCCATGAAGTCCGCTCGTCCGCGCGGAAGTGGCTGATTCAGACTCGGTTTGTCACTGGCACGCGCTTTGCAAAACGTCGTTTGCGACAGTTTTCAGGAGCGCTTTCATGGCAGACGACAACAAGGACGCGGCAGCCGCCGGCGGTAAGAAGAAGATCATCATCATCGGTGCGCTGGCCGCCCTGCTGCTCGTCGGCGGTGGCGTCGGCGCCATGTTGATGATGGGTGGCGGCGACGAGGCCGCGGCCGAGACCGCGGCGGCGGAGGAGAAACCGGTCGAGGCGGTGTACATCGACCTCAAGCCCGAGTTCGTCATCAACTTCCGCGATCGCAACAACCGCACCAAGTTCCTCAAGGCGGAGATGGCGGTATCCACGCGCGATACCGATGTCGAGGAGGCGGTCACCCGTCACATGCCGGCCATCCGCAACAACCTCGTGCTGTTACTGAGCCGACAGATCTACGAGGACCTCATTCCCAATGAGGGCAAGGAAGCGTTGCGCCAGCAGGCGCTGGTCGAGGTGCAGACGGTGCTCGAAGCCGAGATCGGCAAGCCCGGCGTGGAAGACCTCTACTTCTCCAACTTCGTGATGCACTGAGCGCGCGAGCCGGAGCCCAACGAGATGTCGAACACCGACCTGCTCTCGCAAGACGAGATCGATGCGCTGCTGTCGGGCGTCGATTCCGGTGACGTCGAGACGGAGATGGACGAGGGCCTCGATGGCGAGGACGCCCGTCAATACGACTTCAACAGCCAGGACCGCATCGTACGTGGGCGCATGCCCACGCTCGAGATGATCAACGAGCGCCTCGCGCGCAACCTGCGCCAGAGCCTGTTCAACATGTTGCGCCGTTCGCCGGTGATTTCCGTCGAAGGCGTCCAGATGTCGAAGTTCGGCGAGTACGTGCATACGCTCCTGATGCCGTCGAACCTGAACATCTTCCAGATGCGTCCGCTCAAGGGTTCGGGACTCATCGTGTGCAACCCGAAGCTGGTGTTCTCACTGGTCGATTGCTTCTTCGGTGGTGAAGGGCGCTTCTACAACAAAATCGAAGGCCGCGATTTCACGATCACCGAGATGCGCATCGTACGGCGCTTCCTCGATATCGTCTTCAACGACCTCGCCGAAGCCTGGGAGCCGGTGCTCGGGGTCGAGTTCAACTACATCAATTCCGAGGTGAACCCCCAGTTCGCCAACATCGTCACACCGAGCGAGGTGGTCGTGGTCTCCACGTTCCACATCGACCTCGAGGCGGGCTCAGGCTACATGCACGTGACCCTGCCCTACGCGATGATCGAGCCCATCCGCGAGCTGCTCGACGCCGGCGTGCAGAGCGACGTGTCCGAGAAGGACGAGCGCTGGAGCCAGATCCTGCGCGAGGAAATCCAGGGCGCTCCGGTCAACCTCAAGGCGACGCTGACGCATGCGCGGGTCACCCTCGGTGACATCCTGAACATGCAGCCGGGCGACATCTTTCCCATCGAGCTGCCCCAGCTCGTCACCGCCCGGGTCAACGAAGTGCCGGTCTTCCGCGGTGTCTACGGCGCTTCGCGAGGCCGTGCGGCCCTGAAGGTCGCCGAGACCATCCGCCACAGCCTGCTGTCCCCCTCAAGCCTACCCCAGGGAGTCATCAAATGAGCGATACCGATACCACCGACAGCGTCGCCGAGGACGATTGGGCCGCGGCCATGGCCGAGCAGGCCGAGTCGGAGTCCGGCGGTGCCGGCGAGGATGTCGCGGCCGCTGCGATGCAGAACCTGACCGCCGAGGCCGTGCCCGGCCAGGTCGGTTCGCTCGACAACATCCTCGACATCCCGGTCACGCTGGCCGTGGAGATTGGCACGACCGAGGTCAGCATTCGCAACCTGCTGCAGTTCAACCAGGGTTCGGTGGTCGAACTCGACCGTCTCGCCGGCGAGCCGCTGGACGTGCTGATCAACGGCACGCTCATCGCCCACGGTGAGGTGGTGGTCGTCAACGAGAAGTTCGGCATCCGCCTGACCGATGTCGTCAGTGCCCAGGAACGTGTGCGCAAGCTGGCCTGAGATGAACACGCTACGCCGCATCGTCACCGTACTGGGCGCCTTGTGCGCAGCGCCCGCGCGCGCGCTCGGCGAGGGCAGCGTGCCGGGTGCCGGTCAGGCGCTGCAGGTATTCGCGGGCCTCGCGATCGTGCTCGTGCTGATCGCCGCGGCGACCTGGGGCGCGCGGCGCCTGCAGGGCTTCCGCCCGCAGGGTCGCGGTCACATCCGTATCGTCGAGGGCCTGGCGGTCGGTGCGCGCGAGAAGCTGCTGCTGATCGAGGTCGACGATCGGCGCGTCCTGCTGGGCATGTGCCCGGGCCGTATCCAGACCCTGGCCAGCTTCGAGGCGGGCACTGCGCCGGCTTCGTTCGACGCGGCGCTCGCCGCCGCGACGGAGCACGAGTGATGGCTCATCAGGCGGGCCAGGGCGCGGCCGCGCGCGGCGCCACCCGCTGGCCGGGGCGCGCGCTGCTCGCGGTGCTGCTGCTGGGTGTCACGCTGCCGGCGGCCGCGATCGGCGGACTCGACGCGTTCTCGGTCACGACCGACGGCGACGGTACGCAGACCTGGTCGGTAACGCTGCAGGTGCTGGTGCTGATGACGGCACTGTCGTTGCTACCGGCACTGCTGCTCGCCATGACTTCGTTCACCCGCATCGTCATCGTCCTCGCGATCCTGCGCCAGGCGCTCGGCACCGCGCAGACGCCCTCGAATCAGATCCTGGTCGGCCTGGCCTTGTTCATGACCTTCTTCATCATGATGCCGGTGCTCGACACGGTCTATCGCGAATCAGCGGCGCCCTATCTCGCCGACCAGATCGGCGGCGCGGAAGCGCTCGAGCGCGCCGCCGGCCCGATGCGCACGTTCATGCTCGAGCAGACCCGCGAGTCCGACCTGACGCTGTTCAACGAGCTCTCCGGCAGGGACGTGCCGGCGACGCCCGATGACGTGCCGTTCTCGGTGCTGGCGCCCTCGTTCATCACCAGTGAGCTCAAGACGGCCTTCCAGATTGGCTTTTTGATCTTCCTGCCTTTCCTGATCATCGATCTCGTCGTGGCCAGCGTGCTCATGTCGATGGGCATGATGATGCTTTCGCCGCTGATCATTTCGCTGCCGTTCAAGATCATGTTGTTCGTGCTGGTCGACGGCTGGGCCTTGATCGTGGGCACCCTGGCCGCGAGCTTCTACGCGTGAGCGGGCCGGCATGAGTCCCGAGACCGTCCTCACCATCGGCGATCACGCCCTCGAGCTGACCATCATGCTGATGGGCCTGCTGCTCGGGCCGGCACTCGCCGTGGGCTTGCTGGTCAGCCTCTTCCAGGCTGCCACGCAGATCAACGAGATGACGCTGAGCTTCATTCCCAAGCTGCTGATCACCGTCGCCGTGCTGATCTTCGCCGGGCCGTTCATCCTCACTTCGATGACCGATTACACCGTGCGCCTCTACCAGGCCATTCCCGGGCTGATCGGCTGAAGGTGGCGGTGATGCATTTCAGCGAAGCACAGCTGTTGCACCTGGTCGCTGCCTGGACCTGGCCGTTCCTGCGCGTCGGCGGTTTCGTCATGGCGGCACCAGTCATCGGCACCCGCGCCGTGCCGATGCGGGTGCGCCTGATCTTCGCGCTTGCGCTCACCGCGGTGCTCGCGCCGATGACGGCGCCGGCGGCGGGCTACGATCCGCTCGATGCCGAGAGCGTGCTCACGGCGATGCACCAGGTAGTCATCGGGGCGACCATCGGCCTGGTGCTGCGCCTGACCTTCTTCGTGTTCGAGTTCGCCGGGCAGCTCGTCAGCCAGCAGACCGGTCTCGGCTTTGCCTCGCTGGTCGATCCGACGACCGGCGCGCAGGTACCGGTGCTCGCGCATTTCTACATCATTCTCGCGACCCTGCTGTTCTTCTCCTTCAACGCCCATCTCGTTCTCATCGAGATACTCGCCGAGAGTTTCGTGCTGCTGCCGGTGGGACCCCGGGGACTGACCTCGGCCGGGGCGGAGGTGGTCCTGGAATGGACCGGTGCGCTGATCTCCGACGGACTGCTGCTCGGGCTGCCGGTCATCGTTGCGCTGCTCGCGATCAACTTCGCGCTCGGCGTGATGGGCCGCGCCTCGCCCCAGCTCAACATCTTCGCGGTCGGTTTCCCGGTCATGATCCTGTTCGGCATGGTCCTCGTGCTGCTCACGCTCGACGGCCTGTCCGAGGCTGCCGAACGGCTCTTCGCCGACGCCTTCGGCACACTGCACACGACCCTGGAGGCACGCTGAGCATGGCCGAGGGTCAGGACGACAGCCAGGAGCGCACAGAACAACCCAGCCAGAAACGGCTGGAAGATGCTCGCACCAAGGGTCAGATCGCGCGTTCGCGCGAGCTGACCACGATGGTCGTGCTGCTGGGCGGTGCGGGCGGCCTCTACCTGACCGCCGGGCACATGATGAACGGCATCGGCTACGTCATGCGAGCGAGCTTCACGGTACCCCGCGCGGAACTGTTTACCACGCGCACCTTGTCCAACCGCGTCATCGAGCACGTGCTCGATGCCCTGGTCGCGCTCGGACCGCTGTTCTTTCTCGCCACGGTGATTGCGCTGTTCGCACCGCTTGCCATCGGCGGCTGGAACTTCAGCGCCGAAGCCCTGCAGCCCAAGTTCAATCGGCTCGACCCGATCAAGGGTCTCGGAAGGGTATTCGGCGTCAAGGGTCTGGTCGAGATGCTCAAGGCACTGGCCAAGTTCGTCCTGATTCTGAGTTTCGCCGTCGTCGCGCTCCGCTTGGAGCAGGACACCATCCTAGGTCTCGCTCGCGGCTCGACCGAGTCGAGCCTCGCAGCGAGCGTCGGGGTCCTGTTCTTCACGTTCCTGCTCGCGAGTATGGCGACCGCGGTGGTGGCCCTCGTCGACGTGCCGTTCCAGCTGTGGCAGCACCACAAGCAGTTGCGCATGTCGCGCCAGGATCTCAAGGACGAGATGAAGGAAACCGACGGCTCGCCGGAGATGAAGGGCCGCGTACGCCAGTTGCAGAACGAGATCGCACGTCGCCGCATGATGGAGGAGGTGCCCAAGGCCGATGTCATCGTGACCAACCCCGAGCACTACGCGGTAGCGCTGCGCTTCGACCCGGCAACCATGGCCGCACCGCTGGTCGTGGCCAAGGGTGTCGACGAAGTCGCGCTCAACATCCGCAAAGTAGCGGCCGCGCACCACGTGCAGGTCATGGAAACCCCGCCGCTCGCGCGCGCGCTGTTCCATACCACCAAGATCAACCAGGAGATCCCGGCCGGCCTGTACGTCGCCGTCGCGCGCGTGCTCGCCTACGTGTTCCAGGTACGTGACGGCATCGCCGCGATGGCACCGACCGAGCTGCCCATTCCCGACGAGTTCGCTTACTGATGGCTAGCCTGACCGGACCCGACGCGACGTTCGATTTCGCCGGCAACCTGCAGCGCTGGGGGATCGGCGTGCCGCTGCTGCTGCTCGCCATGCTGGCGATGATGGTCATTCCGCTGCCGCCGTTCCTCCTCGACATCCTGTTCACGTTCAATATCTCGCTTGCGCTGATCGTGCTCATGGCCGGCATCTATGCGCGCCGCCCGCTGGATTTCGCGGTATTCCCCACCTTGCTGCTGGTGGCGACGCTGCTGCGCCTGACCCTGAACGTCGCATCGACCCGCGTGGTGCTGCTCAACGGCCACGCCGGCCCCGGCGCCGCCGGCAACGTGATCGAGGCGTTCGGCGACTTCGTCGTCGGCGGCAACTATGCCGTCGGCCTGGTCGTGTTCGCGATTCTCGTGATCATCAACTTCGTCGTGGTGACCAAGGGTGCCGGGCGCATCTCGGAGGTCAGCGCGCGCTTCACCCTCGACGCCATGCCCGGCAAGCAGATGGCGATCGACGCCGATCTCAATGCCGGCATCATCACCCAGGAAGAGGCCAAGGTGCGCCGGCGCGAGGTTGCCGGCGAAGCCGATTTCTACGGCGCCATGGACGGTGCGAGCAAGTTCGTGCGTGGCGACGCGATTGCCGGCATCCTGATCCTGTTCATCAACATCCTCGGCGGTCTCGTCATCGGCTCGGTGCAGCATGACATGGCACTCGGCGACGCGGGGCGCGTGTTCACGCTGCTGACCATCGGTGATGGCCTGGTCGCACAGATCCCCTCGCTGCTGCTGGCGACGGCCGCGGCGCTGTTGGTGACGCGGACCTCGACCGAGCACGACGTCGGCGAGCAGGTCGTCGAGCAGCTGTTCGACAACCCGCGCACGCTCGTGGTCACCGGCGGCGTGCTCGCCACGATGGGCGTCATCCCCGGCATGCCGAACTTCGCGTTCCTGCTGATGGCGGCGGGCGCGCTCGGTGCGGCCTGGTGGCGGCAAGAGAAAGCCAAGGCGCGCGCTGCCGAGGCCGAGGTGGCACCGCCACCACCGCCGCCGCCGGCAGAGCACAGCGAATTGTCGTGGGATGACGTGCTACCGACCGACGCCATCGGGCTCGAGGTGGGTTACCGCCTGATCCCGCTGGTCGATCGCGCCCAGAACGGGCCGTTGCTGGGGCGCCTGCGCGGGGTGCGCAAGAAGCTTTCGCAGGAACTGGGCTTCCTGGTGCCGGCAGTGCACATCCGCGACAACCTCGACCTCGAACCCAACACCTACCAGCTTACGCTGCACGGCGCGGTCATCGGTCGTTCCGAGGTACACGCCGACAAGGAACTCGCGATCAATCCGGGCCAGGTCTACGGCGAACTCAAGGGACAGGTCACGCGCGATCCGGTATTCGATCTCGAAGCAGTGTGGATCGGCGAGGACCAGCGCGAGCAGGCACAGTCGTTGGGCTACACCGTGGTCGACGCGAGTACCGTCATCGCCACGCACCTGAGCCAGGTCGTGCAGGACCACGCCGCCGCGCTGCTCGGCCACGAAGAGACCCAGAAGCTGCTCGACGGCCTCAAGAAGACCAACCCGCGCCTGGTCGAGGACCTGGTACCGAAACTCCTGCCCCTGGCGGTGCTGGTGAAGGTGCTGCAGAACCTCCTCGCCGAACAGATCCCGGTGCGTGACGTGCGCACCGTGCTCGAGGTCATCGCCGAGCACGCTGCGCGCACCCAGGACCCGTCACAGCTGACGGTACACGTGCGTGCCGCGCTCGGGCGATTGATCGTCCAGCAGATCAACGGCCCCCAGGCTGAACTGCCGGTCATCACGCTCGACATGTCGCTGGAACGGATATTGCAACAGTCGCTCGAGACGATGAGTACCAACGGCATGGCAATCGAACCCAATCTCGCGAACCGACTGCTCGTTTCGCTGCGCCAGGCGCACGAACAGCGCGAGCTGGCGAACGAGCCGAGCGTGCTGCTGGTGGCCGACAACCTGCGGGAATTCCTGTCCCGCTTCGCGCGGCCGTCGGTGCGCGGACTGCACGTGCTGGGCTTCAACGAAGTCCCGAGCGACCTGCAGTTGCGCATCGTCGCGAGCGTCGGCGACCCGGCGATCAAGGGCAATTGAGGCGCCACGCGTCGGAAGCATGGCGCCAATTAGCGGAACACGGGACAGAACGATGACGGAAACCGGCACGAGGGAATCAGGACGATGAAGGTCAAGCGGTACTTTGCTCAGAACATGCGATCGGCCCTGGACATGATCAAGCAGGAACAGGGGCCGGACGTGCTGATCCTGTCGAACCGCAAGGTCGATGGCGGCGTCGAGCTGATCACGGCCGACGAGATCACCGAACAGGAAGCCGAGCAGCTCGCTGCACGTACCGAGGCGCGTCGCCGGCCGGCGGTTGCCGACGCACCGGCAACCGCGGCGGCAAGCCCTGCCGCCGCCGAGGATGTCGAGCCACTCGTGATACCCGAGGCGCCGGCGCGTGGTGCGGACCTGCCCAAGTCGGGTCCGCGCACCGGGCGCCCGACGGCCAGCATGGAGCGCCTGTTCCCGGACGCGCAGGGAGACCGCGAGTTCCTGTGGACCGATGCCGGTACGGTGGCGCAGATGCGCGAGGAGCTGAAGAGCCTCAAGGGCCTGCTCGAGACTCAGCTCTCCGGCCTCGCCTGGTCGGACTTCGGCAATCGTCACCCGCTGCGTGCGCGCTTGCTGCGCGTCATCTCACAGATCGGAATTTCCGCCGGTCTCGCTCGCGAGCTGGTCGCCGAAGTGCCCGACGAACTCGACTACCGTGCTGGCTGGCATCGCGTGCTGGCGCTGCTGGTGATGCGCCTGAATGTGCTCGAGGATCCGATTCTGCGCCACGGCGGACGCGTCGCGCTGCTCGGTCCGACCGGTGTCGGCAAGAGCACGCTCGCTTCCAAGCTCGCCGCGCGCTACGCCCTGGCGCACAGCGCCGAGCAGGTCGTCATCGTCTCGATGGACGATCGCCGCCTCGGCGCGCATCAACAGATGAAGGCCTTCGGTCGGCTCATCGGCAGCACCGTCTATACGCTGCGCTCGCTGGACGAGCTCGCCGAGGTGCTCGATGACACCGACCGCGGCCGTTTCGTCATTATCGATACGCCCGGCAACGTGCCCGGAGACGCGCGCTACCACGAGCTTGCCGGGGGGCTGGATGCGCTCAATGCGAACATCCAGCTCTACAACGTGCTTTCGGCGACCACTGACTATCTGTCGGCGACCAAGATGTTCCAGGTCACCGCCGACCTGCCGCTCGATGCCTGCATCCTGACCAAGCTCGACGAGGCGGCCACCCTGGGGCCGACCTTGTCGGCGATCATCGAGGCGGGTCTGCCGCTGGCTTATACGAGCTCGGGTCAGCGGGTGCCCGACGATCTCGACAGCGTCGACGCGCGCGCGCTGGTCGAGCGCTGCGTCGAGCTCGCCAAGTCCGCGCCGGCGCCGCAGGACCGGGCCATGGTGGAAAGGGCCTTCATCGCATGAGCCTGCAACACGCCTATGCGCCGTTCGACATGCAGGCCCCGCGGGTCATTGCCGTGACCAGCGGCAAGGGCGGTGTCGGCAAGACGACGGTTTCCATCAACCTCGCCGCGGGCCTCGCCGGTCTCGGTCACGAGGTCGTTCTGCTCGATGCCGATCTGGGCCTGGCCAACGTCGACGTCCTGCTCGGCCTCGCCCCCGGGCGTACGCTGGCCGAAGTGGTGGCCGGGGAGTGCGAGCTCGACGATGTCATCCTCAACGGGCCTTGCGGGATGTCCATCGTGCCCGGCGCCTCCGGCTTCCAGCACCTGGCAGAGCTCGGCCCGCACGAGCGCGCAGGCCTGATCAATGCCTTCGGCCAGCTCGAGCGGCGCATGGACTTCATGATCGTCGACACTGCTGCCGGCATCGCCGCCAACACGCTCGACTTCTGCGCCGCTTCCCACGAAGTGCTGGTCGTCGTGTGCGACGACCCGGCTTCGATCACCGACGCCTACGCGACGATCAAGGTGCTCTCGCAACGCGCCGGGCGTCACCGTTTTCGCGTGCTCGTGAATATGTCCAATGACGACAAGCAGGCCTTGAGGCTGTTCGCTCGTCTGCTCGAGGTCTGTGACAAGTATTTGAACGTATCGATTGATTTTGCAGGAAACATTCCATTCGACACTCGCGTCTCCGCGGCTGTCAGACGCCGGCAGTGCCTGGTCGAGGGCTTCCCCAAGAGTCCGGCCGGTCAGGCATTCAAGAAACTCGCGCAAGTTACCGATAACTGGCCTGCACCCCGTGGTGCCAGCGGCGGCGTGGAGTTCTTCGTCGAGCGTATGACGCGCACGGAATCGCGCGGGAGGGTAGCTCAGGTATGAAACAAATAGCGGCTTACAAGAAAACGGCGGCGTCTAGCGTCAGCGCGCGCAGCCAGCAGGAACTGGTCGATGACTACGCACCATTGGTCAAGCGCATCGCGTATCACCTGATGACGCGATTGCCGCCGACGGTGCAGGTCGATGACCTGATTCAATCGGGCATGATCGGTTTGCTCGAAGCAGCGCGTAACTATGATCCTTCGCAGGGCGCCAGCTTCGAAACCTACGCGGGTATCCGCATCCGCGGCGCCATGTTGGACGAGATCCGAAAGGGCGACTGGGCGCCGCGTTCGCTGCACCGCAAGGTGCGCGCGATCACCAAGGCGGTGGCCGACATCGAGGCACGGCATTCGCGCGACGCGCGCGATGCCGAGGTCGCCGAGGAAGTCGGTATGTCGCTCGACGAGTACTACGCGACGCTCAAGGACGCCACCGGTTACCGGGTGTTCAGCTTCGAGGACCTGCCGGCCGGCGAGGAAGGTATGACAGAGAGCCTCTCCGGGCGTATCCCGGAACCGCTCGAGGACGTCGAGGACCAGCTGTTCCGCGAAGCACTCGCCAACGCGATCTCGAACCTGCCCGAGCGCGAGCGCCTGGTGATGTCCCTGTACTACAAGGAAGAGCTGAACCTGCGTGAGACGGGTGAAGTGCTCGGGGTGAGTGAATCGCGCGTCTGCCAGATTCATTCGCAGGCGCTGATCAGGCTCAAGTCACGCATGTCCGAATGGACCGAATCGAGCTGACGGTTGACGGCTCATGAACCTTTTTATAGCTACCGCTTGCGGAGGCGCTCATGGATAAGAACATGAGGATACTCGTCGTCGATGACTTCTCGACGATGCGACGCATCATCAAGAACCTGTTGCGCGATCTCGGCTTCACCAACATGGACGAGGCCGACGACGGCAGCACGGCACTGCCGATGCTGAAGACCGGCAACTACGATTTCCTGATCACCGACTGGAACATGCCGATCATGGAAGGCATCCAGCTGCTCAAGGAGCTGCGTGCCGACCCGAAGCTCGCGTCGCTGCCGGTGCTGATGGTCACGGCCGAGGCGCGGCGCGAACAGATCGTGCTGGCGGCCGAAGCCGGGGTGAACGGGTACATCGTCAAGCCGTTCACCGCGCAGACGCTGGAACAGAAGATCGGCAAGATCTTCGAGCGCCTCAACGCCGCAGCCTGAGCACAAGGAGCCGTCATGAATGCTGCCGTAGGACAGGACGAAAGCCTCGCGCTGGCTCGCCGGCTGGTCGATGCCATCGAAACCGGAGACAGCAGTGGTGCGGGCGACTTGCTCGCGGCGCTGAACGACGGCCGGTTCGAAGCACTGTTCCAGGAGATCGGCAAGCTCACCCGCGAGATCCACGACACCTTCGGCAATCTGGCGGCGGACGATCGCCTCGCGGAACTCGCGCACGAGCACATGCCCGATGCGCGTGAGCGCCTGAACTACGTCATCGAGAAGACCGAAGAAGCCGCCGATCGGACGCTGACCGCGGCCGAGGCGATGCAGCACGTCAATGACGGCCTGCTCGCGCGCACGGTGAGTTTGCGGGCGGAGCTTGGCGAAGTCGACGACCTCGAATCTCTGCGTGCGATGTTCGGCCGCTTTCTCGATGAGGTCGATACCAGCACGGCGACGTGTCGGGGCAGCGTGACGGACGTGATGATGGCGCAGGAGTACCAGGACCTGACTGGCCAGGTGATCAAGCGGACCATCAACCTGGTCAACCAGGTCGAGGAGAAGCTGGTTCGCCTGGTCAGCGCCTGCGGTGCCGTGGGGCAGGCTGCGGGCGGCACGCGAACGGCGACCGGAGAAGCCGGCGCAGCCCAATCGCACGGGCCGGCGGTGCGTGCCGACGAGCACGTCGTGAACCGCCAGGCGGACGTCGACGAACTGCTGGCCAATCTCGGATTCTGAAGCGCTCACGCAGCTGCACGGCTGCAAGGTAGACGACACCTATGGAGATGGACGACGAGATCCTGCAGGACTTCCTCCTCGAGGCGAGCGAGATACTCGAACAGCTCGATTCTCAGCTGGTCGACCTGGAGTCCGATCCCGCGAGCCGCGAGCTGCTGAACGCGGTCTTCCGCGGCTTTCATACCATCAAGGGTGGCGCCGGCTTTCTCGGTCTCGACAACCTGGTTGCGATCAGCCACAAGTCGGAAGACATCTTCGACCTGCTGCGCAACGGCAAGCTGGGCGTGGATGCCCAGCTCATGGACGTGTTCCTGCAGGTGCTGGACGTGCTGCGCGGGATGTTCGATCAGCTGCGCGATGGCGTACCGCCGGATGCGGCGCCGACGGAGCTGCTCGGCCAGCTCGCCGCTTACGCCGCGGGCAACGTACCGGCGGCGGAGAGCGCGGCGCCCACTGCCTCCGAGGCGGTGAGTGGCCCATCCGCGCCGGCCGCGACAGACACGGACGCGGGCGCGACTCCCGCCGCCGATGCCGCCGTGCCGGCGGACGAGGACCTGATGGCGCACATCGTCGGCGAGATGAGCGCGGGCACCGCCCCTGCCGAAGCGACGCCGCAAGCAGGGACGCCGGACGCCGCATCGGTGGACGGCGGCGACCTGATTACCGAAGAAGAGTTCGATGCCCTGCTCGACAAGCTCGACGGTTCGCGGGCCGCACCGGAGGCGCCCGAAGCGGGTGCGACCGGCAGCGATGATCTGATCACCGAGGACGAGTTCGAGGCCCTGCTCGACCAGCGCGAGGCACGCCAGGCGACGCAGGCCGAAGCCACCCCCGGTTCACCGGCTACGCCGGGCGATCTGATTACCGATGAAGAATTCGAAGCCGTGCTGGACGACCTGCATGGCGCAGGCTGCTTCGATGCCGCTAGCGTGGCCAGCGCGCCGGCAGCGCCCGAGCCCGCGGCAGTCGAGCCCGTCAAGACCGATCCCGTGGCCGTCGAGCCCGTGGCGGCTGATCCCGTCGCGACCGAGGCTGCCGACCTGCCGGTTCCGCCGGCACCTGCCGTTCCTGCCGCTGCCTCACGGACGCCAGCACCGGCTGGTGGCACGCCCAAGGAGACCACGGTGCGTGTCGAAACCGAAGTGCTCGATCGGATCATGAACATGGTCGGCGAGCTCGTGCTGATCCGCAATCGTCTCACCAACCTGCAATCCGTACTCGGCGACGAAGACGTGACCGAGACCGTGGCCAACCTGGACGTCGTCACCAGCGATCTGCAGACGGCCGCGATGAAGACCCGCATGCAGCCGATCAAGAAGGTATTCGGCCGCTTTCCGCGCGTGGTGCGCGACCTCGCGCGCAGCCTGAACAAGAAGATCGATCTCGACATGCGCGGCGAGGAGACGGATCTCGACAAGAATCTGGTCGAGGCGCTGGCCGACCCGCTCGTGCACCTGGTGCGTAACTCGATCGACCATGGTATCGAGATGCCCGATGAGCGCGTCGCGGCGGGCAAGCCGGCCAGTGGCAAGGTCGAACTCTCCGCGGAGCAGGCCGGTGACCAGATCCAGTTGCTGATCCGCGATGACGGCAAGGGCATCGACGCCGAGGCGCTCAGGCACAAGGCGATTGCCTCGAATCTGCTCGAGGAAGACGCAGCGAACCGTCTCAGCACGCGCGAATGCTTCGAACTCATCTTCCTGCCGGGCTTTTCGACCAAGCAGGAGATTTCCGACATCTCCGGTCGTGGCGTGGGCATGGACGTGGTGAAGACCCGCATCACGCAGCTGAACGGCACTATCGCCATCGATTCGGAACTCGGCCGCGGCACGACAATCACCATCAACGTGCCGCTGACGCTCGCCATCATGCCCACGCTGATGGTCGTGCTCGGCAGCCAGGTTTTCGCCCTGCCGCTGGTCAACGTGCAGGAGATCATCAACTTCGAGTCAGGCCAGGCGCGCGAGGTCGACGGCCGCAAGACGCTGGTCGTGCGCGGTCGCGCGATACCGCTGTTCTACCTGTCAAACTGGCTGGTGCGCGGCGTGGGCGACTTCAGTGAGCAGAGCGGGCACGTGGTCGTCGTGCGGGTCGGTAATCAGAGCGTCGGCCTGCTGGTCGATGACCTCATCGGCCAGGAAGAGGTGGTGATCAAGCCGCTCGGCGCCCTGCTTCATGGCACCAAGGGATTCGCGGGCGCGACCATCACCGGCAACGGAAAAATCGCACTGATTATCGATCTGCCCGGTCTGCTTGCCGCGTACGCGCGCCGCTAGCTGCCGATCCGAAGGAGGGACGGAAACATGCGGGGCCGCACGATCAGGGTTCTCGTGGTCGACGACTCGGCTTTGTTCCGACGCCTGGTCACGCGTGCGCTCACCGCCGATGCATCGCTCGAGGTGGTGGGCGAGGCGCCCGACGGTGAACAGGCGGTCGCCATGGCGGCACGCCTGGCGCCGGACGTGATCACCATGGACGTCGAGATGCCGGTGATGAACGGCAT
>Ga0180435_10002187_pt1 | contig 20073 bp, 22 predicted proteins | sample SS_ome_3_FD_132467 | JGI IMG/M metagenome (GOLD analysis project Ga0180435, IMG submission 132467) | Hypersaline lake sediment archaeal communities from the Salton Sea, California, USA - SS_3_S_1 metaG | ecosystem: Environmental > Aquatic > Non-marine Saline and Alkaline > Hypersaline >...
ATGGAAGCACTCTTTACGGAGTTCAGAGAGGGCGAGACGCTGGAAGCCCGGTTGGCTCACGATGCGGATCAACTCGCTCTGGTGTTGGAATTGAAGACTTTGCAAGACGTCGGCCACGACGGTCCGGAGGCGTGGCTACCACATGTTATGGGGCGATTGAAGACCGATGTGGCTAAAGATGTTGCCCGGCAGGTGTTGGAGACTGATTCCGATGGCTGGTGGTTTGAGGAAAAGTATGGTAACCGGGTTTGATGCCATCGTCGGCCAAGACCATGCGGTGAGTCTTCTCGTTCGCATGCTCGAACGGGACAGATTGCCCCACGCCTTGTTGTTTTCAGGCGTTGATGGTGTGGGTAAACAAACGACGGCCAGAGTCCTGGCGACGGTGATGAATTGCCGGAACTCGGATCGTACCTCCGCCTGTATGGTATGTCCTTCCTGTAAACAATCCATGTCGGGCAACCACCCGGATGTGATTACCATTGAACCTCGGGGGCGGTTTATTAAGCTGGATCAGATGCGAAGCCTGCAAAAGCAGATTCGTTTTGCCCCGTTGGCGGGGGCACACCGGGTAGTTATTATTAATGAAGCCCAGGAAATGAATATGGAGGCCGCCAACGCTATTTTGAAGTTGTTGGAAGAGCCCCCGAAGAATACATACATCGTCATGACCTGCCGTCAAGTATCGGATCTGGTTCCGACCATCGTTTCCAGGTGTCAGCAGGTGGCCTTTACCCCACTTCCCGTCGCTGCAATTGCCGCGGAGCTTGTAAAAAGACGGCAACTCGACCAGGATACGGCGATGGCCGTTGCTTCTTTGGCGAAGGGCAGCATCGGTAACGCGTTGTCGTGCAACGTGGAAAAGTGGCTGGCCTGGCGGAAGGCATGTTTGGATGAGATTGCGTCCCTCCCCAGAAAATCGATGTATAAGACCTTGGTTGTGGCCGAGGGGCTAACCAAACCGAAGGACAAGGTGCAGGATGTATTGGATTTGGTGCTGATGTGGTTTCGAGATATCTTGATGTATAAGCTGCAACCATCGAACGTCATCAATACGGACCGAATGACGACCATCGTGGATCGGTCTGCAAACTTCTCGATAGAACACCTCCTGGCGATCATTTCGGCCGTGTTCAGGGTGCAGCGAGCAATTGAGCAAAACGCAAACCCAAGGCTTGCTTTTGAGGTGTTGTTGATTTGTCATGTCGGGCTTGCCGGTCTCAGGAGGGAAGCGGGCCGTGCTGTTGCAGGAGGAGCGTGATGCCCGGTGGCCCGCCGAGGGGCACGCCGGTGCGCTCGCAAGAAATCTCTTGTAATGCCAATGGAATATAGGATAACATAATATGTTTATGAGGACTGATATATGAGCAAAGTGGTGGGGGTGAGATTCAAGACACAGGGGAAGATTTATGATTTTGATGCCGGCCACTTTGTTTTATCTCCCGGCGCCGAGGTGATACTGGAAACCGAAAAAGGGCTTGCTTTCGGGCAGGTGGTGACGGGGCCACGGGTTGTCGGTGACCGAAAACACAAACCCCCGTTGAAGAAAGTGTATCGTTTGGCTAATGATGAAGATATGGCACAGCACCGACGTAACCTGGAATATGAGCGGGCCGCCTATGTCTATTGTATGGAATGTATTGGGAAACTCGGTCTGGCCATGAATCTGGTATCTGTAGAAACCCTTTTCGATGGATCAAAGTTGACCTTCTTCTATACCGCCGACGGACGGATCGACTTTAGAGAGCTGGTCAAGATGCTGGTCAAAAAATATCGAAAACGGATCGAAATGCGGCAAATCGGAGTTCGCAACAGGGCGAAGATGTGTGGCGGTGTCGGGCGGTGCGGGCATGAGCTGTGCTGTTGTTCTTTTATTAGCAGCTTTCAACCGGTTTCCGTGCGGATGGCCAAGGAACAGGGTCTGTCCTTGAACCCGAGTAAAATCTCAGGTCTTTGTGGTCGCCTTATGTGCTGCTTGGCCTTCGAATACGACATCTATGCCAGTTTCAAGGGCAAGTTCCCGAAATGCGGAAAGACGATTAAGACCAAGGCCGGCAAGGGCAAAGTGTTGCGACACAATGTGTTGAAAGAGAACGTGACCGTTCAGCTTGAAGAGGGACGAGAAGTGGACATCCATCTGAAAGATATTGTGAGGAAATGATAGCGGAGAGGAGCGTTGTATGCCAGCACCCTTTTATGTGACCACCCCGATCTATTATGTGAACGCCAGGCCCCACCTGGGCCATGCCTATACCACCATCGTGGCCGACGTGACCCGTCGTTTCCATCAGATGAAGAACGAAGACACCTTCTTTTTGACGGGAACGGACGAACATGGAGACAAGGTGGTCCGGGCGGCCAAGGAGGAAGGCCTGAGTCCTTTGGCTTATGTAGACAAGATCAGTGGTCTATTTCGTTCCCTTTGGCCGGAGCTGGACGTAGCGCCGGACTATTTCGTTCGAACCACGGACTCTGGACACATGCACGTGGTTAGAGACATACTCCAAAAGATATATGACACCGGTGATATCTACTTCAGCGAGTATGAGGGGGCATATTGCTACGGATGTGAGCGGTTTTACACGGAGCGAGAGTTGGAAGATGGGAAGTGTCCGGACCATAAGACAGAGCCCGAAGTGATCAAAGAATCAAACTATTTTTTCAGAATGAGCAAATACCAAGACTGGTTGATCCAGCACATCAAGGAGAATCCCGGATTCATTTACCCGGAGCGATATCGAAATGAGGTGCTCTCCTTCTTACGGGAACCGCTGGAAGACTTATGTATATCCCGTCCCAAGACGCGACTCAAATGGGGGATCACCCTCCCTTTTGACGACGCATATGTAACCTATGTCTGGTTTGATGCGCTTTTGAACTATGTTTCCGCCTTAAACTATCCGGAAGGGACGCTTTTTAAGAAATACTGGCCGTCCGTTCGACACATTGTCGCCAAGGATATTTTGAAACCGCACGGTATTTATTGGCCGATCATGCTCAAGGCCGCCGGGATACCGGTATATCAGCAGCTTTATGTTCACGGATATTGGAACGTGGATGAGACCAAGATGTCCAAAAGTCTGGGCAACGTGGTGGATCCACTGGAACTCAAGAGCGTATACGGCGCAGACGCCTTTCGCTACTTCTTGCTCAGAGAAATGGTGTTTGGATTGGACTCGAGTTTCAGCGAGCAGGCTTTGGTTCAACGCATCAACGCCGATTTGGCCAACGATTTGGGAAATCTGTTCAGCCGAAGCCTTACCATGGTTCACAAATACCTGCAAGGCGTGGTACCGGCGCCGGATAAAGCGCTGCAAAGCGATCTGGAACGGGGGCTTCAATCGGATATCCAAAAAACCATTATAGAATATGCCGCCTGTATGGAGGCGTTTGAGTTTCACAAAGCGCTGATCGCCTTGTGGGAGCTCATCGGCTGCATCAACAAATATATCGATGTGACCGCGCCGTGGCAATTGGCCAAGAAAAAATCCCAGTTCAAGCAATTGGAACAGGTGCTTTACAGTATTTTGGAGGGCCTGCGTGTGGTGGCCACGCTGCTTTACCCGGCGATGCCCCGCATGTCTGCGGCCATGCGGGAACACTTGGGATTGTCACCGGACTGGGAAAATCTGGAACAAGTCGGGGTGTGGGGACGCATACCATCGGGCGGAAAGCTGCCCAAGACGGCAAGCTTATTTCCCAGGATTGAAATCGACAAAGCGGAGGCGGGAGGTGAGGGAAAAATGGGGCTTTCGGAGACACGACGCGGGGCCGGAAAGCCCTCTGTCCCGGCTACCCGTTTCCAAGAGTTGGATTTTCGATCAGGAATCATCCTTGCCGCTGAGCCTGTGCCAAGGGCGAAGAAACTTCTCAAGCTCAAAGTAGACGTCGGCGAAGAACTGACGATAGTTGCCGGTATCGCCGGAGATTATGTTGTTGAAGACTTGCCGGGCTTACAAGTGGTTGTGTTGACCAACCTGAAGCCGGTCAAGCTGATGGGTATACGCTCCGAAGGGATGGTGCTGGCGGCGGCGCAAGAAAACGGAACGTCTCGGCTGCTTACCATTGATCGTCCTGTGGCGCCCGGTACGCCGATAAAATGATCACAATAGAAGGCAAAAAAAGAAACGCCCCTTCGATGAGGGCGATCCAAAGGGGCGTTTGGAGTATGGGCCATCAAAAAGAGCCGGCCGGCGGTGAAAAACGGTGCGTTAGATGGCCTCTTTCAATTTCTTTCCCGGTTTGAAACGGACTGTGTTGCTGGCCTTTATTTTTATCTTTTCGCCCGTGGCGGGGTTTACCCCTTTCCTTGCCTTGCGACGGACCTTGGCAAAGGTCCCAAACCCAACAAGCGTGAGTTTGCCATCCTTTTTCTTCAAGGCTTTCTTGACAGAGGTCGTGAAGGAATCCAACGTCTTGTTGGCCGCCGCTTTTGAGATGCCGGCATCCTTCGCCATTTGCTCCACCAAATCCGCTTTCGTCATAGTTCTCTCCTCCTTTTTTGTGGTAGATGAGTCCCCTTCGTTTAGTCTCCGACTTAATTAAACAGGAGGGTCGGAAATGTCAAGAAAATACGTTTCAACCCCATCCTCGTGAAAGCAGTTGCCACCTCACTTAATATGTGCTCTGGGGCGCAGTACTGCTCCAATAGCCGTTGGGTTTATAACCGCCAATAGGAAAAACCCATTTTATGGGCCTCTTCTTTGGAGTAAATCCCTTTGACGTCTACCAAGATGGGTTCATTTCCCGCTGACAAGGTTCTGAGCTTGTCAAAATCGAGACTGTCAACGTAGAAGGTGTGGGGAACGGCGAGAATGACGGCATCATAAGGTTGGTAATCGTTTATATCGGCGATGAGGTCGATGTTCAGTTGCTTCTTGACCTCTTCTTTGTAGGCCAAGGGGTCGTGAACATATGTTTGCACCTCATAGTCTGCCAATTCAATTAAAATATCAACTACTTTGGTGTTTCGGATATCGCTTATGTTTTCCTTAAAGGTGAGCCCCAATAGCAACACTTTGCTCCCCTTTACGGTCTTACCTTTCTTGATCAATTCCTTGATGGTACTGACTGCTACATATTTGCCCATGCTGTCGTTAATCCGTCGACCGGCGAGAATGATTTCCGGGTGATACCCCACGCTTTCTGCTTTAGAGGTCAGGTAATAGGGATCCACACCGATACAGTGCCCACCCACCAGACCGGGATCGAATCTGAGAAAATTCCATTTTGTTCCTGCGGCTTCCAGGACTTCTTGGGTGTCAATTCCGATTTTGTTGAAAATGATAGCCAGTTCGTTCATGAGGGCGATATTCAAATCCCGTTGGGTATTCTCTATTACCTTGGCGGCTTCGGCTGTTTTGATGTTTGATACCAGATGGACTCCGGCGATAATCACCGCGTCATAAATGTCGGCCAGAAACTTACCGACGTTTGCTGTGTCCCCGGCGACCACCTTTTGAATCTTGTCAATGGTGTGTTCCCTATCCCCGGGATTGATCCGCTCCGGAGAGTATCCGACATGGAAGTCGACCTTCCAGGACAGGCCGCTTTCGGTTTCCAATATGGGAACACAAATATCTTCCGTGACCCCGGGGTAAACGGTCGATTCATAGACGACCACGCTCCCCGGGACAAGCTGCTTTCCGATGAGTTCACTTGCCCCCTCAATCGGTCGAAGATCAGGTGTGCGGTCCTTGCTTATAGGTGTGGGCACGGTGACGATAACCAGTCTGCACCCGCTGATGTCGCTAACGGAATGAGTGAATGTGATGCCGCAGCTGTCAAGTGTCGATGAATCAACCTCGCGGGTCCGATCAATACCGTCTTTAAGTTCCGCCACCCGCCTTTCATTAATGTCGAATCCCACGACCCGATACTGTCGGGCCATAAGGGTGGCCAGAGGAAGTCCCACGTAACCGAGCCCTATGATGGCGACGTTCTCCCGACCGTTTCTGAAGTCTTCTTGTGCAAGCATACATCGTTCTCCCGATGATATATTATGAGATGATATGTTATGAGGAAATTCCAGCCAGTTTCAGCACTCAGGGCTCGCGATTCTGTGAAGTTATTTTTGCGCGAACCCTTAGTTTAGCCAATCACCGATGGCCTGAGCGATGCTTCGGCAATTAAGACCGACGGGGCACTCCGGTGCATCTTGCACCAGGACCCGTTGATTTACCACGGACTGGGGAACTGTGTCATCCCTAATGATATGGCCAAGGTAATGCAAGGGCAGACTCAAGAAATTCTTGCAGACGCCGTCCATGTGTGCGAACAGTCGGTGCGCTTCGTTTTCATCTCTTACCGAGTTGATGACGATGCCGAAAGATTTTGTTTGAAAACGTTGGTGCATGACCTTGATGACCGCATAGGCGTCGGTCATGCTGGTAGGCTCTTTGTTAAGGACGATCACGTTTTTGGGGGCAAAGAGGTTGAATTGGAGTACGACTTCCGAGATGCCGGCGCCGGTGTCGAGCAATATTTCATCATATTCCGGGATGATGGTATTTAGGGTTGCCTTGATGGTTTGGAGTTTTTCATACATCAGTTGGCCCATTTCTTTTACGCCGGAACTGGCGGGTAGGAGATCGAAGCCGGCCCCGGTGGCGACAATGACATCCCTGATGTCGCGCCCATCGAAGATGACGTCCTGAAGGGTGAGATCGGGGGCGACGCCAAGAAGAATGTCCATGTTGGCAAGTCCGAGGTCACAATCAACCACCAGAACTTTTTTTCCCGCACTGACGAAGCAGGATGCCAGATTGGCCGTAAGAAATGTTTTGCCGACTCCGCCTTTTCCACTGGCAACGGCGGTGAGAGAAGTGCCTGTGGTGCCTAAGCGACTATTCATCATTTCGAGATCCCAGTAAGGCTGTCTTTTCGTCACAGGAGACCGATGTCATCGTATCCACGTTGGGTAGCCGACCGTCATAGCAAATACCGTCTTTTCCTCTTTCCTTTGCTCTGTACAAGGCTTTGTCGGCCGAACGGATGAATTGGTTCATGTCGAGCTCGCCGGACCGTTCCGGTTCGTATTCGGCGACGCCGATACTAACCGAGAAGTGTTTCTCCAATTCAGGGGAGAGGATGGAAACCGCCGCATTCAGGCGTTCCGCGATGCGTACGGCGTCCGCCAGGTCTGTCGCCGGCATAATTACCGCAAATTCATCTCCGCCGTAGCGACACATAATATCCGTGGGCCGAAGTTTTCTTGCCAGTGCCTGAGATGCCTGCACCAAAAAGGTGTTTCCCCTGTCGTGGCCGAAGGTGTCGTTTATCTGTTTGAAATCGTCCAGATCGATCATGATGAGGGCGCACGCTTGCCCGGTGCGCATGGTTCTAGCCATTTCTATGTCGAGTTGTCGGGCGAAAAATCGGTAATTGTAGAGTCCTGTGAGTTCGTCGGTTAGACTCAACGAGCGTAAATGTCGGTTTTCTTTTTCCAGAGCGGCCAGCTTGGTTGTCAGGTCTTCGGGGGCGGTGAGAACCAGATCGCTTGCCGCTTTCAAGGCTGCTTTTTCCCGTTCCGAAAGGCTGTCGGCGAAAAGAATGAATAACTCACCGTGTGGGTCGGTTCCCCCTTGCTTCCATGCTTTTACCCCCCCTGCCTTTTCCAGTACGGAAAGCAGATCGGAATGGAGCTGACCGTCGTTGGATCGGGCTAACGGATAGACTGCTTTGTGGGAGTGGGTTTTAGGCACCGGTGTCTTATTTCCTGATGATCGAGTCGTATCGGTTTAAACACGTGTTATTATGCAAAGTATATGCCGTTTCGTCTGGCTGATTCGGTCCCAAAGTGGATTCCATTACCCTTGCCGGCGGGTTGTGTACCCAGGCTTGCTGCCCGGGATGAGCTAAGCGGATGGGGGGATGGGGGACAGGGATTGTCAGACACCCAAAACAGTGACGGCTACAGGCCTTTGTCGGGGTTTGTTGTCATGATTGATGACGACCACCTGTTGCCACGTTCCCAGTGCCAGGGCGGACGCCCTTACCGGCAGAACAATACAAGGGCCCAACAACGCCGCTTGGACATGGCTGTGCCCGTTGCCGTCATGCCAGGCCATTTCGTGGGCGTAATCAGCCTCGGGAGGTGCAAGCTGCCGGATCGCCCTTTTGAGGTCTTCCACGACCCCCGGTTCATACTCGATGGTGGTGATCGATCCGGTCGATCCGATCACCGTGGCGTGCAGTGTGCCGTTTTCTATTTTCGATTTTTGAACAATTGTCGCCAGGTCTTGTGTGATATCTCTGATATCGGGACCTGTCTTTAGGGGGACCTCTATGTTTTCACTGTGGATGGTGGGTATGGGTGAAGACATCGGCTTTCTCCTGCTGTCGTAAGGTTGATTTTTTACGACTTGATCACTATTGTCAAATTAAAAAGTAGACCTGAATCCACGTATGTCTTTCAATAATACATTTTTCAGTTTTTTTGGCGGTGGATTTTGGCAGACGGGAGGCTATCATGAAAAGCTATCGAAAGGAAATCTGGTTTGATGTTCCCACGCGGCGGGCATTTATCAATATCACCCCGAAGGTGGTGGATGCCTTGAAGGAAAGTGGTGTCAAAGAAGGTCTTCTTCTGTGCAACGCCATGCACATTACGGCATCGGTGTTTATTAACGATGACGAGTCAGGCTTGCACGCCGATTATGATGAATGGCTGGAGCGACTGGCACCTCACGAACCCGTATCCCAGTACCGACATAATGTGGGAGAAGACAATGCAGACGCCCATATGAAACGGCAAGTTATGGGGCGGGAGGTCGTCGTTGCGGTAACGGACGGCCAGCTCGATTTCGGCACGTGGGAACAAATCTTCTATGGGGAGTTTGACGGTCGTAGAAAGAAGCGGGCCCTGATCAAGATTATTGGTGAATAATCCGGTCGTGTTCTTTTTGTGGAAATCGAACCGAACGTCGATTTGGCCGCCTATTTGTCCCAAAATGATCTGCTCCAACGGCAAGAAATCTTGTCAACGGCCGCAGAAGCGGATATATATTTAAGGTGGCGTGGGGACCAACTTAGAAAACGCCATTTTGGTTCTGAGGATAAAATGATCCACGACGTCTCGGTGGAGGCGTTTTAGTATGTGGCGGGTGTGATAGTTCATGGGGCAGAGACGCGTTATCACCTATCCGGATCCGGTTTTGCGAAGTCCCGCCGAACCGGTTGCGAATATCGACGGCAAATTGCAAGCACTGATCGACGACATGGCCGACACGATGTACAGTGCACCCGGCATCGGGTTGGCAAGCAACCAGGTGGGTGAACCCTGTCAGGTATTCGTGTTTGATGTATCTCCCAAAGATCAGCCGAGAAACCTCATGGTGGTGATCAATCCCGAGATTGTGGAAAGTGAGGGGGCCCTGGTGACGGAAGAGGGGTGCCTGAGTGTGGTTGATTACGCTGCGGAGGTGAAGAGAGCCCACACGATCACGGTGAAAGGCCTGGATAGAGAAGGAAATCCGATTACGATAAGAGAAGAAGGGCTGGCCGCGGTGGTTCTACAGCACGAAATCGATCACCTCAACGGAAAGCTCTTCATCGATCACGTGAGCAAACTAAAACGTGAACTGTACAAAAGGAAACTTCGCCGGAAATTGAAAGATAAATAGCATTACGTTTTTACGGGTACCAGCCTGAAGTCATCTCCCTCTTGTCTCAGTTCCAAGCCGTACATCTGTATGGTCGTGGTCATTGGCCGGCCAAAGAAAAAGTCCATGGTTTCCCGGTTCAGCTTGAGCTTTTCCGGAACAAACGTTCTTACCACCTGGTCATAGTGGAGTAGGTCCAGAATCTGCTCCGCCGCTCCGGTCGCCCCCGGTCCATTCAGGGCCTCCACTGCATCGGCCATCGTTTGATAGGCACACCGGGCTTCGTGGGCGACGATGACCTTTTGGATATCTTCTCCGGGTTCCATGAAGTGGGTCCTTTGTAAGTAAGGCAAGATCATTACCTGTCGCAAAGGGTCGGGGTCCCAGCATTTCAGTGCCCGACATTCCATCGGTCTATGGGAATAAATCCGGCAGGCCCTTTCGCTGCTGTCGTAGAACCGGCACGCCCAGGTTTCTTCCCCAACCCCTTTGATTTTGATGATTTCATGGTTGAGGGGGGCCGGCGTGTCGTCAATGTTCCGAACGATCTCCCCTTTCCTCAAGGTATAAAGATCCTGTTTGTCGATTATCCCCGCCGTCACCAAGGACTGATCCTCTATATGAAGGGCGGGCCCACCCTTTACACAACAGGTACCACACCGCCGGCATCCGGTTTGGCGACGATTTTTTGTGCGCTTTGCCATTTACTTTGGCCTTGAAAGGCATCAAAAAACCAACAACCCCGCCATCGAGGGATGGCAGGGTTGTTGGTCTTCTCGTTGTAGATGGAAACTAGGTCGTCTCGACTTGAACCGCCTGGGGGCCCTTGTCGCCCTGTTCCACGTCAAAGCGGACCCGTTGGCCTTCGTATAAGGTCTTAAATCCAGTTCCGAGTATAGAGCTATAGTGGACAAAGACGTCTTGTCCCTCATCCATGTTGATAAAGCCGTAGCCCTTTTTTTCGTTAAACCACTTCACCGTGCCTTCAGCCATTTCCCTACCCTCCTTTCGAGTACTGTTCTTAAATCCGGGCGTTTCAGCCTTTCGAGCCCCGCGTCCCGTTGGGGCCTAGCCAGGGATATGGATCCGGCGAACAAAAAAAGCCACCAGGGTCTTTAGACCTTGATGGCATCGATTATACTTCGCAATTGTTCCAATCCCTAAACCAACACTGTGTGTTTCTTACAAATACCCATCAACGACTTTCCTCTAGCACCACCGGGAGACCAATGTCAAGGAAATTTGATGGCGTCGTAAAAAGTCCAGTATCTGCGTTGCGCTGCATACCTCGTCACTGCGACGTACGCTAGGTACGCCTCATTCCTCGGTATTTGCGGCGCCTTGGTCTTGAACTTTTTACTTAGCCATCCCAAAATTGAGTTTTTACGAATTGATCAAATTTGAGACTCAAAAGACCTTTACGTGGAGCTTTCGCTGTCGAGGGCCGTCAAATTCGCAAAAGAGGATCCCTTGCCAACGCCCCAGGACCAACCGCCCTTTTTCTATCTCCACGAGTTCTGATGCCCCTACCAGCGTGGCTTTTATGTGGGCTGGCGAGTTTCCTTCGAGATGCTTGTACGGTGCTTCCCACGGAACGATCGAATCAAGGACCATCCGGATGTCCGCCTTGACGCTCGGATCCGCATTTTCGTTAATGGTGACGGCGGCGGTGGTATGGGGGACAAAAAGTAGGCATAGCCCTTCTTCAATCCCGGTGGAACGGACGTAGCTTTCAATATCATTAGTTATTTCAAGCAGGTGCGTTCTGGCGGTGGTTTTGACTGACAGGATCGTGTTCATAAGTCCTCAATTCCCTCAAAAAAAAAGGGCTTTACAGTGATGTAAAGCCCTTTTTAAATCAATTTCATACGGCAAACAAACGTTTCCGCCGATGTTGATTACACACATCCGGTCGGTTTCGGAAGCCCTGCCATCTTGCACGCGCCTTTGCCGGGTCCTGAGGGGAAAAGCTCATAGATGTGTTTCAGTTTGAAGCCGGTAACCTTGGAAAGCACTCGCACCATTGGGGCGATGCCGTTCTTTTCGTAGTAATCGCGGAGAACATCGATCAGCTTGTGATGCTCATCCGTCAGTTCATCAATACCCTCGACCTGCTTAACGTGTTGTACCCATTCGGGGCACCAGTTATCGAAGGAATCGATAAACCCATCTTCGTCCACAGTAAACGTTTTTCCTCCAAATTCAACGGTTGCCATACGTAACATCCTCCTTTTGCTAATGTTTTAAAACTTGTTGTCTATAACCTAGCATCGAATTTACAAGCTTTAGCCGTTGACTATTACACAAAAAAAAATCGTTTGTCAATAACAAAAAGTGGGAATCCCTGCTGAGCGCGTTTTCCGGATCAAGTTTGCCGAAGAGGCCGGGAGGCTGATTTTTATCTATCCTATGGAAATACCGACCTCGTCTCTGCCGGAATGTTCTTGGAGGTAAACGTTAATCATCATGTTGTGTATTGTTTCGATATACTTTCCCACGTAGTTGGCCTGGATGGGCAATTCCCGGTGTCCTCGGTCCACAAGGACGGCCAATTCGATACGGTCCGGTCGGCCGAAGTCGATAAGTGCATCCATGGCCGCCCGAACGGTGCGCCCGGTAAAGAGGACGTCATCCACCAGGACGACCTGTTTTTGATCCAGCGAGAACGGGATTTGGGTTTGCTGTACAACGGGCTGGTGTCCGATTCGGGTCCAATCGTCCCGATAGAGGGTGATATCGAGGTCTCCCCGAGGGATTTCCGTTCCGTCCACTTTGCGAATCCGTTCCGCAATTCGATCCGCCAGAAAAACCCCCCCGGTCCAGATGCCGATGAGGACCAGATTCTTCGCGCCCCTGTGCGTTTCCAAGAGTTCGTGAGTCATCCGGTTTAAGATCCGGCTGATGTCGGATGCCTGTAAAATGACTTGTTCCATTGGGTATCGCTACTTTCTCAACGGGTAAAATTGATGGCGTCTAAAAAGCTGGGTTAAGCCGCCCAGTGGGCTAATCTGACCTACGAGCGTTGGGACCGCTTCAAATTTCAATGCGCCTAACTGTCCGAGGCCTCTAGAGACTCTTGATACCGTTGGCGGGGTGGCCCGTCGGAAGCACCACGGACGTTGCAAAAGACCCATATAACATACTCAGAAAGGACAGCCCCAACGGAATTTAGGGTCTCTTGGGGCCGAGTTTTAGGCTGATTGAAATTTGAAGCGGTCCCAACGCAGGACCGTGCGTCAAAGGTCGTACAGGGTGTCATCCCGGTGCGGTTTGGCCTTTCTGACTTTCGCCCCTTTCTTGCCTTCAAAAATAAAGGGTTCCTCCTGCTCGATCAAATCGCCCATTTCCGCCTCCACTTGTTCGGGGTCCTCACCGGCTTCCATGCGTCGAAGGGCCTCTTCCATGCTTGGTCCCAAGGAAGCGCCCGTTGCATCCGTAAATTTTCGCATCAGCTGGGCGGCTTGGCGAGGGTCATCTTCATTGATCCCGTCGGCTTCCCTGGCCAACACGTTCATGGCCTTTTCCATTTTTGATTCGTCTATGGGAAGGTCGTCTGAATCTCCTTCCTCTCGGTCTCCAGAGATACGGGCGAAGGCCGACATTTGTCGCTTGAGAAATTTCTTTTTACATTTCGGACAACTGGGCCGCTTGGACGTGTTTACGGTCTTGGAAAAAAAATTGAAAATGGTATGGCAGTCCTCACAATAAAACTCGTAAACGGGCATTTTGCTTTCTTCCCACCTCCGTTCTATCAACAGACTGAAGCTATGTGTCCCTTTTTACAGCGCGTTTAGGCCGACTGACGGTTCGATCTCCATCGGCCGACCCAATCCCGAACTTGAGCTTTGTAGATGACCGTAAGAGTATAAATTTAAACCCCATTCGGGGTCAAGCTATTTGGGAGGGTCCCCCTGCCATGCGTATTCCCGGGCGATGGGATAGCGTCGTCCATACCCGAATGATTTGGTCGTAACCTTAAGTGTGGGCGGGGCTTGGTATCTTTTGTACTCGTTGCGATCGATCCGGGCGATGGTTTCTGAGACCACTGCGGGGGCCGGGCCCATGGACGTGATGGTGTCAGGATCCAGATTCTTTTCGATGTAGGCCTGAGATATCTTGTCCAACACAGGATACGGCGGCAGGTCGTCCGAGTCGGCTTGACCGGGGATTAATTCCGCCGAGGGCGCCTTGTCCAAAATGGGCTGAGGGATGATCGTGCCCATGGCATTGATTTCTTGGGCCAGTTCGTAAACCAGGGTCTTGGGCACATCGGCGATTACAGCCAATGCCCCAACCATATCGCCGTAAAGGGTACAATACCCCACCGCGAGTTCGGATTTGTTCCCGGTGGCGAGAACCAATGCCCCCCGGCTATTGGAAAGGGCCATCAAGATGACCCCCCGCAGGCGGGCTTGAATGTTTTGTCCGGTAACGGTCGTTTTGATGTCTCCCAGCAGGGGGACCATCTCGCCGAGAGACGCCTCGAATATCTTGTCTATCGGGATTCGGAGGAGTTCGATGTCCAGATTGGTGGCCAGTGTTTCAGTATCGCGCCCGGTTTCAGAGGCGGTAAACGGTGACGGCATAAACACCCCGGTTACATTCTCCTTACCCAAGGCCTCCACGGCGACGGCGGCCGTGAGGGCGGAGTCAATACCGCCGCTCAAACCGATCAGGACTTTTGAAAACCCGCATTTTTGGACATAATCCCGGGTGCCCATGATCAAGGCCTTGAGGACGGTGGCGGTAACTGAACGGCTGACAGGGTGAATGGTTCCTTTTTGACTCTCTGTGTGGAAAAAAACCAGATCTTCTTCGAAATCCCGGGCGCGGGCCACCATGTGGCCTGCTGAATCGAAGGCCATACTCACCCCGTCAAACAAGAGACTGTCGTTGCCACCGGTTTGATTGACATAGAGCAGCGGGACGGCGTGCTTTTTGGCCAACTGACTCAACATGTCATGTTTGGCCGGTCCTTTTCCCATCCAGTAAGGAGACGAGGATATGTTGATGATGAGATCCGCACCCCCCTCGACAACCTCGGCCACCGGATCCACGGGATACCGTCTGCGAGCAAAAACGTCCTTGGGGTACAGGTCTTTGTCGTTCCAGACATCTTCGCAGATGGTCAGCCCGAGTTTGTGTCCCCGGTAGGCAAAGGGGGCGATGGCCCGCCCGGGTTTGAAATACCTGTTTTCATCGAACACATCGTAATTAGGCAGAAGGCGTTTGTGAACCTGATACAAAATGCGACCGTTTTCAAAAAGGACGGCCGAGTTATGTAAGGCGTTTTCCCCATCGCTTGGGTTTTTATCGACAAATCCGCAAATGACCCCGATATCATTGATGCTACCGATCACCTCCTGTAGGTGTCGGATGTTTTCATCCACAAAGTCGGCTCGGTCCAAGAGATCCATGGGGGGATATCCGGAAATAATCAGTTCCGAAAAGACAATCAAATCACACTGTTCATCCTTGGCCCGGTCCACCATGGTCCGCATCCTGTCTGTATTTTCTTGAAAGGCCCCAATCGTCGGATTGGTCTGTGCCAAGGCAATCTTCATGTCGGTGTTCTCCGCTTTTCCAACCCCGCTTCGGTGGGCTCGATCACTAACCAGCAACCAGAAACCAAAAACCAGTAAACCCGGAACCCGGAACCTTGAACCTGTGAACCGTTGAACGGTTGAACCTTTAAACCTTTGAACCTGTTACCCCGTTCATTTACCACAAAACGCGATTGCAAGAAAGTTTGGGGGGCGATCCCAAATCCACCGCTTGCCGAGCCTGTCTGTGTCCTTCTAGATATTGACAAACCGGGGAAAGGGGGCTAATGTCTACGCTTGACTTTTTGCCACAAGGGGTTTTTTATGAATATTTGCATAGTTGGAGTCGGGTATGTGGGGCTGGTGACGGCAGCCTGTTTCTCCGAATTCGGACTCCGCGTCAGCTGTGTCGATAATGACGAGTCAAAGATCCAGATGCTTAAGGACGGAAAGATTCCCATTTTCGAGCCGGGGTTGACAGAGCTTATTCACAAGAATGCAAGCCACGGGCGAATCACCTTTACCACGGATATTGAGGAGGGGGTCAAGCAGGCGCTGGTGGTGTTTATCGCCGTCGGTACGCCGCCGGACGATGAGGGTCGGGCGAACCTGACATACGTGGAAGAGGTTGCCGCATCCTTGGGCAGAATGATGAACGGATATAAGGTGATTGTGACCAAAAGCACCGTTCCGGTGGGTACGGGTCGGTTGATAGAGCGGATTATCCGTGAGAATCTGCCGGGCCCGTGTAGCTTTGATGTTGCCTCCAATCCGGAATTTTTGAGAGAAGGTTCGGCAATAGAAGATTTTATGCGGCCTAATCGGGTGGTTATCGGTGCTCAGAGCGAGCACGCCGTGGCCATTCTCAAGGACCTCTATAATCCCTTGTACTTGATCGAAACGCCGTTTGTCATCACCGATATTGCCACGGCGGAGATGATTAAATACGCATCCAATGCCTTTTTGGCTACCAAGATATCGTTTATCAACGAAATGGCCAGTATCTGTGATCGTGTCGGAGCCAATGTGCATACGGTGGCCAAAGGGATGGGGTTGGACAAGCGCATCGGCCCCAAGTTCCTTCATGCCGGCCCGGGATACGGGGGATCATGTTTTCCGAAGGATACCCGGGCCATCAGTCAAATTGCGCACGCGCATGGATACGATTTCAAGATTGTGAATGCCGTGATCGCCGTCAATGAGGCACGTCCCACGGAAATGGTGGCCAAGATTGTTTCCGCCCTCCACGGTTCCGTCGAAGGCAAAAGACTTGGGTTTCTCGGATTGACTTTCAAGCCGAATACCGACGATATGCGTGAGTCCCCTGTGATACCGATTATCAAATCCTTGCAGGATCAAGGGGCTGATGTGCAGGCGTACGATCCCGCCGGTATGGAACATGCGAAGGTATATTTGGATAATATCGATTTCAAAAAGGACTTGTACGCCGCCGCCATGGGTGTGGATGGGCTGGTTCTGGCCACCGAGTGGAATCCGTTTCGGAATATCGATTGGAAGACGGTAAAGGAGTTGGTGAAGCAACCCATTGTCATTGATTTGAGAAACATCTATGAACCGGAAAGGGTGCGGGCCAATGGTTTCAGTTATACGAGTGTGGGGCGGTCCTAGGAGCCTGTTGGAGAACTTGCAGCAAAATTGCGAGTTCTCCAACAGGCTCCTAGCGTGTGAGCCACCCGAACTCGCCGTTTCGGCATTTCAGGTTCGAATTGACCTCCCATGCGGATATCTATGAGCAGTCCCCAAGTACCTCAACCTGCCAAATTGATCGTCGGTGCATTTATGTCCGATAGGGCTATTCTTGGGGATGTTCTCGCTCCGATGCTGGACACCCTGGGCCCGATCGACATGGTGAGCGTCTGGCTTCCTTTTGACAAAACGGACTATTATGCGGCGGAAATGGGATCGCCGCTTTTTCGACGGTTGTTCGGTTTTCAGGAACCAATCGGCCAGGACGCCTTGGTGGATGTCAAGTTGTTTACAAATCGGATTGAAAGCCGGTTTTCACGAGCGGGGAAGCGAATGGTGAACGTGGATCCCGGATATCTGTTACCGGAGCGATTTGTGCTCGCTACGGGAAAGAACTATGCCCATCGCATTTTTCTGAGGGACGGCATCTATGCGGATCTCACGCTAATCTACCGGGAGGGTCGGTTTTCCAGTCTGGAGTGGACCTATCCGGATTACGCCGGTGAGGAGATCCAAAGTTTTTTGGAATCCGCTAGAAATCGGTATCTCTTTGAACTAAAGAGGTTTTGAGACAGGAGACATATGATTAAGAGCATGACCGCCTTCGGCAGGGCGGAACAAGGAGCCAATGGGTATACATACACTGTCGAGATGCGTTGTGTAAACAAGCGGTATTGTGAGATCGTGGTCCGCATGCCGGCCGAGTTGTTATCCCTTGAAGACATGGTCAAAAAAATGATCGGTGCACAGATCTCAAGAGGCCGGGTGGAGGTGACGGTAAAGCAGCAGGCCGATTTGTCGGTCACCCCTCACGTCTCGGTCAATTTTCCCTTGGCCAAGTCCTACTACACCGCCCTGTGTAAACTCGATGAGGCCTTGGGTACGGATGAGGGGGTGCGGCTGGATACGGTACTCGGGATGGACAAGATCGTGGTTCCCTCGGAGCCTGAACCGGACCTACAAAAGGCGCAGGAAGTACTTTCTTCGTGCCTTCGTGAGGGGTTGGAGCAAATCGAAACCATGCGGGTTCGGGAGGGCAAGTGCATCTACGAAGATTTTCAGCACCGATTGGCCGCGGTGGAAAAGGAGATGTCGGCACTCAAAGAGTTGGCCCCGTCTGTGTTTGCAGACTATCGAGATAAACTGGCAGACCGGATCGATCGGCTGACTGAGGGGCGGGTTGAGCTGGATGCCAACCGATTGGCCCAGGAAGCGGCGTTCCTGGCGGACAAGAGCGACATCACGGAAGAAATCGTACGAACGGAAAGTCACCTGGCGCAATTTCGAACGATGATTGATACGGGTGGGTCGGTGGGGCGAGCCCTTGACTTTCTCTTGCAGGAATTAAACCGGGAAGTCAACACGATTGGATCGAAAGCGGGAGATGCGAACCTTTCGCAGAAAGTGGTCGGGATAAAGAGCGAATTGGAAAAGATCAGAGAACAGGTGCAAAACATCGAATGATCCTTCCAATGAACCCAAACCACTTATCCATAGGATGGGAGCTGTGACATGGATCGGACCTTATTAAACATTGGATTTGGTAATACCGTAGCCGCCGAGCGAGTGGTGGCGATCGTTACCCCGGGTTCAGCACCGATGAAACGGCTCAAAGAAGACGCCAAAGAGGGACACCGGTTGATTGACGCCACCCAGGGCCGCCGCACCCGGTCTATTGTCATTACGGACAGCAACCATGTGATCCTGTCGGCTATCCAGGCGGAAACCATCTCCCAGCGATTTGTCACAGGGTTTGAATTTCGGGAGGATGGTAGGAAAGGCAGCAAGTAGGCTTGTCCTAAATCCACCGCCAAAAAAATTGAAGGCACCCCCCATCCAGATAAGGGAGATAAGAGATAACATGACAGTTTGCGCCGACCCATGAACCAATAACTACTGAGTATGCCTTTGAATAGTACATTTTTCAGTTTTTTTGGCGGTGGATTTGGGTTGCGTGTCGGTTGGGATTATGATGAATGACTGCTTCCGGTAATAAGGATGGTAAAACAGGACGTCTCATCGTCGTTTCCGGGCCTTCCGGTGCCGGGAAGTCGACCATCATCAGCCGGGTTTTGGCCCGCAGGCCGGATCTGGCCTATGCGGTTTCCGTTACCACGCGGCCGCGGCGGGGACAAGAACGTAACGGCGTCGACTATCATTTCGTGAGCGAGGAAACATTTCGCGAAAAGATTCAAACGGGAGAGTTGGCGGAATGGGCCCGCGTGCATGGCCGTTATTATGGGACTTGCGCACGCTTTATCGAAACCCAGAGAAGAAATGGCACCGACGTGGTTGTAGACGTGGATACGCAAGGTGCCCAGAGTCTGTTGTCCAAGTACACAGATGCGATGTCAATCTTCGTAAGCCCCCCGACGATGGAAGTACTTCAGGAGCGACTTGTTTCAAGGCGGACGGAGACTCCGGAGGCCATCGAGATGCGCCTGGCAAATGCCCGAGAAGAAATGAAGCAGATGAACCGGTATACACACGTTTTGGTAAACGACGATGTGGAACACGCGGTGTCTGAGTTTTTGGCCGTCTTGAACGAAACCGGGATCCATGGGTGAACTCCTTTTTGGTGTGCACCCCGTTTATGAAGCCCTGGTTGCCCAGCGCCGGCGCGTGGACAAGGTATATATTTCTGAGCGCCGAAAAGACCGGGGGTGGAAACGATTGGCATCGCTGGCGGCCCGGCGGGGGGTGCCGGTTGAGCACGTAAAAGGCGGCGCCTTTAAGGCCGAGCTAAAGGATGTGGTCCACCAGGGGGTGGCCGCCAAAGTCGGGGGGTTACCTACGACGGACATGGCGATGCTCTTGGCTCAGCTGGAACGTGACCGAACGACGCCCTTGGTGCTGGCCCTGGACGGCATTGTGGATCCCCAAAATCTGGGGTCTATCATTCGATCGGCCAAGGCAATGGGCGTTCACGCCGTGATTCTTCCCAAGGTGCGGTGTGCCCCTTTATCAGCTGCAACGTCTAAGGCGTCCGCCGGGGCCATGGAGCAGATGCATTTTGTGCGGGTGTCCAACATGGTTTCCGCCCTTCAAGCGTTCAAGAAGCAGGGATGCTGGATTGTAGGCGCTACCGCTCGTACGGGGGTGGCCATAGACGAAACCGATCTGTCCCTTGCGCTGGTGTTGGTGGTCGGTGGCGAGGAGAAAGGCATCCGGCCCTTGGTGTCCAAGACTTGCGATTTATTGGTATCGATTCCCCAGGTGGG
>Ga0180435_10002188_pt1 | contig 20068 bp, 17 predicted proteins | sample SS_ome_3_FD_132467 | JGI IMG/M metagenome (GOLD analysis project Ga0180435, IMG submission 132467) | Hypersaline lake sediment archaeal communities from the Salton Sea, California, USA - SS_3_S_1 metaG | ecosystem: Environmental > Aquatic > Non-marine Saline and Alkaline > Hypersaline >...
CGGATCCACCAGCGGAATCGACGTCGCGCTGCCGGGCACCCCGGTCTTTCGGTCCCGAATGCTCACGATGGCCCTCCAACGGTCGATCCCAGCGGTCGGTCGTGGTCGCGGTTCATGTTGCCATGTCCGGCTCCCGCCCGGGATGGCGACCGCGTTGTTACAGAAGTTGCGGATGTGGTGAAGCTAGACTGGGCGGTCGGGTGGGATTGCAACGGAGGTGTTCGGTGACCGCACACCGGTCGCGACCCGCGGCCAGGGCCGCTGCGCTGTGGTTGGCATTGGCCACGGCCCTATGCGCGGCCCTGTGCGCGGCCCTGTGCGCGGCCCTGTGTACGGCCCCCGCGGTTCACGCCGCACCCAGCGCGGACCAGAAGGTGACGATCGGAGGCGGGGCGGGCATCGTCATCGACGGCGACACCTACTGCACGTTGACTGCGATCGGCAAGGACCGGACCGGGGCGCTGATCGGCTTCACCTCGGCGCACTGCGGAGGCCCGGGGGCGCAGGTGGCCTCGGAGGCGGACCGGGACGGCGGCGTCATCGGCTCCATGGTGGCCGGCAACGACAGCCTGGATTACGCGGTGATCCGCTTCGACCCCGACAAAGTCGCGCCGGTCTCGAACTGGCGGGGATTCGCCATCGACGGGCTGGGGCCGGACCCGAAATTCGGCGAGGTGGCCTGCAAGCTGGGTCGGTCCACCGGCTACTCGTGCGGCGTCACCTGGGGTCCGGGGGAGGAGCCGGGCACCATCGTCAACCAGGTGTGCGGCCAGCCGGGTGACTCCGGTGCCCCGGTGACGGTGAACAACCGCCTGGTCGGAATGATCCACGGCGCCTTCACCGAGGGACTGCCGACCTGCGTGATCAAGTACATCCCGCTGCACACCCCTGCGGTGACCATGTCGATCAACGCGATCCTGGCCGACCTCGCCGCCAAGAACCGCCCGGGGGCCGGCTTCGTTCCGACCTCCGTGCCCGGTCCCGGACCGGTCTGAGCCGGTTCGGCTCAGACCTACCCCGGACCGGCCTGAGCCGGTTCGGCTCAGACCTACCCCGGACCGGCCTGAGCCGGTTCGGCTCAGACCTGGGCCTTGCTGGCCCGGATCGCCTCGAAGACCGTCGGGTCGACCAGCGTGGAGGTGTCACCGAGCTCACGCCCCTCGGCCACGTCGCGCAGGAGTCGGCGCATGATCTTGCCGCTGCGGGTCTTCGGGAGTTCGGGGACCACGTGGATCTCCCGTGGTTTGGCGATCGGCGAGATCTCCTGAGAGACCTGGGCGCGCAGTTCCTCGACCATCTCATGGGAGGACATCTCGGCGTGGTGGGCCTTGAGGATGACGAACGCGCAGATCGCCTGACCGGTCTGGGCGTCGCTGGCTCCGACGACCGCGGCCTCGGCGACCCCGGCGTGACCGACCAGAGCCGACTCGACCTCGGCGGTGGAGATGCGGTGACCCGAGACGTTCATCACGTCGTCGATACGCCCCAGCACCCAGATCTCGCCGTCGCTTCCGTAGCGGGCGCCGTCGCCGGCGAAATACCAGCCCTGCTCGGCGAACCGCGACCAGTAGGTCTCCCGGAACCGCTCGGAATCACCCCAGATGCCGCGCAGCATTGACGGCCACGGCTTGTCCAACACCAGGTATCCGGTGACATGCTCGCCGTGGTCGGCGCACGGTTGCAGTTCCTCGCCGTGGTCGTCGACGATCTTGGCCGAGATACCCGGGAGCGGCCGCATCGCCGAACCCGGCTTGCATGTCGTGACGCCGGGCAGCGGGGAGATCATCACCGCACCGGTCTCGGTCTGCCACCAGGTGTCGACGATCGGGGTGCGCTCACCGCCGAACACCAGCCGGTACCAGCGCCACGCCTCGGGGTTGATCGGCTCGCCCACCGAGCCCAGCAGGCGCAGGCTGGACAGGTTGTGCGCGAAGGCGATCTCCCGGCCCCACTTCATGAAGGTGCGGACCAGGGTGGGAGCGGTGTAGTAGATCGTGACGCCGTACTTCTCGATGATCTGGAAATGCCGGTGTTCGTCGGGGAATGCCGGTGTGCCCTCGTAGATCACCTGGGTGGCGCCGTTGGAGAGCGGGCCGTAGACGATGTAGCTGTGGCCGGTCACCCAGCCGATGTCCGCGGTGCACCAGTAGACATCGGTCTCCGGTTTGATGTCGAACACGTAGTGGTGGGTGTAGGAGGCCTGGGTCAGGTAGCCGCCCGTGGTGTGCATGATGCCCTTGGGCTTGCCGGTGGTTCCCGATGTGTAGAGCAGGAACAGCGGGTGCTCGGAATCGAAGGCCTCCGGGGTGTGTTCGGGTGCGGCCCGGTCGACGGTCTCGTGCCACCACAGGTCGCGTCCGGGCGTCCACGGCACGTCGATCCCGGTGCGCCGCACCACCAGGACGTGTTCCACGCAGTCCTGGCCGGCGACTGCCTCGTCCACGGCGCCCTTGAGGGCGGCCACACTGCCTCGCCGGTGCTGGCCGTCGGTGGTGATCACCATGCGGGCCTGGGCATCCTCGATCCGGGCGCGCAGCGCCTGCGCGGAGAAACCGGCGAAGACCACCGAATGCATGATCCCCAGCCTGGCGCAGGCCAGCATCGCAACGATCGCCTCCGGCACCATCGGCATGTAGATCGCGACCCGGTCACCGGCCACCAGTCCCAGTTCGGTGAGGGTGTTGGCGGCCCGGCAAACGGCGTCCTGCAGCTCGGCGTAGGTGATGGTGCGCGAGTCGCCCACCGGTTCGCCCTCCCAGTGGATCGCGACCCGGTCTCCGTTGCCCGCTTCGACGTGGCGATCCACGCAGTTGTAGGCCACATTGAGCTTGCCGCCGACGAACCACTTCGCCACCGGGGCCCCCGTCCAGTCCAGGACCTCGGAGAAGGGGGTACCCCAGCTCAGCCGGCCGGCCTGTTCGGCCCAGAACGCGAGCCGATCGGCCTCCGCCTGCCGGTAGAGGTCGGCGGTCGCGTTGGCGTTGGCCGCGAATGCCGCAGGCGGCGGGTAGTAGCTGGGAATGTCGTTGTCATGCGCCTCGGTCATGGTGTGAGCGTAATCACCGCAGCGCGGGGTGGCGGCGGCTCGTCGACCCCGTCGGTGGACGGTCGGCACGGCGCGGCGAACGGCACGTCGTGCCGTGCCCAGCGGTTCGGCTCGGGGGCCCGGGACCCGGAGAGGCCCACACGAAGCCGAACCGGCCCGCGCGGCTAGCGTGGGCGCGGTGAGCACCGGTAGCGCGCCGCGGCGCGAGTCCGCCGATCCGCTGGCGCCACTGCTGGCGCTGCCTGAGGTCGCCGAGGCCGCCGAGGCCGCCCGTGCCGCACTGGGGCGGGTCCACCGGCACCGGGCGAACCTGCGCAACTGGCCGGTGAGCGCCGCCGAGTCGACGGTGCGGGGGGCGCGGTGTTCGTCGGCGCTCGATGGTGGCGGGACGGACCTGCTCGCCGCCGCGGCCGGCGACGACCCGGTGCTGGCCGGTGCGCTTCGGGCGGGTCAGGCACTCGAGGGCGGAACGACCAGCGTCACCGGCGTCTGGCGGCGTGCCCCGTTGCAGGCGCTGGCCCGGCTGCACTCCCTGGCCGCGGTGGGGTTGGCCGATGGCGCCGGCGGGCTGGGCCGGCCGCGGCCGGGGTCTGACGTTGCGGAGCGGATGGATCTGTTGGCTCGCCTGGTCACCGGTGGCAGTGCCGCTCCGGCGCCGGTGCTCGCGGCGGTGGCGCACGGCGAACTGCTGACCCTGGCTCCGTTCGGCAGCGCCGATGGTGTTGTCGCCCGTGCGGTTTCACGGCTGATCACGATCGCGACCGGACTGGACCCGCACGGCCTGGGTGTTCCCGAGGTGTACTGGGTGCGCCGGGTGGAGGACTACCGGTCGGCCGCCGCCGGTTTCGCGGGCGGGTCGGCCGAGGGCGTCCGGGAATGGCTGTTGGTCTGCTGCCGGGCCCTGGAGGACGGGGCGCGCGAGGCGCTGTCGATCGCCGAGGCGACGGTTCGCTGAGCAGGGCCGTGAAAAGCTGAAGCGGGCGGCGTTCCGAAACTGGTTCGGCTCGCCGCCCGCTAGCACGGTCCCGCGGTTACCAAGCGTGCTCTCGGGGGTTGCGCGGGTTGGCCTCGGCGGTCCTGAGTTGCGCTACGGGTAGGTCTCCACCCAAGAAAACCGTAATCCGTTCGCTAGCTCAGTTACGCAGGCCCACAACACTTCTGCCATCATCGCGGCGTGCTCCGCGTGGGTTCCCGGAACCGTGCTGGGCCGCCTGAGTCGGGAGGTAGAACCTTCTCTTCCGGTGCTGCCTTGGCCTCCCCAAGCGTCCGTGGTTTCTTTCTACTACGTGACGGCCGTCACATCAAGGGTCCGGACGTGTCAATTCCACAACAACGGTCCGCGGGCATCCCAGGGGTCTCTCCCGTCACCCCATGAGTCACCTGGCCGGCCGGTCCGATCGCCCGACCATGGTTGGCGACGTCCGGAAACCATCTGTGAGACAGGAAAAGTGGCAGTCCACGTCACATGGCAGGAACTGCAGATTCATATCGAAATGTGACCCGCCGACTCGCCTGAAAAGCCTTGCGCCGGGTCGGTCCGCCGTGTGTATAGTGAGCGTTACTCGGCTTATGCTGAGTGTGCATCAGCCCGACCCCCCGGGGCTGATACACGACGACCCTCGCCTCCTCCCCCCCTGGCGAGGGTCGTCCTCATTTCCGGGTTCTGCGCACGCTTCCCGGTCGGCGTGGTTGTCCACAGCGGCGTCCACGTCCACAGGTCTCCCTGGCCGGACTGGCCGGGCGCTGGGACTGAGTCGACCCTGGGCGCGTGGAGTCAGCAGCGGTCGTCGTGACCCTGATCGACGATGACGTGCTGTCTGACGGCGCCGACCGTGTGGTGGCCGCCGCGGGCCTGCGGGCCCGCCGGATCGCTGAACCCAACCGGCGGACCTGGCTGGCGGCCGCCGCGGTCGTGCTCGACGAACAGGCAGCCGGCCGCTGCGCCCGGGACGGACTGCCGCGCCGCGACGCGGTGTTCGTGGTCGGGTCCGACGAACCGGACGCTTCGAGGTGGGCGGTTGCGCTCTCGGTCGGGGCGCGGGGAGTCTTCGTGGTGCCCGGCCAGGACGCCGACCTGATGCGGGGGCTGGCCGAGGCCGCCGACCCCATCGGCCCAGGGCGGGGCGGCCGGGTGATCGCGGTGACGGCCGGGCGCGGCGGGGGCGGCGCGTCGGTATTCGCCGCCGCGCTGGCAGTCTCGGCCGGCGAAGCGCTCCTGGTCGATCTGGATCCGTGCGGGGGCGGGATCGACCTGCTCGTGGGTGCGGAGTCCGCGCCTGGTCTGCGGTGGCCGGACCTCGGTGTGCAGAGCGGACGGATCGCCTGGGGCGCCGTGCGTGAGGTGCTGCCCCAGACCAGGCGGGGGACCAGCGTGCTGTCCGCGAGCCGGGTTCACCACGACCTCGAGCCTGGGCCGGTGGCGGCGGTGCTCGAGGCGGGCCGGCGCGGCGGTGTCACGGTGGTCTGCGACGTGGCCCGACAGCTGAGCCCGTCGGGCGTGTGCGCGCTGGAGCGGGCCGACCTGGTGGTCGTCATCACTCCCTGCGACGTGCGCGCGATTGCCGCAACCACCACGCTGGTCAGCGTCATCCGAACGGTGAACCCGCTGTGCGGTCTGGTGGTGCGGGGCCCGGCCCCGGGCGGGCTGGCCGCGCGGGAGGCGGCCGAAGTGGTCGCCGCCCCGCTGCTGGCCGCGATGCGCCCGCAGCCGGCCCTGGACCGGCAGCTCGAACATGGGGGTCTGCGGCTGCGACATCGCTCCCCGCTGGCGGTGGCCGCACGCGCAGTGCTGAGCGGATCGGATCGGGCGGCGGGTCTGCGAGGGTGAGTGATTCGCTGGTGGACCGGGTCCGGGAGCGGTTGGCCGCCGCGCCGGCGGCGCCGCTCGGCCCGAGCGCGGTGGCCGCGGCCATTCGGGCTGAGGCGGGGGGAGTTCTCAGCGACGCCGAGATGCTCGACAACCTGCGCCTGCTGGAGACCGAACTCACCGGCGCAGGCCTGCTGGACCCGTTGCTGGCGGGGGAGGGCGTCACCGACGTCCTGGTCAACGGCCCCGACCAGGTTTGGGTCGACGCCGGTGCCGGTTTGCGGCGCAGCACGGTGCGATTCGCCGACGAGGCCGCGGTTCGCCGACTTGCCCAGCGTCTGGCGGTCACCGCCGGCCGCCGCCTCGACGAGGCCCAGCCATGGGTGGACGGACAGCTCACCGGGGTGGGGCCAGAAGGGGCCATGGTGCGCCTGCACGCGGTGCTGCCCCCCGTCGCCACGGGCGGGACCGCGCTGTCCCTGCGGGTGCTGCGCCCTGCCACCCAGAGTCTGGACGCGCTCACCGCAGCCGGCGCCATCGCGCCGGATGCCGCCGTGCTTCTGGGCGAGATCATCGGGGCCAGGCTGGCCTTCCTGATCTCCGGGGGAACCGGTGCGGGGAAGACCACTCTGCTGGCCGCCGTGCTGGGCGCGGTCGCCGGCGACGAACGCATCGTCTGCGTCGAGGACGCCCCGGAACTGGCGCCCGACCACCCTCACGTGGTCCGGCTGGTGGCGCGGGGAGCCAATGTCGAAGGCGTGGGCGAGGTCACCCTGCGCCAGCTGGTGCGCCAGGCCCTGCGCATGCGACCAGATCGCCTGGTCGTCGGGGAGGTCCGTGGCGCGGAAGTCGTGGACCTGCTCGGCGCTCTGAACACCGGCCACGACGGCGGTGCGGGCACCGTCCATGCCAACAGTCCGGCGGAGGTCCCAGCCCGGATGGAGGCACTGGCCGCGCTGGGCGGACTGGACAGGGCCGCCCTGCACAGCCAACTCGCCGCCGCGATTCAGGTCGTGCTGCACGTCAGCCGCGGATCTCGGGGCCGCCGGCTCAGTGCCATCGCCTGTCTGCGCGCCGACGGCGCGGGGGTGGTGGAGGCCGTGCCCGTCTGGCAGTTGGATGCCGGTCTCATCGACGGGGCGCGGGGGCTGCGGGAACTCGTCGCCGACCGTGGGCGACGATGACCTCGCCCGAGGTCGCGGTGCTACTGGCCGCCGCTGTCCTGACCGCGCCCCCGCCTCCCCGGCGCCGGCTGTGCTCGGGTCGGGCCGGCTCGGCCTCCCGGCGGCCGCTCACGGTCGCAATGCTGCTCGCCGTGGTGTCCACCGCGCTGCTCGGGCCTCCGGTGGTTGCGTGCGCCGTGGTGCCGGCGGTCGCCACCGGCTGGATGCGGCGCCGGCGGACGGTTCGCCGGCGCCGCCGCCGCATCGAGGGCGCGGCGGTCGCCTCGGCACTGGAGGTGACGGTCGGGGAGTTGCGCGTAGGCGCCCACCCGGTCCACGCGTTCACCGCCGCCGCCGCAGAGTCCGGCGCAGCGGTGGCGGAGGCATTCCGTTCGGCGGCCGCGCGCGCCCGACTGGGGGCCGACGTCGCCGCCGGCCTCCGCTCGGCCGGGCACGGCTCAGCGGCTCCGGGCCACTGGGAGCGCATCGCGGTCTGCTGGCAGTTGGCCGTCGTACACGGCCTGCCCATGTCCGGTCTGATGCGCGCCGCGCACCGCGACATCACCGACCGTCAGGGCTTCAGCGATCGGGTGGACGCCAGCCTGGCGGGTGCGCGGGCGACGGCCGCCACACTGGCCGGGTTGCCGCTGTTGGGCGTCCTGCTGGGCCAGCTGGTCGGAGCCCACCCGGTGCGATTCCTGTTCGGTGGCGGCGGCGGAAGCTGGCTGCTGGTCATCGGAACGGCCCTGGCCTGCCTCGGGGTCGTCTGGTCGGACCGCATCATCGACGGGCTGTCGAAGTGAACGCGGCGTTGGCGCTCCTGCTGCTGGCCGTGGCACCGCTGGTCGCCGGCGGGCCCGCACTCGTTCGCCGGCGCGCGGGACTGGTACGGGCCCGCTTGCGGGCCGGCGGTGAGGCCCGCACGGTCGTCGATCCACTGGCCGCTGCCTCCGCGCTGGACGTGTTCGCGGTCTGCCTCGCGGCCGGGATGTCGGTGCCCGCCGCGGCCGCGGCCACCGCTCCGTCGGCCCCTGCCGCCTTGGCCGGGATGCTGCACCGGGCGGCCGGTCTGCTCGCCCTGGGCGCCGACCCCGACAGGGCGTGGGCCACTCATGGCGCGGATCCCGGCTGCGAGGCGCTGGCCCGGTTGGCAAGGCGGTCGGCCTGCTCGGGGAGCGCGCTCGCCCAGGGCGCAGCCGAACTGGCCGCCCAGTACCGCCGCGACGCCGCCAACGCCGCCGCCGCGGCGGCGGAACGGGCCGGCGTCCTGATCGCCGGCCCGTTGGGTCTGTGCTTCCTTCCGGCCTTCTTCTGCCTGGGCATCGTGCCGGTCGTGGCCGGACTGGCCGGCGATTTGTTCACCGCGGGCCTGCAATGAGAACCGAAAGGAAAACCGATGTTGAACAGAACGATCCGGACCCTCCGCCTCCGCCTGATACGACTCGCGGTCGAGGACGCTGGAATGTCGACGGTCGAGTACGCGATCGGCACCGTCGCCGCCGCCGCGTTCGGAGCCATCCTCTACGGGGTCGTGACCGGAGATTCGGTCGTCGGCGCGCTGACCAACATTATCGGCCGCGCCCTGAGCACGAGGGCGTAGCCGATGAGGCTGGGATCGGCACGGTGGAGGCGGCGCTGGCACTGGCCGCCCTGGTCGCCGTGGTGGTGCTGTGCGCTGCCGGACTGACCGCGGTGGCGTTGCAGATCCGGTGCATCGACGCCGCCCGGGAGGTGGCCCGTCTGGCGGCCCGTGGCGACGTCGCGGCGCTCACCGGCGCCGAGCGGTTGGCCCCTGCTGGGGCGTCGATCGAATTGCGCCGCGACGGGGCGTACGTGCGGGCCCGGGTCAGCGGTCGCTCGCCGCTGTTGCCGGGACTGGTCATCTCCGGTGACTCTGTCGCGATGGCGGAGCCGGACCGCTGAGGATGCCGGGGCCGCTGCGGTGTTCGCCGCGATGCTGCTGGCCGCGATCATCGCGGTGGGGCTGGGCGGCCTCTGGCTCGGATCTGCGGTGGTCGCCCGGCACCGCGCGCAGACGGCAGCCGACCTGGCCGCCCTGGCCGCTGCGCAACTGCTGCCGGCAGGTCCGGCGGCGGCCTGCCGGCAGGCTGAGAGCCTGGCCACGGTGATGGGGGCACGGCTGGAGAGCTGCTCGGTGGAGCGACTCGATGTGACCGTCCGTGTCGGTGTCACGGTCGGTAGTCCTCGCGGCCTCCACGCCGGGGCGGTGGCCCGAGCCGGCCCTGCGGTGGAGCCGGCGGTGGGACAGGTGTAGCCAGGTGTGGGCCCGGCCCGGTCAGGGAGCTCCGTCGGTGACGCTGTCGGTCAGCCCCGCCTCGGCGAGCTCGTCGGCGGTGGCGAGGCGAAGGGTGACCAGACCCGCGGATACGCCGTCCTCGAGTTTCAAGGTGGCGATCGTCACCTGCAGCGGGACCCAGCGGCCGTCGTGGTCGGGAAGCCGCAGCACCGCCGAGGTGGTCCCGGACCGCAGTTCATCGGTCATCCGGGCGGAGTAGTGCTCGTAGTCGGCCGGATGCATCTGCACCCGGCCCCGCCAGTTGTAGTACGGGCAGGGGTCGTCGATCCACTTGAGCAGTGTCCAGTTCTTCAGGTCGACGATCGCCCGGTACACCCCCGGCTCGGCCAGACCGTCGACGATGCGGTTGGCCAGATGGTCCGGCGTCACCGGAGTCTCGTGAATCTCTTCGACCAGGTTCATCGCTCGGGCCACCAGATGCTCGGTCCCGTCCTCGGCCGGTTCCATCAGGGTGCGCGCGCACCAGCCCACCCGGCGGAAGTTTCCCTGTTTGTCAGTGAAACCCCATGTCGTGCAATAGGTCCGATCGGGTGCCGCGTCGATCGCCCAGGACAGGGCCTTGGACTCATCCTGGTTGAGGCTACGGGCCGGGATGTCCTCGGCGAAGGCCCGGTGGGATGTGGGCTCGACCGCGGGATCCATGCCGGCGTTGGCCAGGTACTCCGGCGAACCGGTTCCCTCTCCCAGGGTCAGGTCCCACTTGAGTGGGCCGGGAATGGGCCGTTCGGGGGGTTCTGCATCGGGCGGGCCGTACCAGACCTGCACGCCGTGGACCCTGCCGTCGGACATCGTCACCGGCTCGGTGCGGATCACCCGGCTGTTCTTCGGAGTGATGCTGGTCATGCTCTCGCGGCCGGCCACCGTCTCGGCGACGGCGGTCCGGATCGCAGCGAGGTTGGGGTTTCGCCGCAGGAAGTCGGTGATCGGCACGAAGTTCTTCATCTGCCGCCCCTGGGCGACGACGACAGGCTCGGACCCGAGGGTCTCGACCAGCAGCCATTCCTGAGGCACGCCGCTCAGCCTAATCGGGGGCTACGGGAGTTGGGCTGCCAGCCGCGCGGCAGTGCCCGCCGCGGGCTGGCCGGCCCTTGCGCGGGCAGTGGCCGACAGAGTAATTTTGGCCACAATTCCGCTCTCTGCGACGGATCGTGTTATCCGACCGTTCGATCACCCCGGGCCGGAGTTGCCGCGTGCTTCATCCACAGGCGGACGATCGCGCGGAGCTGGTTATGACGGGTCCGACGACCGTGATCAACGAGGGGTCGGTCGGCGGTGATGCGTCACTCCCGCTCCTGCGCGATCTCCGCCAGAACCAGGCGCAGCACCCGGACGGCTCCGGACTTGTCCAACGGATCGTTGCCGTTTCCGCATTTCGGTGACTGCACACATGACGGGCAGCCGTGAGCGCAGTCGCAGGCCTCGATGGCCTCGGCGGTCGCCGTCAGCCAGGCGGCCGCCGTCCGGTACCCGCGCTCGGCGAAACCCGCGCCACCGGGGTAGCCGTCATAGACGAACACCGTCGGCATCCCGCCTTCGCCGGCCGGCACCGACACCCCACCGATGTCGCCGCGGTCGCAACTGGCCATCAGCGGCAGCAGGCCGATCGCGGCGTGTTCGGCGGCGTGCAGGGATCCGGGGATGCTGTTGGTGTCGATCCCGCAGCGGTGCAGGGCATCCCGTTCGACGGTGTACATGACGGCGATGGTCTGCAGAACCTGCTCAGGCATGTCGAGTTCGACGAAGTCGAGGATCTCCCCGGTGGGACGCCGGCGCAGGTAGCCGATCACCCGGCGGGTCACCGAGACCGGCACCAGGCCGAGCTGCACGCTGCCGTGGCTGACCCGTTCCCCGGTGCCGGTGACCGTGACCTCGGTGGTCTGCCTGGCATGGGTGCTGTACCCGGGGTCCCCGGCGGTCACCAGCGCTACCCCTCCGTCGAGGTCGAGGGACTCCACCAGGTAGCTCTCGCCCTGGTGCAGGTACACCGCGCCGGGATGGATGGTGGCCGGGGCCTGGCCGGTCTCGGTGCTGCCGACCAGCCGACCTGTGCCGGCCTCGACGATGGCGACCCGATTGCCGCCCGTCCCGCGGATATCCAGGCGGTGATGGGGGGACAGGCCGGGCGCGGGATAGTAACGGCCGCCGCGGTCGCGCAGCAGCCGCTCGGCGACCAGCTCGGCCACGACCGACTCCGCGCCCCAGTCGCTGACCTCGGTGGCCTCCAGGGGAATCTCATCGGCGGCGCACAGTAGCTGCGGACCCAGCACATGAGGGTTAGTCGGGTCGAGCACCACGCGTTCCAGCGGTCTGCCGAGCAGGGCCTCTGGATGGTGGACCAGGTAGGTGTCCAGCGGGTCGTCGCGGGCGATCAACACCACAAGGGCGCCCTGACCCCGGCGGCCGGCCCGGCCCGCCTGCTGCCAGAACGAGGCGACTGTTCCCGGGAAGCCGGCCAGCAGCACCGCGTCCAGCCCGGCGATGTCGATCCCGAGCTCCAGTGCGTTGGTGGTCGACAGCCCGCAGAGCTCACCCTCGGCCAGTGCGCGTTCCAGCGCGCGACGGTCCTCGGCAAGGTAACCCGCCCGGTAGGAGGCCACCCGGTCGCGCAGTCGGGGCGCGATCTCGCCGAGTCGTGATCTGGCCCCCAGGGCGGTCAGTTCGGCTCCCCTGCGGGAGCGGACGAACACCAGCGTCCGGGCGCCCTCGGCGACCAGCGCGGCCAGCAGACCCGCAGCCTCGGCCCCCGCCGAACGGCGAACCGGGGCGCCGTTCTCCCCTGAGATGTCGGCGCGCAGCTGTGGCTCCCACAACGCCACGGTCCGGGCGCCGTGCGGCGAGCCGTCGACGGTGACCGCGCCGACCGGCCGGCCGATCAGCTCCGTCGCGGTGGCCGCGGGATCCGCGGTGGTGGCGCTGGCCAGGATCACCGTGGGCCGCCGGGCACCGGCCGGTGCGTAGCGCTCGCACAGCCGCAGAAGCCGGCGCAGCACCAGCGCCACGTGGGATCCGAAGATCCCGCGGTAGGAGTGGCACTCGTCGATGACCAGATAGCGCAGGTTGCGCAGGAACAGCGCCCAGCGGGTGTGGTTGGCCAGCAGCGACAGGTGAACCATGTCGGGATTGGAGAACAGCCAACGGGATCGCTCCCGCGCGAACCTGCGGACCTGGTCTCCGGTGTCGCCGTCGTAGGCGGTCGGCGCGACGTCAGCCAGCGCGGGCACCCCGGCGGTCAGCAGGTGAGCGGCGCGCAGCTGGTCGTGACCGAGGGCTTTGGTCGGCGACAGGTACAGCGCCCGGGCGCGGCGATCCCCGGCCAGCGCCGCCAGGATCGGCAACTGGAACGCCAGCGACTTCCCGGAGGCGGTCCCGGTGGCGATCACCACATCCTGGCCGCCGTGGGCCAGTTCGGCGGCCGCGGCCTGGTGCGACCACGGGCGCGTCACGCCGTGCCCTGCCAGCGCTTCGCGGATTTCGCGGTCCACCCAGTCCGGCCAGTCGCTGTGCCGTGCGGTCCGGGCGGGCAGTTCCACGACATGGCGCAACGACCTCCCGCCGGAGTCGGTGTCAGCACGCAGCACCGCGAGCAGATCGGCGCCGAAGCTCACGATGGTGTCCTTTCCAGGGTTGCTCAGTTGACGTCCGGGTGAAATTTCCGGCCCACCGCTGTCCTAACTTTGCCGAACGTGATTGGATGACTGTGGTCGCAGCTTCTGTGTTCGTGTCTCCACAATCGCAGGATCGACGTTGCGGTCGCGGTTCCTGCGAGGGTTTCGGCGCCGGGAGTTATCCGGGCATCTCCGCGAAGGGCAGCGGTCGGAACTGGCCCGGCCTGCCGAAACATCGGCGGACCGCCCCCCGTAGTAAGAGAAGGAAAGTACGAAACATGCAGGGAACTGTGAAGTGGTTCAACGCGGAAAAGGGCTTCGGCTTCATCGCGCCTGAGGACGGCTCTGCCGACGTGTTCGTCCACTACACGGAGATCCAGGGTTCGGGCTTCCGCACCCTGGAGGAGAATCAGCGAGTGGAATTCGAGGTGGGTCAGAGCCCTAAGGGGCCGCAGGCCACCGGAGTGCGCTCCGTCTAGACCCCGAATCGAGGGACACCCCCGCGAACCCGCATCCCGGGTACCCGCGGGGGTGTTTTTCGTCTGTTCAGGCGGCTCGGCAAGCCTGATCCGACACTCCGCTGGCCTACTGTCGAATCGTGAGCCAGCTGTCGTTCTTCTCCGCCGAATCGGTGCCCCCCGCGGTCACCGATCTCACCGGGGTGCTCGCGGCGGCCGGGCAGGTGGTCAACGCCGGCGGCGGTGCCCGTCTGTCGGTGGTTGTCGAGGACGGGTGGCGGGCTGCCGCCCTGGCCGAGATGATCACCGCCGCCGGACTGCAGGCCGAGATCACCTGCACCGAGGAGGACACCCCGCTGGTGCGCACCGCGGTCGACACGCGGCTGTCTCAGATCGCCGCGGAATGGACCCGCGGGGCGGTGAAGACGGTTCCCGCGCAGTGGCTGCCGGGGCCGCGCGAACTTCGGGCCTGGACCCTGGCGGCCGGTCACCCCGACGCCGACCGCTACCTGCTCGGCCTGGATCCACATGCCCCGGACACCCACTCGCCGCTGGCTTCGGCCCTGATGAGGGTGGGTATCGCGCCGACCCTGATCGGCACCCGGGGTGCCCGTCCCGCGCTGCGGATCAGCGGCCGCAGGCGGCTGTCGCGCCTGGTGGAGAACGTCGGTGAACCCCCTTCTGGGAGCGCGGCTTCGGCCGCCTGGCCACGGGCCTGACCGGGCTGGATGGGGGGCCGGTTTGCGTCTATTGGTGCGGGGGTGCCACATTGAATGTCAGTGGCCCGGACCGTGGGGAGTCCGGAACCCGCCTGGCGGGATCATGAGGGAATTGGAGCGTAAGACTTAGTTGGCTGACGACAACCGAGCCCGCGGCAAGGGCGGTGTCCGGCGGCTCGTCATCGTCGAGTCGCCCACCAAGGCGCGCAAGATCGCCGGGTATCTGGGACCGGACTACATCGTGGAGTCCTCTCGCGGCCATATCCGCGATCTGCCCCGGGCCGCCGCCGACGTGCCGGCCAAGTACAAATCCGAGCCCTGGGCGCGCCTGGGTGTCAACGTCGATCAGGACTTCGAACCGCTGTATGTGGTCAGCCCGGACAAGAAGAGCACAGTCACCGAACTGAAGCAGCTGCTCAAAGGTGTCGACGAGCTTTATCTGGCTACCGACGGCGACCGCGAGGGCGAGGCCATCGCCTGGCACCTGCTGGAGACCCTGAAGCCCAGCGTCCCGGTCCGCCGGATGGTCTTCCACGAGATCACCGCGCCGGCCATCCGGGCGGCCGCCGAGAATCCTCGCGACCTGGACACCGATCTGGTCGACGCCCAGGAGACCCGGCGCATCCTCGACCGGCTTTACGGCTACGAGGTCAGCCCGGTGCTGTGGAAGAAGGTCGCCCCCAAGCTGTCGGCCGGCCGGGTCCAGTCGGTCGCGACCCGCATCATCGTGCAGCGCGAACGGGAGCGGATGGCCTTCCGCAGCGCGGCCTACTGGGATGTGGTGGCGGAGCTTGATGCCAGCGTGTCCGACCCGGCCGCGAGTCCCCCGCGGTTCACCGCCCGTCTGGTCAGCGTCGGGGGGAAACGGGTCGCGACGGGCCGCGACTTCGACTCGCTGGGCGCGGTGCGTAAGCCCGACGAGGTGGTGGTTCTGGACCAGGCCGAGGCCACCGGGCTGGCGACCGGACTCGCCGGAGCCGCGCTCAGCGTCGCCTCGGTGGAGGAGAAGCCCTACACCCGCCGGCCCTATCCGCCGTTCATGACCTCGACGCTGCAGCAGGAGGCCGGCCGCAAGCTGCGCTTCTCCTCGGAGCGGACGATGAGCGTGGCGCAGCGGCTCTACGAGAACGGCTACATCACCTACATGCGCACCGACTCGACGACTCTGTCGGCCAGCGCTATCGACGCAGCCCGCAACCAGGCGCGTCAGCTCTACGGCGAAGAGTATGTGCACCCCTCGCCGCGCCAGTACACCCGCAAGGTCAAGAACGCCCAGGAGGCGCACGAGGCGATCCGGCCGGCCGGCGACACCTTCGCCACCCCGGGAGCGCTGCATGCCGAACTGGACACCGACGGCTATCGGCTCTACGAGCTGATCTGGCAGCGCACCGTCGCCTCCCAGATGGCCGATGCCCGCGGGACCACCTTGAGCCTGCGCATCGCCGGCACCGAACCGGACGGCCGCGAGGTCGTGTTCAGTGCCAGCGGACGCACCATCACCTTCCCCGGCTTCCTCAAGGCCTACGTCGAAACCGTCGACGAGCTCGCCGGGGGTGAGGCCGATGACGCCGAGAGCCGCTTGCCCCAGTTGCGGGAGCGTCAGCGTGTCGACGCGCTGACCCTCACCCCGGACGGTCACGCCACCAACCCGCCCGCCCGGTATACCGAGGCGTCGCTGATCAAGGCGCTCGAGGAGCTCGGAATCGGGCGGCCCTCGACCTACTCCTCGATCATCAAGACCATCCAGGACCGTGGCTACGTCCACAAGAAGGGCAGTGCGCTGGTCCCGTCATGGGTGGCCTTCGCCGTCACCGGATTGCTGGAGCAGCATTTCGGCCGGCTGGTGGACTTCGACTTCACCGCCGCCATGGAGGACGAGCTCGACGAGATCGCCGCCGGGCACGAGCAGCGCACCAACTGGCTCAACAACTTCTACTTCGGCGGTGAGCACGGGGTCCCGCACTCGATCGCCCGGGCCGGCGGGCTCAAGAAGCTGGTCGGGGTCAACCTCGAGGGCATCGACGCCCGCGGCGTCAACTCGATCACGCTGTTCGATGACGCTCACGGCCGCCCGGTCTATGTTCGGGTCGGCAGGAACGGCGCCTACCTGGAACGGATGGTCACCGGGGAGGACGGCGAACCCGCCCCGCAGCGGGCCAACCTCAGCGACGAGATCACGCCCGACGAACTGACCCTGGAACTGGCCGAAACCCTTTTCGCCACGCCGCAGGAGGGCCGCGTGCTCGGCGTCGACCCGGAAACCGGTCACGAGATCGTCGCCCGCGACGGACGCTACGGCCCCTACGTCACCGAGGTGCTGCCGCCGCCGCCGGACGACGACTCAGGCAGCGGCGCCAAGAAGAGCAAGAAGCCGACCGGTCCCAAGCCGCGCACCGGATCACTGTTCCGGTCGATGGATCTGCAGACGGTGACACTGGAGGACGCGCTGAAGCTGCTGTCGCTGCCGCGGCTGGTGGGAGTGGATCCGGCCAACGGCGAGGAGATCACCGCGCAGAACGGCCGTTACGGCCCGTACCTCAAGCGCGGCACCGATTCCCGGTCGCTGGCCACCGAGGACCAGATCTTCGGCATCACCCTTGATGAGGCGCTGAAAATCTATGCCGAACCCAAACGACGAGGCCGTCAGGGAGCTGCCGCGCCGCCGCTGCGCGAACTCGGGGCCGACCCGGCAACCGGAAAGCCGATGGTGATCAAGGACGGCCGGTTCGGGCCGTACGTCACCGACGGTGAGACCAACGCCAGTCTGCGCAAGGGCGACGATGTGGCGACCCTCACCGATGACCGTGCCGCGGAGTTGCTCGCCGACCGCCGTGCCCGCGGCCCGGTCAAGAAGACCGCCACAAAGACCGCGGCCAAGAAGGCTCCGGCCAAAAAGGTGGCCAAGAAGGTGGCCAAGAAGGCAGTCAAGAAGGCAGTCAAGAAGGCCTGACGCCTCCCTGCCGCTCATCCGCTGGGGACTTCCTCGGGCACCGCCAGGCTCACCGGACGCGCCAGCTGGGTGGAGGCGTTGCGGCCGCGCAGCTCAACCATCTCTCCGACGTGCCAGCGCAGCGCCTCATCGTCCAGCGCCCCGCTGACGGCGGTGGCCGAGGCCAGGACGTGGCCCGGTTCGGTTTTGGCCAGTTCGGTCAGCCGAGCGGCTTCGTTGACCGGGTCCCCGATCACCGTGTACTCGAAGCGGGCCTGCGCGCCGATATGCCCGGCGATGGCCCGCCCGGCCGAGACTCCGATCCCGAAATCCGTCGAGCCGAGCACGGTGACGAGTTCGTCGTGCAACTCCCGGGCCGCCGCGAGGGCCGCCCCACAGGCGTCCGGGTGCTCGATCGGCGCTCCGAACACGCACAACGCGGCGTCGCCCTGGAACTTGTTGACGAAACCGCCGTGCTCCTGGACCGTGTCCACGATCACCCGGAAGAACTGGTTGAGCAGTTCGACGACCTCGGCGGGGGGCCTGGTGGAGGCCAGTTGGGTGGAGCCGATCATGTCGATGAACAGGACGGCGACATCGCGCTCCTGCCCACCCAGCTCAGGTCCCTGCTCCAAGGCCCGTCGGGCGACGTCCTCCCCGACGTAGCGGCCGAACAGGTCCCGCATGCGCTGACGCTCGCTGAGCTCGCGGACCATGTCATTGAAGCCCGCCTGCAGCAGGCCCAATTCGGTGGCGTCGTAGATCTGCATGTGCGCGTTGTAGTTTCCGCGCTGAACCTCACCGAGTGCCCAGCGCAGCTGGCGCAGCGGATCGGCGATCGCCATCGCCGACAGTACGTTGGCGACCAGCCCGATCACCAGTGCGGCCACGGCCATCAACAGAATCGGCATCGACAGGCTGTCCGCGGATGCCTCCAGGAAGGCCAGCTTGCTGGCCGAGATCGACAGCACGATCAACAGCAGCGGCACCCCGGTCGAGAGCACCCAGGTCAAGACCAGCCGCAGCACAACACCGGGGCGGCGGAAGTGTTCGGGGACCCCGGCTCGCAGGGCGGCGACGGCCACCGGGCGCAACACCCGCTCGGACTGCAGGTAGCCGATGATCGCGGTGGCGGTGGCGCCCAGCAGGATCGCCACGGCAACCACCGGAGCGGCATGGCTGGCCACCGGCCAGCTGGCGGCGATGAACACGACCGCACCCAGCAGCCAGACGGTGATGCTGATGATCGACCGGTAGATGGGCATGTTCAGCGCGCGCAGGCGGGCCTGCTCGGTCATCGCGGGATCGTCCTCGGCGAGCAGGGAGTCCCTGCGCTGCCAGCGGAATACCGGGACCAGCAGACGAAGGCTGAGGAAGGTGCCGACGCTGAAGGAGATGAAGACGTAGGAGAGAAAGATGACCAGGTTCTGTGTCGGAAGGTCCTGCAGTTCGATGCGTTCGGCCGGGGGCAGCCCGAATCTGAGGAAGCCGACCACCACCATCGCGCCGATGATGTCGGCCTGCAGGATCCCCAGAGAGAACACCGGCCAGGGGGTGCGCGCCACCCACCGGACGAAGTCGCTGACCCGTCCGCGCGTACCCGCGCCAGTCATCAGTTAACCGTAGCGTTCCCGGCCGGGCGATCCGACGTTGGAGGCGGCGGATCGGCGGTGTCCTGCCGGCGCAGTAGGGTCTGTCAGCATGCCCGGAGTGTTCGACCGACTCGTCGGTCAGAGCGCGGTGGAGGCGGAGTTGGTCGCCGCGGCGTCGGCGGCCCGGGCCAGTACCAAGATGGCTATGCCCGACGCCACCGGCGCGATGACCCACGCATGGCTGTTGACCGGGCCGCCGGGCTCGGGGCGGTCGATCGCGGCGCTGTGCTTCGCGGCGGCGCTGCAGTGCGCCTCCGAGGGGACACCGGGCTGCGGGCAGTGCCGTGCCTGCACCACCACCATGGCCGGTACCCATGCCGATGTGCTCCGGGTGGTCCCCGAGGGACTGTCGATCCGGGTCGAGGAGATGCGGGCGATCGTCGCCGCCGCATCCCGGCGGCCCAGCACCGGCCGGTGGCAGGTCGTGGTGATCGAGGACGCCGACCGGTTGACCGAGGGCGCGGTCAACGCCTTGCTGAAGGTTGTCGAGGAGCCGCCGCCATCGACGGTGTTCCTGCTGTGCGCGCCGTCGGTGGACCCCGAGGACATCGCGATCACGTTGCGCTCCCGGTGCCGGCACGTGGCGCTGATGACACCGCCGGCGTCGGCGATCGCCGAGGTGTTGATCGCCGGGGACGGCATCGACCCCGAACAGGCGAGGTGGGCGGCGGCGGTCAGCGGCGGTCACGTCGGGCGGGCCCGCCGGCTGGCCACCGACCCCGAGGCCCAGTCCCGGCGCAGCCGTGCACTGAACCTGGCTCGCGACGCGGCGACCCCCGCGCGGGCCTATGCCGCCGCCGAGGACCTGGTTGTCGCGGCATCGGCCGAGGCGACCGATCTGACCGCCGCGCGCGATGAAGCCGAGACCGAGGAACTACTCACCGCGCTGGGCGGCGGGGGCACCGGCAGGGGTGCGGCAGCGGCGCTCCGGGGGTCGGCGGGAGTCCTCAAAGAGCTTGGCAAGCGCCAGAAGTCACGGCAGACCCGGGCGTCACGAGACGCCCTGGACCGCGCGCTGATCGACCTTGCAATGTACTTCCGCGACGCGCTGGTGCTGGCCGGTGGAGCCGGCGCTGTGCGGGCCAGCCACCCCGACATGGCTGACCGGGCGGCCGCGCTGGCCGGCCACGCCTCCCCGGAGCGGCTACTGCGCTGCATCGAGGCCGTGCTGGCCTGCCGTGAGGCATTGGCGGCCAACGTCAAGCCGAAGTTCGCCGTCGATGCCCTGGTCGCCACCGTCGGCCAGCAGTTGCGTGCCACGGAGTAGACTTCTGCCCCGGTGCCCGGCCGGGTACTGCGCCGCCTTAGCTCAGTCGGCAGAGCGATTCACTCGTAATGAATAGGTCGGGGGTTCGATTCCCCCAGGCGGCTCC
>Ga0180435_10002189_pt1 | contig 20066 bp, 35 predicted proteins | sample SS_ome_3_FD_132467 | JGI IMG/M metagenome (GOLD analysis project Ga0180435, IMG submission 132467) | Hypersaline lake sediment archaeal communities from the Salton Sea, California, USA - SS_3_S_1 metaG | ecosystem: Environmental > Aquatic > Non-marine Saline and Alkaline > Hypersaline >...
CCCCGGCCAGGTGCGTGACAACGCCGGAGCAGGCAGTCTCCCCGAGTTGACGCCGGAAACGATGGCGGCCGTTGCCGGAATCTACGAACGGCATGCCAAGCCGGGCGTCCACTACCGCTGGTAGGCGCTACAGCTCGATGAGGCCTGCCTCGGTTTCGGTGAATCCGCAAACCTCCAGGTAGAACGTTCGATGCTCTGGATCAAAATCGACGTGGAGCCACTCACACCCGGCATCGCCGGCTTGCTGGGCTGCGATACGAATGAGACGGGCGCCGATCCCCCTGCGCTGCTGAGCTCTTGCAACGATTGTATCCAGGATGAATGCGTGGACACCGCCGTCCCAGGCGACATTGACGAATCCAATCAGGTTGTTGCCCGCGTAGGCGCACACCCATCCGAGGCTGTAACGATCCAGCTGCTTCTCCCAGTCGTCGGCGAAGGGCTCGTGCTCGAAGGCGTCGGCATGAAGCTCGTTGAGTGCCTCGTTGGTGAAATAGCCACGCCACGCATACCTGATTCCCATCGCTCGAGCGTACCCCCCCTCGGGACAGACTAAGACGTACATTTGTGGCGAACAGAGACGCGATGACTGACCTCGATGTCAGGGTGATCGCCTTGGAGGAAATGCACGTCGTCGTGGCTACGGGCTACGGGGATGAACCCGACAGCAAGGAATCCCGGCGGTGGTGGTGCGTGACCGTTTGGGCATTCCTCCATCGGGATCACACTCGACACGTACTCGCATGTGCCGACTTCGAGATGAGATTTGGCTACATTTCCGGCGATCCCCGACATTTTCCAGCCGCAGCGTTGAGTGTGGGAAGCCTATGCGAGACAGGGGGTTTCAGCGTGTCGGAGAGAAGACTTGAGATCCCCGGGACGTTGCCCTATCAGGCATTCAGCTTGACGACGGCCCGCAACACCGATCGGTCGGTCACGAGTTCAGGCACTTCGGCAAAAGGAACCCAGCGAGCTCCGAGGACCTCGTCGGATTCGGTGAGGTTCTCGTTGGTTGCCTGGAGGAGGAACCGAACATCGAAGTGGGTGTGCGCAGGGCGGGGGCCGCTCGCTGGAATCGGATGCACATCGACATCGAATATGCCTCGCTGCAACGGCCTGCAGACGATGCCCGTCTCCTCCTGGACTTCCCGGATCGCGGCCTCGAGCACGCCCTCCCCCGGGTCAACGTGTCCCCCCGGCTGGAGCCAGGTGAGCAGCTTGCCGTGATGTATCAACAGGAGCCTTGTGTTGTCCGGGTCGACGACGAATGCGCTGGCCGTGATATGACCCGGCGCAAAGAAGTCGGCGGACATCACGTCACCATCGCCGTAGAGCAGATCAAGGATCTCAGCGAATGATTCGGCCTCGCCGTGTGACGGCTCGTATGCCTCGAGCAGGTCGAGAAGAGCGCCGACGCGACTCACCGCACTGGCTCGCAGTGCGGTGAAGGGTTGGGGCCGACGATGGTGCTAGACAAACTCGATGATGGCCATTTCGGTGCCATCACCGCGCCGTGGACCAAGCTTGACGATCCGGGTGTAGCCACCTTCGCGATCCTCATAGCGAGGAGCGACATCGTCGAAAAGCTTGGTCACGACGTCGTTGTTTTGGATCTTCCGCAACACGATACGGCGCGAATGCAGGTCGCCACGCCGTGCCTTGGTCACCATCTTCTCGACGTAGGGACGGAGCAACTTGGCACGTGCTTGAGTGGTCGTGATCCGCTCCTCTTCTATCAAGGACGCAGCCAGATTGGCCAGGATCTTGCGCTGGTGGGATGGACTCCCCCCGAGGCGGGGCCCCTTCTTCGGCTTCGGCATCAGACGTCCTCCGAGATCTCACCTGAGTGGATCAGCGAGAGACCGAGCTCGTCGAGTTTCGCAGTGACTTCCTCGAGGCTCTTCTGACCAAAGTTTGTGATGTTGAGCAGTTCTTCCTCAGTCTTCTCGACCAGTTCACCTACAGTCTGGATCTGGGCGCGACGCAGGCAGTTGCGGGGACGCTCGGAGAGGTCCAGCGCCTCGATCGGGAGGTCGAGGTCCGGGGAGGTGGATTCCGCGGTGACGATATCCCCGAGTTCGAGGCCTTCACCCTCATCCATATCGGCAAAGAGGCCGAGCAACTCGCGCAGTGTCTTCCCTGCCGACGAAACCGCTTCGCTCGGCGACAGGGATGCGTCGGTCTCGACATCGATCACCAGCTTGTCGAAGTTGGTCACCATCCCGACCTGGGTGTCGTCGACCCGGAACGCAACCTTGCGCACCGGAGAGAAAATAGAGTCGACGGGGATTACGCCGATGGTGTCGCTCTTCGAGTTGCGCTCGGCGCTGCGGTAACCAACCCCGCGCTCGGCGGTCAACTCAACTTCGAGATGGCCGGAGGCAGACAGGGTGGCGAGGTGCAGGTCGGTGTTGACAACTTCGACGCCGGCCGGAACCTTCAAGTCTCCTGCGGTTACCTCGCCGGCACCTTTAGCCGAGAGATAGAGGGTCTGCGAGCCCTCGGCTTCGATCCGCAGCACGACACGCTTCAGGTTGAGGATGAAATCAACGACGTCCTCGACAACACCTTCGATGGTGGAGAACTCGTGATGAACACCTTCGATCCGTACTGAGGTGACGGCGGCGCCGGGGATGCGCGCCAGAAGGGCCCGACGCAGGGTATTCCCCAGCGTATGACCAAAACCGGGTTCGAGCGGCTCGACGACGAACCGGGAACGGTTGTCCGAGACCTGCTCTTCTTCAATATGGGGACGCTGGACGATGAGCACGCTCTGCTCCTCCGACTCTGCTTGGGCCTACTTCGAGTAAAGCTCGACGATTAGCTGTTCTCTGATCTCTGTATCGATCTGTTCGCGACTGGGTATCACCGTGATGGCAACCTCACGCTTATCGGCGTTCACGTCGAGCCACTCCGGTGCGGAGCGGTCAATAGTGTCGATGGCGTGCTGCACGGCGAACGTCTCTTTGCTGCGCTCCTTGATGGCGACGACATCGCCCACCCGAACCTGGTACGAGGGGATGTCCACCTTCTTGCCATTCACGAGGAAGTGACCGTGATTGACGAGCTGGCGCGCCTGCGGACGGGTTCGGGCAAAGCCGGCCCGATAGACGACATTGTCGAGGCGTGACTCGAGGATCTGGAGCAGGTTCGTACCGGTAATCCCGGAACGACGGTTCGCCTCTTTGTAATAGCGACGGAACTGCTTCTCGAGTACGCCGTAAATATGGCGCAGCTTCTGCTTCTCTCGCAGCTGGATGAGGTACTGCGACTCGCGGATGCGCCCACGTCCGTGATCGCCCGGCGGGTAGGGTCGGCGATCAAAATACTTCGCTTTGTTCTCGTCGAGAAGCTGCCGAGCGCGCCGGCTGACTTTGGTACGAGGTCCGGTGTATCGAGCCATGGGGCCTATCTCCCCTTCCGCTTCTTGGGGCGGCAACCATTGTGCGGAATCGGGGTGACATCCTTGATCCCGGTGACCTCGATACCCATATTCTGCATAGTGCGGATGGCGGTCTCCCGACCGGAGCCGGAACCGGCAACGATCACATCGAGCTTGCGCATCCCCATCTCACCGGCTTTGCGGGCAGCCTGTTCGGCTGCAACCTGCGCGGCGTAAGGCGTCGACTTGCGCGAGCCCTTGAACCCGACAGAGCCACCGGAAGTCCAACCGAGGACCCGGCCTTCCTGGTCGGTGAGTGTGATGATTGTGTTGTTGAAACTCGCCTTGATGTGCGCCTGGCCGTGAGAGATGTTCCTCTTGACCTTGCGCCGGCTGCGTTGCTGGGGCTTCGCCACTTGATACCTCTCCGCGACCTACTTGGTGACCTTCTTCTTACCCGCAATGGCAACGGCCCTGCCCTTGCGAGTGCGCGCATTGGTGTGGGTGCGCTGCCCACGTACCGGAAGACCACGACGATGACGGAACCCCTGGTAGGAGCCGATCTCGATCTTCCGCTTGATGTTCTGTGCTACTTCGCGACGCAGATCACCCTCGACCGTCAGGTTGGCATCGATGTATTGACGGATCCGCACGACTTCGCTGTCGGTGAGATCGCGCACGGCAGTACCCCGATCGATACCTAGATCGTCGAGGATGATGTGCGAGGTGGTGAGACCAACACCGAAAATGTAGGTGAGGCCAATCTCCACACGCTTGTCTCTTGGAAGGTCGGTTCCGGCAATACGAGCCATGCAATTACCCCTGACGCTGCTTGTGTCGCGGGTTCGAGCAGACAACCCAAACACGCCCGTGCCGGCGGATGACCCGGCACTTCTCACACATCTTCTTTACGGAGGCTGATACTTTCATCGGTACCTGTATATGATCCTGCCGCGCTCGAGGTCGTAGGGCGACATCTCGATGCGGACCTTGTCCCCGGGCAAGATTCGGATGTAGTGCATCCGCATTTTCCCCGAGATATGGCACAACACTTCGTGCCCGTTGTCGAGCTTCACCCTGAACATTGCGTTCGGAAGAGGCTCGACGACGGTGCCTATTACCTCAATTACGTCGTCTTTTTTAGCCACAAGAAATTCCCGGCCCGGACTTGGGCCGGACGGCAACTATAGAAACTCCTGTGGACGTGAGCAAATCGCACGCGAAAAACCGCGTGCGACTCGAGGCGAGTTGCCGTGAACCCAATGTATACGAGGTCGTTGCCGCGTTCAAGGCTGAACTCGCCCACGCTTCGGCCGACAGTGTCGCCGTATAGACAGGAATCGCGCAACATGAGCTTGACCCACGTGGATCCGCACGATGGTCCTGAGGACCTGCAGCCCGTCGCGCCCGCGTTTCCGCCGGAAAACACAGCGATCGACCTCGATGGTGACCTAGTCGGTGCGTATCTCGCTAACGCCGACCTCGCCGGTGTGGATCTATCGGGACGCGACCTGACCGGAGCCGATCTCTCCGGCGCAAACCTGAGCCAGGCCCGTCTCATCGGCACGTGTTTACGCGATGCCGTCCTCGTGGACGCCGCAATCGACGAAGCGCAACTGCTTGGGGCCGATTTGGCCGGAGCCGACCTGACCGACGTGAATGGGTTCAGCGTCATGATGGGGCGGGCCAATCTGACCAACGCCATCTTGTTCAACGGCAGGCTCGACGATGCAACTTTCTCCCACGCCGACCTGACCGGGGCCGACCTCCGTACCGCCAACCTCGCAGGGGCTCGCTTCCGGGAAGCGACCCTGGTACACGCAGACGTGTCCCGGGCCAATATGTCGGGGGTCGATCTCACTCAGGCCAACGTCGACGGAGCTGCGTTCCGCGACACCGACATCACTCGATCCCGAGTCAAGGCGGTAGTCGGCTACAGCACCGCGGATTGGATCGGAGTCGACATCCTCGACGCCGACTTCGCCGGCGCATACATCGTCCGCCGCGCCATCATGGACCAGAACTACCTCTACGAATTCCGCAACAAGAACAGGCTGAACGCCTACGTATACAAGCTGTGGTGGCTCACCTCAGACTGCGGCCGCAGCTTTGGCCGCTGGGCGCTGTGGACCGCGGCCATCGCCGTTCTGTTCGCGTTCGCATACGGATTCGTCGACATCGACTACGGCGCATACGAAACAAGCCTGTCTCCGCTCTACTACAGCGTCGTCACCATGACCACGCTCGGGTACGGCGATGTGATTCCCGCCTCAACCGCAGGACAGATTGTGGCGATGACTCAGGTAGTGACTGGATACGTGATGCTTGGAGGCGTGCTGAGCATCTTCGCCACCAAGATGGGACGAAGGGCAGAATGACGAGCGCCACATGCTGAGGAAGAGGTCCCGCGCCAAGGATGCCGGGTCTGATTTGCGGCGCGTCCTCGGAGGTATGGAGCTGCCGACGATACCCGGCGTGGTGACGATGGCTATCGAACAGGTCTCCGCGCCCGACTGTGATATGCGATTGGTTGCCGAGACCGTCAGCCGTGATCCAGGACTGTCCGCTCGGATTCTATCGGTGGTCAATTCGGCGGCCTATGCGCCGCGCAACCCGATCGTCGGGGTTGCCCAGGCAGTGACCATGTTCGGCAAGAACCATCTCGAATCGATGCTGATATCACTGGCCGCCAGCCGTGCCACGAGTCAGGTGACCGCTCCCGGATTCGACCTGGGCGGGTTCTGGCAGATAGCCGCGTGGAAAGCGTCGGCGGCGGGTACTATCTCTCGCCGGCTTGACCGTGCCCGCAGCAGCGAGAACTTCTCCGCTGCCCTCCTCCAGGACATTGCCGTCCCTCTGCTCGTCTCCGGCCACCCTCCCTACCGAGCAGTATTCGCCGATTGGCAAAGCGGAGGCGGAGATCTGATTGCGTTGGAGCGAGATGCGTTCGGATGGACCCACTATGAGGTCGCTGGATGGCTGTTTGACGAATGGGGCTTCCCGGAGAAGCTACGCGTCGCGGTAACCGAAAGCGGTGAGCCCGAAAGCGCAGTCGTCGAGTATCCGGTTGTTCGTGCGGTCGCCTGCCTGAGTGCTCCCCTTCCCCAACCGGAGATCATCGCAGGCGCAGCAGCGGTGTTGCACGAGACCTTCGGCCTCGACTCCGAGACTGCCACCCGGCTGCTCGAGACCGCAAGAGTCGATGGCGCCAAACTGGCGCAATCACTGAGTTGAGCTAGATAGCCTTCGTAAAGGTGTACGAGGTCTTCACGCGGTCAAAGCCGAGAGCTTCATAGAACTCGTGGGCGCCTTCCCGGGTGGTACTGGAATGAACGAGGATCTCACTGTGACCGCGACGGCTCCCCCAGTCAGAGAGAGCCTCCATCAGCAGCTTGCCTGCTCCCCCGCCCTGGGCATGGTCGGCAACAACCAGTCCGCCCACCTCGAGAACGCGCGGGTATTGCAGCAACTCCCTGTCGTGCGCTTGCGCCCAACCCACGACCTCCCCAGCGGCGACGGCTACAAACGCGGCTCGACCATCCGTACCGGCCGCAAGCCAGCGGCCTGCATGTGCGGGGGAGACGTCGTATCCAAGCTGAACCGCCAGGTCGGCGATGGCATCCACATCTGCGCCCCGCGCCCGACGTACTGTCACTTCACTCATGTACGGCAGGGTACCGGTCGCGGCGACATAAGGATCAGACTGGGCCGCTGCCGATCATGCGCAGCCACGGTAGCGAGGCAGCGTCAAAAGGCTCGACGCCCGAGCTGAGCAGGGCCACGGCTCGCTCAGTTGCGGCGCGAGCCGCTGCAATCAGATCGTCCGGATAGGCGTAGCGAACCTGATGGTCCAGGAACTCGTCCTCGTCGAGCACCACAATCGAGCCGTCCAGGGTCCGGGCAACGTCGAGGTCGAGATCAACCTGCTGCACGCGGTCACCATCCCAAGCCGGGATGGTGCCGATGTTCACATACACCTCTTGCCACGGGTGGTCCCAGTAGAACTCTGCGATCCAACGCTCGTCTACGGGTACCAGCATCACGAAGCCGGCTTCGATAGTACGTGGCGGCTCGTGACCGCGTTGTGCGATCGTGTCGGGAGGTGCGTAGAGCCACACTCCATGTTCATCCTCGCCGAGTCGGTGCATCTTCATCTGCCAATGCAGTCGATCCGGCCATTTGCGCTCATCGATGTGGACGAGAGTCAAGTCACCAGCTTCGGTTCCGGCAGCGTCGAAACGACCGGACCCTCCTTGGTTATTAGTACGGTGTGCTCCCAGTGCGCCGACAGTTCACCGTCCTGTGTCACAACTGTCCAGCCATCATCGCGGACACTCGTCTCTGCAGTGCCGATGTTGAACATCGGCTCGATGGCAATCGCCATTCCGGCCTTTAGCTTGAGTCCCCGACCCGGTCTTCCGTAGTTGGGAACGTCGGGCGCCTCGTGCATCTGACGCCCGATGCCGTGCCCGATGTATTCCCGGACAACTCCGTAGCCGTGAGGGGCAGCGACGGCGGAGATCGCGGCACCGACGTCACCGAGCCGGTTGCCGGGACGGGCAGCGGCAATACCCGCCCAGAGCCCCTGCTTGGTGACGTCAATTAGCTTCGCAGCCTCGGGCGACACTTCGCCGATGGCCATGGTGAAGGCTGCGTCGCCGTGCCATCCCTCGTAAATAGCCCCAGCGTCAATGGAAAGGATGTCACCTTCGCGGAGTCTGTGGCCGTCGGGAATGCCGTGGACGATCACCTCATTGGGCGAGGTGCAGATCGATGCCGGGAACCCGTGGTAGCCGAGGAAGGATGGCCGGCAACCAGCTTGGCGGATTACTTCATGGGCGATGGTGTCCAGTTCAAGCATGGTCACGCCCGGAACAGCAGCCTCCCTGACCGCCGCGTGGACTGCAGCCACAACCGAGCCGGCGATCTTCATCTTCTCGAAGTCGGCGGCAGACTTCATCGTCATGAAGCGTCCGGTCATCAGTCGACTGCCAACGCCAGAGCCACCCGGGCAAAGACCTCGTCTATACCTCCGAAGCCGTCCACTTCGAAGACCTTGCCACCCGTCTCCCGGTAGTAGTCGGACAGCGGAGCCGTCTCTTCCCAGTAGATCGCAAGCCGCCGCGAAATGCCTTCCTCAGTATCGTCGGCGCGACCCTCTTGCTCGGCCCGCAGCAGCATCCGCTTCATCAATTCCTCGTGGGGAACATTGAGCTGAACGAGACCGTCGAGCGGCGTCTCGAGGACCGCATCGAGAGCCTTGGCCTGAGCCACATTACGCGGGAAGCCATCGAGTATGTAGCCGCAAGCGGCATCAGGTTGGCTCAGGCGCTCACCGACCATGGCGACGACGAGCTCGTCGGGTACCAGATCGCCGGCCTGCATGATCGCATCGGCCTTCCTGCCGAGATCTGTGCCTTGAGCAACAGCCTGGCGCAGCATCTCTCCGGTCGAGATGTGGGGCACGCCCATGAGCCGAGCGAGACGTGAGGCCTGGGTACCTTTACCCGAGCCCTGTGGTCCAAGAAAGATCAGTCGGAGACCCATCGGTCACTCCTTGAGATAGCCGAGTGCTTGCCCCAATCCTAAAGACTCCCGCCCCCCCTCGATTCGTGCGTAACTGGCGGCAATATGTTGCCGCCAGTTACGCAAGAACAGGGATCAGGAGAGGAAGCCTTCGTAGTTGCGCATCATCAGCTGGCTTTCGATCTGCTTCATGGTTTCCAGCGCCACACCGGAGACGATGAGAATCGAGATACCGCTGAGCCCGACCGGGACGTTGAAGATGTAGCCAAGCAGCGACGGCAGCACCGCAACGCTGGCCAGGTAGAGCGAGCCGGGGAGCGTGATGCGGTTGAGGATGTGCTCGAGATGCTTGACCGTAGCCCGGCCGGGGCGGATGCCCGGAATGAAGCCACCCTGCCGCTGAATGGTCTCCGCCTGCCGCTCCGGGTCGAACTGTATGGCCGTGTAGAAGTAGGTGAAGAACACAACCAGCAAGCCAAGCATCAGGATGTACGGCAGCGTGGGCGAGAGCCCACCCGCTCCGCTCGACAGCAGGTTGTCGTTGATCCAATTCCGCACTGCCTCGCCCCATCCTGACGACGGGAGCGACGATGAAACCAGCACCGGGAAGTACATGATCGACGTAGCGAAAATGACGGGGATGACACCGGCCATGTTGACCTTCAGTGGGATATATGTGCTTTGCCCACCCAGTACCTTGCGCCCGCGCACCCGGCGGGAGAACTGAATAGGGATCCGCCGCTGCCCCTGGTCCATGAAGATGATGCCGACGGTGAGCGCCAGCATCACACCGGTGATGATGACAAACTCGTAGGTCTGTGAGTTCACCCAGAGAATGCTGAGCTGGTTGGGCAGCTGACTGACGATGCTGACAAAGATGATCAGCGACATACCGTTGCCGACACCTCTCTGTGTGATCAACTCCCCCAGCCACATGATCAGTGCGGTACCTGCCGTCATCGTGATGATGATGGTGAGCACATTGCGCAGCGTGTAGTCAGGAACCAGGTCGACCCCGTTGAAGAAGCTGCCGTTGTGGAACAAGAACGTGAAGCTGGTCGACTGGATGAGCGCAATCGCCACCGTCAGGTATCGCGTCCACTGGGTGATGACCTTGCGGCCCGTCTCCCCCTCATCCTGAAGCGACTGGAGCTTGGGGATGACCACGGCCAGCAGCTGCATGATGATCGATGCCGTGATGTACGGCATGATGCCGAGCGAGAACACCGACAGGTTCTCGATAGCGCCGCCGCTGAACAGGTTGAGCAGGCTCAGGAAGCCACTCTCCTCCGCCTGCTGTCGTGCCAGCTCGAGCTGGTCGAGATCGATGCCCGGCACCGGGACGGCTGCTCCCAGCCGGTAGATCGCAAAGATCATCAACGTGAACAGGATCTTGTTGCGAAGATCCTTGATCCGGAACATGTTGCGGAAAACTGACAGCATTTGCGATTACCTCTGGGGGGTGTTGCCTCTCGGGGGACGTTAGCGGTTTGACCGGCTTTCGGGTCTCAGCTCACAACCTCTGTCGAGCCACCCGCAGCCTTGATCTTCTCGACGGCGCCGAGACTGAACGAGTGGGCGTGGACGGTGAGGGCGTGATCGATATCACCCTCGCCGAGGATCTTGATCGGTCCCCGCTTCTTGGCCAAGCCACGGGCGCGCAGGTCATCGGGAGTCACCGTAGAGCCGGCCTCGAACTCGTTGAGACGCTCGATGTTCACAACGGCATAGACGACCTTGTTGCGGTTCTTGAAGCCCTTTAGCTTCGGGAGCCGTCGTTGCAGTGGCATCTGGCCACCCTCGAAACCGGGACGAACCTTGCTGCGTGCCTTTTGGCCCTTGGTGCCGCGTCCGGCGGTCTTGCCCCGCCGGCCGGCTTCACCGCGACCAACGCGGATCTTGCGCTTCTTCGACCCTTCGGCGGGCCGGAGATGGTGCAACTTCATCAGATTTCCTCCACATCAACCAGATGCCGGGCGCGGTTGATCAGCCCGCGTACGTCCGGGGTGTCGGGCCGTTCCACCGACGAGCGGATCTTGCGCAGACCAAGCGTCTCGACCGTAGCCTTGGTCTTCGGCTTCTCACCGATGGTGCTCTTGATCAGGGTGATCTTCAGGGTCTTGGCCATTACTTGCCACCTACGTCGGTGCGCATCAACTCAGCCGAGTTGTATGCAGCGAGGAGCGCCGGCGGGAAGATCTCCTCAGCGCGCTTGCCCCGGGCCTTGGCGACCTCGTCGGGCCGCTGCTGCGTGAGCAAGGCCTCCATCGTCGCCTTGGCGACGTTGATGTGCGTAGGCGAGCCTTGCGACTTGGCGAGTACGTCGCGGATGCCGGCTGCTTCGAGAATCTGCCGTACCGCGCCGCCGGCAATGACGCCGGTACCCGGTGCTGCAGGCTTGAGCAGGACACGTGAGGCCCCATGTACCCCGGTGATCTCGTGGATGATGGTCTGACCAGCCATCGGGATAGGGGTCATGGCCTTACGTGCCAGCTCCATGCCCTTCTGGATCGCAGCCGGGACTTCTTTGGCCTTGCCGTAGCCGATGCCGACCCGGCCCTTGCCGTCACCTACGGTCACGAGCGCAGTGAACGAGAACCGCCGGCCGCCCTTCACGACCTTGGCGACGCGGTTGATGGCGATGACGCGCTCGTCGAACTCCGGAACCTCGCGGGTCCGTTCCCGCCGTCGGTTGCGGTCCTGGCCGCGCCCGCCACCTTGGCCGCGCCCGCCACCTTGGCCGCGCCCGCCACCTTGGCCGCGGCCACGGTCCTGGGGGCCGCGGCCACCATCCTGTGGATTCTGTGTCGTCACCGCATTCTCCTGTATCTGCTTAGAACTTCAGGCCGCCCTCCCGGGCGGCGTCGGCCAGGGCCTTGACCCTGCCGTGATATGGGAATCCACCACGGTCGAAGACGACTGATTCAACGCCGGCGTCGCCGGCCCTGGTAGCAACGAGCTTGCCGACTTCGGCAGCCGTGTCCACGCTCAGCCTCTTCTTGCGTAGTTTCTTTTCTTGTGATGACGCCGTGGCCAGCGTGCGGCCGGCATCGTCGTCGATAACCTGGGCGTAGATGTACCGGTTGGACCGGAACACTGCCAGGCGGGGACGATCAGCGGTGCCGTAGACGTTCTTGCGCACGCGCTCATGACGGCGGCGCCGTGCGTCTGCCCTCGTGCCTCTCATCCTGTGACTCCTGCCTTACCTGCCTTGCGACGGACGTGCTCACCCGCATACCGGATTCCCTTGCCCTTGTACGGCTCGGGCGGACGGATCTTGCGGATGTCGGCAGCGACCTGGCCAACCAGTTGCTTGTCGATACCAATGACGCTGATCTTCGTGTTCTCGGGGACTTCGAAGGTGATGCCGTCGGGAGCGTCGATCACCACCGGATGGGAAAACCCGACCAGCAGCTCTATCGACTTACCCTTGAGCGAAGCGCGGTAGCCCACGCCCACCATCTCGAGATCCTTCTTGTAGCCCTCGGACACGCCGACGACCATGTTGCTGAGCAATGCCCGGCTCAGCCCGTGTAGCGCCCGGGTCTCCCTTTCATCGTTGGCGCGAACGACCTCGATCTCGGCCTCGCCCACATTGAACGAGATGCGCGAGTCGAACGTGCGCTCGAGCATGCCCTTGGCGCCCTTGACCGAGACCGCAGGCCCGTCGACCTTGATTTCAACCCCACCAGGAAGGGGTACCGGATTGTTACCTATGCGGCTCATATGTCACCAAACCTCGCACAGGACCTCGCCACCGACGTTGCGGCGACGGGCCTCCCGATCGGTGAGCAGACCTTCCGATGTCGACACGATCGACACCCCGATACCGCCGCGTACCCGCTCGAGATCCTGGGCGCCCTTATAGACGCGATGTCCCGGCATGGAGACACGACGGATTCCCTGGAGTACCCGGTCGCGATCATTCGAGTAGCGGAGTGTCACAGTCAGTTTCTGGCCGACTCTGGCGTCTTCCACTTTGTAGCTGTCGACGTAACCCTCAGCGGCGAGGATCTTGGCGACCTCCTCCTTGAGCTTCGAAGACGGCATTGATACCTGAGGATGCAGCGCCAGGTTGGCGTTGCGAATCCGGGTCAGCATGTCGGCGATTGGATCAGTATGCATTACCAAGACGCCTTTCTGACTCCGGGGAGCTCCCCACGATGGGCGAGCTCGCGTACACAGATACGGCACATCCCAAACTTGCGCATGTAGGCGCGGGGACGACCGCATCGCCGGCATCGGTTGTAAGCACGAACTTTGAACTTCGGCTTACGGTTTGCCTTGGCGATCATCGACTTCTTCGCCATCACACACCTGCCTGTTGCTTACGGAACGGGAACCCGAAAGCGTCGAGGAGGGCCTTACCCTGCTCGTCGTTCTCGGCGGACGTCACGAAGGTGATGTCCATGCCGCGTACCTTCTGAACTTTGTCGTAGTTGATCTCGGGAAAGATCAGCTGCTCGTCGACCCCGAAGCTGTAGTTGCCCCGGCCGTCGAACCCCTTGGGGCTGAGACCGCGGAAGTCGCGGATACGGGGGATGGCCGCCGACACAAGGCGGTCGAGGAATTCCCACATATGGTCGCCGCGCAACGTCACGGAAGCCCCGACGGGGAGCCCTTCGCGCAATTTGAAGTTGGCGATCGACTTACGCGCCTTGCTGACCTTCGGGTGCTGACCGGTGATGATCCGGAGATCTTCGACCGCACCGTTGATTACCTTGCCGTCCTGCACGACGTCACCAACAGCCATGTTGACGACGATCTTGAGCAGCCGGGGTACCTGCATCACGTTGTCGAGCCCGAGTTGCTCCTGCAGCGCAGCGCGGACCTCAGTGTCGTACTTCTCTTTGAGTCGCGGAATCATCCGAGATCCCTCCCGCAGTTGCGGCAAATCCTGAGCTTGCGCCCTTCATCATCGCGACGGGCGCCGATCTTGGTGGGACCGCAGTCCGGACAGACGATCATGACGTTGGATGCATCAATGGGCATGTCTTTGTCGATGATGCCGCCCTGCATGGTCTGACCCTGCGGACGCTGATGACGCTTAGCAGTTGCCACGCCTTCGACGATCACTCGGTTCTTACCGGGAATCACCCGGGCAATCTTGCTTTCGATGCCCTTGTCCTTGCCCGAGATGATCTTGACTGTGTCACCGGTCTTCAGCTTCATCACAGCACCTCCGGAGCCATGGAGACGATGCGCATGAACTGCTTGTCACGGAGCTCGCGGCCCACCGGGCCGAAGATGCGCGTGCCGCGCGCCTGCTGCTGGTCGTTGATTATCACGCAGGCGTTGTCGTCAAATCTGATGTACGTACCGTCCTTGCGACGGCTCTCCTTGCGGGTCCGCACGACGACTGCCTTGACGACATCACCCTTCTTGACACCGCCGCCGGGGATTGCGTCCTTGACGGTGCCGACGATGATGTCACCAAGACCGGCGTAGCGGCGCGATGAGCCCCCAAGCACGCGGATACAGAGAAGCTCACGGGCTCCGCTGTTGTCCGCGACCTTGAGTCGCGTTTCTTGTTGAATCATCGGGCTCTCTCCACTACTTCGCTGACACGCCAGCGCTTGGTCTTCGACAGGGGACGGGTTTCGACGATCCGAACCGTGTCGCCAAGATGGGCGTCGTTCTGCTCATCGTGAGCATGGAACTTCTTCCGCACCCGCACCGTCTTGCCGTATTTGGGGTGCGTCTTCGAATCGACGACCTCTACGGTAACGGTCTTATCGCGTACGTCGGAAATCACAACGCCGACCCTCGTTTTCCTGCTTGCTCGTTCAGTCATCGCCCTTCCTCCTGGAGACGTTGCCACGCAGCAATCTCCTGCCCGCGGATGACCGTACTGATCCGGGCGACCTCGCGGCGCACCTGGCGGAGCCGGGCAGTGTTGTCCAGTTGGTTGGTTGCCATCTGGAAGCGCAGGTTGAACAGTTCCTCTTTGGCTTCGTCTAGCTTCTCGGCGAGCTCGGCAGCATCGAGCTCTCTGAGTTCGATTGCCTTCATCAGTCCTCCCTCGCAACAAATTTGGTCTTGATAGGGAGCTTGTTGCCGGCCAGCCGCATGGCTTCGCGGGCGAGCGCCTCATCGACACCGGCAAGCTCGAACATCACGCGACCGGGCTTGATCACAGCGACCCAGTACTCCGGGTTGCCCTTACCTGAACCCATCCGGGTCTCGGCAGGCTTCTCGGTGACGGGCTTGTCCGGGAAGATGTTGATCCAGACCTTCCCCCCGCGCTTGATGTGACGGGTCATGGCGACACGAGCCGACTCGATTTGCCGCGCCGTGATCCAACCGGGCTCCTGAGCCTGCAGACCGTACTCACCGAAGGTAACGCGAGTTCCGCCTTTGGCCTTACCGGTCATGCGACCTTTGTGGACCTTGCGGTATTTGGTGCGCTTCGGCATCAGCATCAGGCGTCACCTCCCTTGTCCTCACTGTCCTCACTGTCCTCCGACGCCTTGGCGTCGGCGTCGTCGGCAGCGGGTGATTCCTCACCGGCGGGTACTTCCTCGGATGCGGGTGCTTCCTCACCAACGGGTGCTTCAGAAGAGCTGGGCGCCTCGGCAACAGCTTCTTCGCCGGCATCCACCGCAACGTCACTGGCGACATCAGCTGGGGCATCGGTGACCTGTGGGGCGACTTCTTCCGGCACAGCCGCAACGACGGCCTCAGCGCTGTCGTCGCCCGAGGTCGCTGCATCGGTTGCATTGTCGGCGAGTACCTCTTCGGCCTCGGAGCGAGCCATCTCGAGAGCGCTCTGCGCATCGGCGGTCGAGAGCACCTCGGGCGCTTCTTCGGTGCGCTTGCCCCGACGCTTCCCGCCACCGGCCTCGATGAGACGCTTGCCGCCACCGGCCTCGATGATCCGCCGCTGCTTGCCGCCCGCCGCCTCTTCGGCGCGGGACTTGGCGCTCTTGCGGCGCCGGGCGGAGGGCCCTCCCGCAGCAAGACGTGCCTCGGCTTCGATCTTCTCACGATTGGCAGCGAGCGAAGGAATCACTTCACCCTTGTAAACCCATACCTTGACGCCGATGGCGCCGACAGTGGTGCGGGCTGTCGCCGATCCGTAGTCGATGTCGGCTCGCAGCGTGTGGAGCGGCACCCGACCCTCGAGGTACCACTCGCGCCGACCCATATCGGCTCCACCGAGCCGGCCGGAAGCCTGGACGCGGACGCCTTCAGCTCCGGCCTTGAGCGCCGTCGAAACCGCACGCTTCATTGCACGCCGGAAAGAGACACGCCCCTCCAACTGGTCGGCGACGCTGCGCGCCAGCAGGGTTGCATCGGTCTCCGCGTTCTGCACCTCGTTGACATTGAACTTGACGATCTTGCCGGTGAGCTTCTCGAGCCCGGCGCGGAGTCGCTCGGCCTCGGAGCCGCCGCGACCGATGACCACGCCGGGGCGGGCCGTATGGATGTCGACCTGCACCTTCTTGTCACCAATGCGCTCGATGTCGATACGAGACACGGCGCCGCGCGTTAGCTCGTCCTGCAGGTACTTCCGTACGTCCCAGTCCTCGTTGACATGGTCGGCATAGTCGATATCTGAATACCAGCGCGACTTCCAGTCGGTGACGATGCCGAGACGGAAACCGTACGGGTGTATCTTCTGGCCCATTAGGCGTCCTCTCCCTCAGCGTCATCGGCTACGACGATCGTGATGTGGCTGGTGCGCTTGTTGATGCGGGTGGCACGCCCTCGTGCCCTGGGGCGCCACCGTTTGAGGGTCGGGCCCTCATCGGCGTAAGCCTCAGCGACGAATAGCTCTTCCGCGTCTAGCGCAAAGTTGTGTTCAGCATTGGCGACCGCGGATTCCAACACTTTCTTGATGGTTGGCGCGGCGCGTCGGTTGGTGAAATCGAGCGTTGCCCTGGCGTCTTCGACAGGCATGCCGCGCACGAGATCGAGGACCAGCCGCACCTTGGATGGCGACTGCCGCACGTACTTAGCTTGAGCTCGAACCTTCATCCTCTCCTCACCGATCTGTCCCCTGCGTGGCCGCGGAAGGTACGGGTCTGAGCGAACTCGCCCAGCTTGTGACCGACCATCGACTCGCTGACATAGACCGGGACATGCTTGCGCCCGTCGTGCACCGCAATGGTGTGTCCCACCATCTCAGGGGTGATGGTGGAGCGACGGCTCCATGTCCTGATTACCTTCTTTTCACCTTTGGCGTTCGCCGCTTCGACCTTCTTGATCAGATGGTCATCGACAAACGGCCCCTTTTTCAGGCTGCGTGCCATCAGCGGCGTCCCTTCTTGGTTCTACGGCGCACGATGTACTTGTCGCTCGCCTTGTTCTTCTTCCGGGTGCGCCCCTCCGGCTTGCCCCAGGGGCTGACCGGGTGGCGCCCACCCGAGCTGCGGCCCTCACCACCACCGAGGGGGTGATCGACCGGGTTCATGACGACGCCACGCGACTGCGGGCGCTTGCCCTTCCAGCGGTTGCGACCGGCCTTGCCGATCTTGACCAACTCGGCGTCGGGATTGCCTACCTGTCCTACGGTGCCCCGACAGTCCAGCTCGACCTGGCGCATCTCGCCGGATGGCAACCGGATCAGCGCATAGCCGGCCTCTTTGGACATGAGCTGGATGGCGGTGCCGGCGGCACGCCCCATCTTCGCCCCGCCCCCGGGGCGCATCTCAACTGCATGCACTGTCGTGCCGGTTGGTATGTTGCGCAACGGGAGGGAATTGCCGGGCCGGATCTCGGCGCTGGAGCCGGATTCGAGAACGTCACCAACCTCGACCCCGAGCGGGCTGAGGATGTAGCGCTTCTCCCCATCGTGATAATGCAAAAGGGCAATGCGGGCGTTGCGATTCGGGTCGTATTCGATCCCGGCAACAGTGGCGGGCACACCGTCCTTGTCGCGACGGAAGTCAATGATGCGGTAGCGCCGCTTGTGTCCGCCACCACGGTGACGTGATGTGATGCGACCGTAGGAGTTGCGGCCAGAAGAGCTCTTCTTCTTGGCGAGCAGACTCTTCTCCGGAGTGCTCTTGGTGACACTCTCGAAATCGGAAACGGTCTGGAACCGGCGCCCCGGTGATGTCGGTTTTGGCTTCTTGACGCCCATGTCAGACCTCGAAAATGTCGATAGAACTGCCCACAGCCAGCGTGACCAAAGCCCGCTTGGTGTCAGAGCGTTTGCCCATCTTCCAACCGGTGCGCTTGAGCTTGCCTCTGCGGTTGATTGTGTTCACCCGGGTGACTCGCACGTCGAAGATCTCGGCAATTGCGTGCTTGATCTCCGTCTTGTTGGCGCGCTTGTCCACGATGAATGTGTAAGTGTTGAAATCCTGGATCAGGTCGTAGGACTTCTCCGAAACGACCGGCTCGAAGATGATGTCGCGGGGATTCTTCTTCATGCTTTCACCTCAGTCCCCTGAGGACCCTCCCCTTCCTTGACCTGGGCTGCATGCTCTTCGGTACCACGGGGGGTGCCCTGACCAAGCTCGAGCGTGCCCTGGCTCATCACGATGGTGTCGGCCCACAACACATCGTACGTGTTGGCCTGACCCACGCTGCTGGCGATAACCCCTTCGAGATTGCGGAACGACTTGATCGCCGTCTTCTCATGATCCTCGGCGAGCAGGAGAACCTTGCCCTCGATACCCATGGCGTCGAGAAGGCTGACTGCGTTCTTCGTCTTCGGTGTTTCCCAGACGTCGAAGGTCTCGACGACCTTGATCTTGCCGTCGGCGGCACGAGCAGAAAGAGCGCTGCGCAAGGCGAGTCGCTTCATCTTCTTCGGGGTCCGCTGCGAGTAGTCACGAGGCTTGGGACCGTGGGCGACGCCACCGCCGACCCACTGCGGGGAGCGAATCGAGCCGTGCCGGGCCCGGCCGAGGCCCTTCTGGCGCCACGGCTTGCGGCCGCCACCACGGACCTCGGAGCGAGTCTTGGTCGAATGCGTGCCGGCGCGACGGGCGGCGAGTTGCGCCGTCACGACCTGGTGCATGACCGCCGTGTTCGGCTCGATCCCGAAGATGTCGGTGTTGAGGTCGACGGTGCCGGTCTTGGCCCCATCGGCGCTGTAGAGATCAGCCTTCAGTTTGTCAGCCATTGCTCTTCACCGCCTCTCTCATTACCAAAACGGCGCCCTTGGGGCCGGGGACGGCGCCGCGCAGCATCACAACATTGCGCTCGGCATCAACCTTGACCACGTCCAGGTTCATCATGGTGACTTTCTCGCCACCCATTCGACCCGGCATCCGCTTACCTTTGTGGACACGAGCGGGTGTAGCGCAGGCGCCGATAGCGCCGGGGGCGCGGTGCACTTTGTGCGCACCGTGGCTGGCACCTTGACCCGCGAAATTGTGCCGCTTCATGACGCCGGCGAAGCCTTTGCCCTTGGTGATACCGGTCACGTCGGCCTTCTGGCCCTCGGCCAGGACATCGCCGATGCCGATCTCCTGGCCGAGCTCGAACTGATCGGGATCATCGACATGTACTTCAACTACGTGCTTTGCCGGCGGTGTGCTCGACTTGGCGAAATGGCCTGCCGTGGCACGGTTCACCTGCTTGCCTGCCATCTCTTTGAATGCAATCTGAATTGCGTCGTAGCCGTCCGTGCCGGCGCGCTTGATCTGAGTAACCCGAACAGGACCCGCCTTGATGATGGTGACGGGGATGGCCCGCGCCTCATCGTCAAAGACCTGAGTCATGCCCAGCTTCTCTCCGAGGATTGTCTTCACCTCTTGATCTCCACTTCTACGCCGGCGGGGAGATCGAGGCGCATCAGGGACTCAACGGTCTTGGGCGTTGGCTCAAGAATGTCAATGAGTCGCCGGTGGATGCGCATCTCGAAATGCTCCCGGCTGGTCTTGTCAACATGCGGTCCCCGGATTACGCAATAGCGGTGGATCCGGGTCGGCAGCGGCACCGGACCCTTGATCTTCGCTTGAGTGCGAATCACGGTCTCTGCAATCTTGCGCGCGGACTCATCGACGACCGAGTGGTCGTACGCTTTGAGTCGTATACGGATCCGATGTTCGTCTGCCATGTCTCTCTAGTCCTCTGCTATTTGGTGATGTTGGTGACGCGGCCGGCACCAACAGTGCGGCCACCCTCCCGAATGGCAAAGCGAAGGCCCTCATCCATCGCAATCGGCTTACCCAACACAACACTCATCTCAGTGTTATCC
>Ga0180435_10002190_pt1 | contig 20059 bp, 16 predicted proteins | sample SS_ome_3_FD_132467 | JGI IMG/M metagenome (GOLD analysis project Ga0180435, IMG submission 132467) | Hypersaline lake sediment archaeal communities from the Salton Sea, California, USA - SS_3_S_1 metaG | ecosystem: Environmental > Aquatic > Non-marine Saline and Alkaline > Hypersaline >...
AAAAGATCCTGCAATGTTTGACTATAATGACCAATTCACTTTCGATGAAGCAGGAAGCCCAAATAAAAGTAATTATCGTTATCCTTTGAAAGCTGTTTCCTTGGTCGATAGCACCTGCAGATCTTGGTATGGATATATTCCTTCTGGATCAGAACCAGGATTGTGTTTTACAGGAGAGCAAGTTCAACAGCTGCCTGGCTATGGCTGGTGTGAAGCCACCGCAAAATCAACAGGTTGTGAGACCAATCGCTGTTTAACATATTGCCCCAAGGATCGATTTTGTTTGCCATGCAAATTACCGTGAAGGAAAAAAATGGGGGATTAAAAAGAAAAGGAAATCATATGAAATTATGAGATGGAAAAAGTAGATAGTACCTATCGATCCAGGAGGGGCAAGAAGGGGATTCTGTCCAGGAAAAACCGTTAGAGATTCAACCCGGGTGGTATGCGATGGACCTTGTACCACGGAGCGCCCCCCACGTCGTGTTTGTATGCCCTGCAAGTTACCTTGATAAACTGAGTAGAATTACGAGGAGGATAGAAATTAAGCTTTCTATTTCCCTTTCAACGTTGTATAATTGGCAAGGTTGACGGAATGATAAAATATATTAAACAGCTAATGGTTTTCGTTTTCTGGAGGTATCTTTAACTAATGCGAAAGACATTATTGATCTGGGCAGCAGTTATGTTGCTTTTCATATTGGGATTAGTTGGATGTAACTTTGGCGGGGAGAGCGGTCCTCTAACCCTCGAGGAGGCTGTCCAGGCAGGTGTACAGGCAACTTTAACTAAGGAAGCCTGGTTGGAGGGCGTCGAGGACGCCCGGAAGACAGCTATTGCAGAAGAAAATACAGGTAGTACTGAAAACCAATCGATTAGCACACCTACCCCTACTATCAGACCAACAGGTGAACCAACTCCGACGCCTACTCTAAAACCTGCCAGTGCACATGTTATGTTCCCGGGAGGCATTAAGGAAAGAGTAGACACATACCTGATAGATTACAACTCCAGCGACTATGCTGATGAACATATAACCTACGGCGACCAGTACAAGGCCAATATCCTGGAACGTCCTTTTACTGCTGGCGATATGATTTATCAGGGAAATATTGATATTATCCGTGTTAATTTGAAGGTAGGTCTGGATTGGACCTATGCGATTATCTATCTAGCTGCGGATTTACCAGAAAGCGGAACGATGACATATGGACTTGAAATAGACCTCGATGAAAACGGTAGAGGTGATCTCTTAATACAGACTGGTGTGCCAGCCACCATTGATTGGACAGTCAAGGATGTCAGGGTTTATCAGGACCTGGATAGGGATGTTGGTGGAGTGATCCCAATGAAAAATGATGAACCCGTTGAAGGATTGAACGGTTATGAAACATTGATCTTTGACAGCGGGGAAGGGGAAGATCCTGATTTGGTCTGGGTTCGCAGGAATCCTGATGCCCCGAACAGCTTTCAGATCGCTTATAAGACTGACATGATCGGTTTGACGGGGTATATGTGGAGCGCCTGGGCGGATGATGGATTGCAGGCGGTTGATTATCGGGATTATAATGACCGCTTTACGGAAGAATCTGCTGGCAGCCCTTACCCGGGAAGTCCAATTTACCCGATCAAGGCTCTCTATCTTTTCGATAATACCTGCCGATCATATTTCGGATTTACACCAACAGGAAATGAAATAGGCTTGTGTCCGTAAGTTGATCATGTTTCGAACCTAAAACCTGTTCAGCATTGAGCAGGTTTTTTTATTGGAGCAAATGTCTGTTCTGTTATTTCTTATAACGCCAACGGAAATTTTAAAGTTACTACAGTATTAGGATTGAATTCCGGAATACAGTAAACTCCTGGGGGCTTTATATCAAGGGTCTTTAGCGGATCTTCATTCGTAGATGAAAAGATAAAATCCACTATATAATTATAGGTATGGTATGCGGAGTGATTAATGGCAAGTCAAGTTTCAAATTAGTGGATTGAGGTGTAAGATGATGATCAATCAAGTTATTATCAGCTCTCTTATCGGCTATCTTTTGGGCTGCATCCAGGCTGCTTATATAATCAGTAAGACTGTTGGGAAGATGGATATTCGCGAGCATGGTTCCGGCAATGCTGGGGCATCAAATATCACCACCATTATGGGGTTGAAGTTTGGAGTGATCGTCGGCCTTGTTGATGTGCTCAAAGGCTTTTTCGCTGTACTGCTGGTCAAATTCATCTTTCCCGGGAACCCGGATTTGGCTTATCTGGCAGGGATCATGGCTATCCTGGGACATATTTTCCCCTTCTACATGAATTTTAAAGGGGGGAAAGGGGTAGCTGCGCTGGTAGGAATGATGTTTGGTATAGATTGGAAATTAGGCGTATTGTTTGCGTTATTGGTGATCATCCCCGCACTGCTGACGGATTATATCGTTATTGGGTCCTTTACAACATTTACTGCGCTGCCGATCGTGACCTACTTCCTTGATTATCCACTGGTCTTCTCTATATTCGGCGTTTTTATGACCGGGTTGATCTTCTACCTGCATCGATTTAACATTCAGCGGATCAGGAATAAAGAAGAGACCAAGATCAGTTCGGTGCTGAAAAAGAAGTAAATAATCTAGATAAGATAACTAAGTTAAAACGCTAAGGCACACTCATTTGAGTGTGCTTTTTTTGAATGCAAATAGTCTTTATGAGTTCGAAATCCGAAAGTTATCTTCGAGCCGGGCGTTAATGTATACTGAAATAAGAAGGAGGATCGATGAGTGAATATAAAACGATATGCCCTCGTTGTGGTGGAGAAGTAAGAATAGCATCAATAAAATGTAAACATTGCGACGAACACTCTGATATAGACAAATCCCTGGTTCAATCAAGCGAAATAAAAAAAGGAAAACCATTAACAGTCGTTCCATTTCTTATAGGCTGGTTTCTACTTCTGTTGATTTATTGTAGTGCCTCCCTCCAAAACGGCCCAAGCGTTACCCTCCAGTTCATAGCCTGCGGAGGCAGCGTCTTATTATTGACACCTCTCTTAGGGGTTATTACATATGGATTGTATTGGGGCTTTTGGGGCAAGAAACAGAAGGCTCAGTGGGAAGCCGAACAGGGTGAAGAGCACGAGCTGGTGAAACTATGAGTAAGCACCCAGATTACTTACCTGATTATGCACCGCATGAGATAAAAGATAAGCTTGAATCATAACTAACTACAAAGTTTTCACCATCCTCTGGATCTTCTGCGCATTCAATGCTTTTGCATTGTGGGATAGAAAGAATGAGTATAATGTGTTTAATGTAAATCGCAGCTAAACCCAATCACAATCTTCATTATTTTTCCAACACGCATCCCAAATAAATGCTGAAATTTGCACTATCAGTGTCAATATATTGGAGGTACCAATGGATCAATTAATACTCCCAATAATTTTCTATGTAATATTATTTTTTATCGGCTTTGGACGTGGAAGAAAACAAAGAGGTTTATCCCATGGATGGTTTGCTTTGATATGTGGAGTGATAGTTGGCACTCTTTCGACAATTATTACGTTTATCATGGTGGCAATGGCTACTCAACCTCCGGGCGATATTAAGGGTTGGCTCTTTATATTTGTTGGATATGGAATTTTAAGCTTTTTCCCTATTCATTATGGAGCATTAGTATCAAGCAGCAGAATTAAGCAAAAATATCTAATTGGCGAGAAATTATTAACAAATGAGGAAACATGATTACAAATAACTATCCACCGTCCCACGAATATTCAGAACAAAGTTACTCATGGTCTCAATATCTGAGTTCCCGATTTATCATCATAAGGTAGTTAATGTACGCTGAGGCAAGTGGGTTGAAACATGGAAGAGAATAGGAATTCAAAACCAGAATACTTGAAGTTGTGGTTAGTATTTCTAACAATTGTGTCTGTTTTTATATGGCTTATTACTGTCCGAGTATTGATCAGTTCTTTCAGATATTATCCCGATTCTCCGGTTGTTTTTCTACCCTTTGCTGCACTGGAAATATTGATCCCATATATCGCCATATCATCATGGAGCCATCAGCGATCTGGCAGGAAGAAAGAATCTGCTTTGGATTCCTTGATGCTCTTAATTGTGGTAGGTTTTACTCTTATTTTTGATGTGGGATTGGTTATCGCCATGATTAATATATAAAAGATTGGAATATGAACAGAAATAATCGGGGGAATATTCTTTATGCAGCAGTATCCTTAAACACAAAAGCACACTCCTTTGAGTGTGCCTGTTTTTGAGTGGCGAGGGGCGGGATTGAACCGCCGACCAAGGGCTTATGAGTCCCCTGCTCTTCCACTGAGCTACCTCGCCAGGACGGCAAATAGTGTACTATGGGGGAAGAACTTTGTCAACAATTAAGGTACACTAGAGCCTGTAGACCTAAGGAGAATTGACGTTGAAAACGATAATAATAACAGGCAGTACTAAAGGCATTGGATTCGGATTAGCTGAAAATTTCCTCCATCTGGGACACCAGGTTGTGATCAGTGGCCGGTCGCGTGAAAGTGTAGATCAGGCTGTAGAAAAACTGGCTGATCGTTATTCTAAAGACAGGGTGGATGGATATCCCTGTGATATGCGCGATTACCAGAGGGTTGAAAGCTTGTGGGATTACGGCAGGGATAGATTTGGGGAGATCGATATCTGGATCAATAACGCCGGCATTGGCCAATCTCAAACCGATTTCTGGGATCTGGATCCAATTTTGATCCAGGATCTGGTGGATACAAATATAACCGGCGCGATGTTCGGCGCCAAGGTAGCGCTGGCAGGTTTCAAGGAGCAGGGCAGGGGTGCTTTTTATAATATGGAAGGCCTGGGAAGCGATGGCCGCCAGGTGGAAGGACTTACTCTTTATGGCTCATCCAAGCGAGCGCTCAACTATTTAACAGACAGCCTGGCATCAGAAGTGAAAGGGACCAATGTGATTATCGGTGCACTCAGTCCTGGTATGGTGCTGACGGATTTTATTCTCAGTCGTTATGAAGGAAAAGATCCATCTGAGTGGGAAAGCGCCAGGAAAGTATTTAATGTATTGGCGGATAAGGTTGAATCAGTCACCCCTTTCCTGGTTGAGAGAATACTTCAGAACGAAAAAAACGGTGCCCGGATCATGTGGCTCACAGCACCAAAGATTCTCTGGCGTTTTATGACAGCTGGGATTTCAAAACGGGACTTGTTTAAGGATATGGATCTATAGATTCCTGACTGGGGCAGTAGAATAAATAAATAAAAACCGGTCTTCTGACCGGTTTTTTTATGGGGCGAGCGACGGGACTTGAACCCGCGACAGCCGCATCCACAGTGCGGTGCTCTACCAGCTGAGCTACGCCCGCCATATGCCGATGAATTATATCATGCGCTTGGGTCGTTATCAAGCAGGTCCAGGATTGCCTTAACGATTTCTTTTCGGTTGATGCTCTTCTGCTCACGGGAGGTCAGATCCTTGATGGCTACCTCTCCGGCTTTGATCTCATCAGGACCTAAAACAAGAGCGATCCTGGCACCGATACGATCTGCATGACGGAACTGTTTGCCAAGTTTATCCGCTACGGGATAGGAATAAACCTTCAATCCAGCCATCCTCAACTCTGCGCCCAGCTGGTAGGCGGCTAACTGAGATTCTTGATCAAAAACTGTCACCATCACCCGGGCGGGCGAGGTATCACGATCTTTGGGCAGCAACCCAAATTCCTCCAGGATGACAGATAACACCATATCACCCATGGCAAAACCAACTCCGGCAAGCGGATCTCCGCCAACATCAGCCAGCAGGTTATCATAGCGCCCTCCACCAGCAATCGAGCGTCTTACATCCGCTGAAATCGATTGGGCTTCTACAACAGTACCGGTGTAATAATCCAGTCCGCGTATTACCCGCGGTGAATAGGCGACATAGTCAGATACACCCAGTGCGTCTACTGCTTTGAAGAACTGGACCAACTCTTCGGATTTCTTCCACAGATCTTCTGCAGTAAGCAATTTTTGTACGCCTTCAAATTGTGATTGATCAAGCCCGAGTTCCAGCGCGTAAGCGCCCCAGGCTTTCTCATTCAATTTATCGCGGCGGTCAATGATCTTGAACACGGTTCCCTGGAGATCAGATGGTATGCCAATGGCCAGAAGTTCCTGTTCCATTAATCGTCGGTTGTTCACAAATACTTTGACTTGATCGGAACCTAAACCAACTTTCTGGAATAGACTTACCATCAGAGCAGCCATTTCCGCATCAGCTTCCGGGCTTTCTACTCCGATCAAATCTGCATTCCACTGGAAGAACTCTCTCCCGCGTCCTTTTTGAGGGCTTTCATACCGCCAGAAAGGACCAAATGACCACCATCGCAGCGGGTAAAAAAGCTGCTGTTGTTTTTGAGCGATCATGCGCACCAGGGATGGGGTCAACTCGGGCCGCAGGGCGATCAAATTGTCATTTTTATCCGGGAAGACAAAGGATTGTTCCTTCACCAGTTCTTCTCCTGATTTGGCAGCATACAGGTCAATAGGTTCCAGGAATGGGCCGTCAAATTCCTGGTAACCGAAAGATTCAGACACCTCCCGGATCATCTGATACAGCCAGCTGTTAATTGCTTTCTCGGCTGGGTAAAAATCGCGGGTTCCTTTCACGGAGTTAATGATATTTTTCATAATTTCAAATCCCTGCAATAATGTTCTTTATTAGTGCCAGTCAGGACAGAATGGACAAAGTTCACCTTCTGGATAATCATCTCCTTCCGTATGGGGACAGGAAAGGACCCATTCACTTGTTAAAACCCTGGAAACATCATTCTCTTTAATAAAGAGAGTGATCTCCCTGGCCGATTCGACATCTTCCGCAATATTCTCACCGGTCCATTCCCGAATGACTGGGGCTTTATCTTTGGCAGATATGATACCAACAACGATCTTAGTGGCTAGATCGGGACTCGGTCCGCGATATGTGATCGTTGCCAAAGGATAAACAGTATTTTCTGAGACCAATTTGCGGAACTTATTCTTTCTCTTGTTGGACAGCTCCTGGATTGTTTTATTTCCAGCCATCGTGCAGCTCCAAAATATGTGATGAAGATCGAATGGATTGTAGCATTGATGAGTGAAACTAGTCAATCCTTGGGGGGAAATGGGCGGATATGATCATCAAGAAATGGCAAGGAACTTGCACTTATATATGGAAGTTAGACAAATTGGATCATTTGTAGGTCCAAAAAGAGAGAGTTTGATGAGAAAAAGAACGTTGATCATTCTATTAGGTCTTGCAGCCCTGCTGTTGGCTTCCTGTGGGGCAATACCTACTTTGCCGCCCCTGGATTCTACTGTTTCAGTCTGGACCCCCCAGGTCACTTTTGATGCTGGGTTAGTGACTGCAACTAGTGTCAGGAATAGTACTGTAACCCCGGCAGCAGTCAATACGGAGAGTCCAAAGGATCCAACAGCTACATTAAAACCGAAAATGACCTCGACACCAAAGGTTACAGCTACACCGTCCGATACCCCAACAGCGACTGCAACAGAAAGGCCAGCGGCCACATATACACCCACTGCGGTGCCATATTCTTTGCAGTTGATGAATCCTTTTTACCTGAAGAATTTCACTCATGACGATCTAGGATGTGACTGGCTGGGAGTTGCCGGTCAGATTTTCAATTTCGAGGGAAAGGTGCAGAAGAATATCGTCATCAGGGCTGGGGGAGAGATCAACGGAGTCCCGGTCATTGAAGAGATGGTCATGCCCCTGGCAGAACCTGATACTGATCTGGCCTACGGACCTGGAGGATTTGAACTGACTTTAGCTAATTCATTGGCAGATACTGAATCCGAAGTATGGATCCAGCTATTTCACCTCAATGGAGATCCTATATCGGATAAATATTTCCTGACGACTTATAATGATTGTCAGAAGAATTTGATCCTGCTGAATTTTGTGGAAAAGTAATATTAAGGGATGAAGTCCTTGTCTTATTATAAATATGAGGCACCTGGTGCTGTACTTCGCACCAGGTGCCTTTTTTTATTCATGCTCAATAGGACTTAGTCCCTCTTTGTTAATTACAGAATCTCGTCTTTACCTACCGGCAGCATAGCAAACCCGGTGACGATCTTGGGGTAAAAATCGGTGGATTTTTGGGGCATCTTTTCGCCATCATCGGTGCAGGCGGTGACCTGGTCAATACGGGTCGAGTTTAGGATGAATAAGAAAGAAGTGTCTTTTTCCTTGACTTCTTCATAGCCGAGATCTGGCTCTCGGAGATACTTGATGTTTTCCAGGTTATCAATCTTCTTTGGGTCAATTTCCATGATCTTTTCTAGAAGAAGTTTATGCAAAATACTGACATCAAGGTCTCGCCAGGCCTGAGCTCTGTCCGGTGCAAGTCCAGTCATTGCTTCTGGAGATTTCAATGTCAAGGAATAGAATCCCTCTTTGGAGACAAAACCCATTGAGCCGATCTGGTTGCCAGAACTTCTCAACTTCTCTTCCAGACTCGCGCGAGAATTTTGCTGCTCGACATCAAAGAATTCAGCGGCTTCAGAAAGGATTTGAGCACTTGTCTTAGTTTGATAATCAAATATCAATCTGTGAGTGGGGAGGATGATCAAACCGGGATTGCTCATACTCACCATGGCAGCCATGCGATAATTGAATCCGGCGTTTGGAGCTGCATCGGGATTTTTGGACTTCATCTCTTCCTGGTAATTGAGCGCGGTCTCGTAGCGGTGGTGGCCATCAGCGATGATCAGGTTGGTTTTATCTGCCATTTCGGCATTAACCTGTGAGATCACCTCAGGATCCGTCACAACCCAAACCTGGTGGAGCACATCCTTTTCGTGCAGTTCTTTGGCTTCGATATCAGCTGAGTTTTGGATTGCCTGGTCAAAGATGGCATCGATCTTATTTCCCCGATCCGGGTACAACATAAAGATATTGCCAAAATAGGTTTCAGTTGCCCGGGTGAGATTAAGCCGGTCGATCTTTGGTCCGGCATGCGTTTTTTCGTGGGGTAGGACGATTCCCTCATCAAAACCAGATAACTCAAAGGCGCAGATGAAAGCTTTGCGAGTGATGGTCTTTCCAGATGGCAATGGGAAGGTCTGATGGTAGACATAATATGCGGGCTGGTCTTCCCGTTTTAATATGCCTTCCTTCAACCACTGATTCAGGAAATCATTGGCCCTTGTATAAACGTTATCAGTCTCAGAATCTGTGTCGAATTCCTTGCCTTTGATAATGCGAGTGACGTTATACTCGCTGAGGGCATAATACTCGTCCTGCAGCCCGTAACGAACCCGATCATAAGGCTGGCTGATAACATCATTGATATGGCTGATCTTGTCCTGGTTATAGCGGATTGCGCGAAACGGTTTGATGATTGCCATAAGGGCTTATCCTTTAAGAGTTTCAATGACTTTTTGAGCAGCAACTTCACCGACTCGGGCTTTGCCTTCTTTAGTGCCAGCGCCGATATGAGGTGATCCGATCACCTGGTCCAGTGAAAACAGCTTTGAATCGACTAGTGGTTCAATAGCATATACGTCCAGCGCGGCGCCGGCAACCTTTCCATCCTGGATCGCCAGGTATAGAGCGTCCTCATCGATCGTGCCGCCTCTGCCGCAATTGATGATCCGAACACCTGCCTTCACTTTATCCAGGGCTGCTGCGTCCAGGATGTTGTGGGTTTCATCGGTGTGGGGGACATGCAAACTGATGTAATCTGATTCAGCGAGCAGGTCATCAAGTTCCATCAGTTTGATGTTGGGGAGTTCAGTGACGTATGGGTCAAATGCCACTACGGTCATGCCGAGAGCAATTGCCCGGTCAGCAACAGCAGATCCGATACGCCCGGAGCCGATCAATCCCAGGGTTTTGCCAGAAACTTCAGAACCCAGGAAAGATTTCTTCTCCCATTTTCCAGCTTTCATAGAGGCTGTCATCTGAGGGATATTGCGGGCGAGCGCCAGCAGATAGGCAACTGTCAATTCGGCCACAGATTGGGTGGATGCAGATGGCGTATTGAGCACTTTAATGCCTTTTTCTTGCGCATAGGCAACGTCAATGTTGTCAAGTCCAACGCCGGCCCTGACAACAGATTTAAGAGAAGTTCCAGCGTCCAGGACTTCTTTGGTAACTTTGGTCCTGCTTCTGACCACCATGCAGGGATAGTCTGGTATGACTTCCAGCAGCTCTTCTGGTGTAATGTCCGGCTGGTTCACAACTTCGATACCTGCTTCTTCTATCAATTTTAGTGCTTTTGGATCTATTGCGTCACAAATTAGTACTTTCATATTTCCTCACAGAATAAATGATCAGGCGCCCCAATAAAGGAAGCGCCTGAAGATTAGTTAAAGGCCTAAGATGTCGTCGATCTGATCTGTCAGCCACTGTACATCAGCAATTTGCAGATCACCCATATGGGCGATCCTGAAACATTTTCCTTTTAATTCACCATAGCCATTGGATAACATTGCGCCCCGTTTGGCCAACTCTGCATTGAGATTAACAACATCGATTTCCCGTGAATTATGAACATTGGTCACAGTGGGGGACAAGTAATTCTCATCGCTGTAAAGGGCAAAGTTCTTTAGCGTCCAGGACCGTACGTGTTCTGCCATATCCAGGTGGCGTTGGAAGCGGTTCTCTACGCCTTCTTTATATATGCGATCCATTTGAACGTTCAGGGCATTAATTATGCTGAGCGCTGGAGTTGCCGGTGTCTGATCTTTGATAGCTTTCTTTTCGAGCTCTTCAAAGTTGAAATAGAAACCACGATTCCCTACCGATAATGAACGCTGATATGCTTTTTCACTGACGGTGACAACACATAATCCGGGGGGTAGGGCAAAAGCTTTTTGAGTGCCTGCCAGCACAACGTCTAATCCCCATTCATCAACCTTGATATCAGTACCGGCCATAGAGCTGACTGCATCCACTAATACCAGTACATCAGGATATTTCTCTTTTACCAGGGCTCCGATCTCTTTGATCGGGTTCATCACGCCCGTAGAGGTTTCATTATGGGTGATGCAAACTGCTTCAAAACCACCTTTGGATAAATACTCATCCACCATCTCAGGAGTAGTTGCCTGGCCCATTTCGACTTTGATGAGACCGATCTCTTTATCGTTCAATGTGGCAATTTGAGCCCAGCGTTTGGAAAAGGCACCGCAATCCGTCATCAGGACTTTATTATTAACACAATTTCGGATTGCGCCTTCCATCATGCCAGTAGAGGAAGATGTAGAAAGATAGATATGGCCATCGGTTTGAAGGAATTTCTTAAGTTTCGTGACAACTTGTCCATGCAGATCTGAATATAATTTGTCCCGGTGTCCGATCATCGGGATGGACATGGCTTCGAGGATCTCATCAACTACATGGGTTGGTCCAGGTATAAAGAGTTTTTTGTACACTGATGCCTCCTTGGAGGATGATTAAATACTTTGACGCAAACATTAATGAGGTGTGACGACTCGTTTTGTCACCCTCAATTTTTAGTTTAATCCATGGGTTCTGAAGTGTCAATTGTGTGAAAAATCACTTAATATATTCATTCAGAAGAAGATGATTTTCTCCTGTTTTTAACAAAAAAGGAAGAGATCCCGGTTTTGATAGACCTCTTCCTTGAGTCGTACATATCTAACGTTTTCTCAGCCGTTGATCAATCCTTTTTCGATCAACATCGGGCGAGGATCAACGATGTTTTTGTGCATGGCTGCAGCTTTTGGGGGAAGGTCCAGGGCAACGGCCATTAATTGAGTGAAATACATGATCGGAACCGTGTGATCGATTTCCATCTGGAATTGCCTGGCGTCCAGGTTCATATGACAGAGGGGACAGGCAACTGCGATCGCATCAGCGCCAACATCGATTGCTCCCTGAACAAGGTTCGCGCTCAGATCGACTACAATGTCTGGGCGAGAAAGAGCGTGGCCGGCACCGCAGCAAGTCGTTTTAAAGGACCAATCCACCACTTCGGCTCCCAGGGCTTCCATCAGGATGTCCATATCCATCGGATATTCCGGATGTTCTGCACCGGTGATTTCCGGAGGCCTGGTGAGCAGGCAGCCGTAATAACAGACTATCTTGAGATCTTTGAGTGGCTTTTTGGTTTTTTCTGCAACCACCTGGGGGCCAACATGTTTATAAATCGATTCGATCATTGTGCTTACATACACTTCATCCTGATATTCATAACCAAGGAGTTTGTCAGCTTTTTCCTTATGGTCAGGATAGGATCGGATCTCAAACTGGGCTGCCTTATGGCGGTTGTAGCAAGCCGCACAGGGCATTGTGACTTCTTTATATCCCTGCTTTTCAACTAAGGCCATATTTTCCATTGGGAGATGCAGTGCAGCCTCCGGGTCAGCCCGGTGGGCGGCAGAACTGCCGCAGCATACCCATCCCTTGGGTTCTACCAGAGGAAAATCCAAGGCTTTACAGACCTCGAGGGTGGAATGGTTGTATTCTGTTGCGGTGGTTTCTAGTGAACATCCCGGATAATAGGCTACCTTATCCACAGCGCCAGGTTGTTCTTTGATCTTTTTCTTACTGGGCATTTTTGTCAGATGGGGTATAAGTGAAACTTTGCCCTTCTGGAAAAAACGCAGGTATAGCTGGAGATCGTCGATCAGTGTCATGGGTTTTTGCAGGATCAGCTCTGCCATCAAGCCTGGTTCATAGGAGCGTCCCCACAGATTGATCTCCCGCATAAAAGCTCTGTTAAAACGGTTGGTTTCGGGAATCTGGGGCTTATATCCCCGTTCCAAAACTTCACGGGTTAAGAATTCCATGATCGCTGTGATATTCAAACCCTGGGGGCAGCGAGTGGTGCAGGTCAGACAGGAGGAGCATAACCAGGGGGTTTTTGACTCGAGAGCGATATCCTCCTGGCCCAATTGAACAGCACGCATGATCTGGTTGGGCTGCCAGTCAAAATATTCCGCAACCGGACAGCCGCTGGTGCATTTTACGCACTGATAGCAGAGATAGACATTTTCGCCGATCTCCTCCCGGATCCGTTCAGCCAGATTTCCGTCAATGGTGATGGTGGGTTGTTCTGAAATCGTGGTTTCTTCTGACATGATAAATTCCTCTGGGCTACGAATAAGAATCCTTACTTGACTTCAGGACGCGGATAAAGGCCAGCTCCCTCGACAATGGGTTTTACAGCTTCTTCCCATTCGATTGCCATGATATGGACACCAGCAACACCCTCAATTTCCTTGATATCTTTGATCAGGTCTATACAGACCTGGATCCCTTCTGTCTGCCATGCTTTTGACCGCGCCTTTTTCTCCTCGGGGGATAGCTCAGATGCTTTCTTGCCTGCCCATTCTTTACCTGCCTCCAGCATTCTATCAATCACCTCATCGGGAACCAGAATGCCTGGCACGTTGTTTTTCATGTATTTTGCCATGCCTGGACTCTTGAGCGGGCCGACACCGGCCAGGATGTATGCCTCCTTATGAACGCCCAATTTGCGGACTTTTTCCATATATTTGGCGAATTCTTTGACGTCATACACCAGCTGGGTCTGAATGAAGTTTGCCCCTGCCTTGATCTTCTTTGCGAGCCTCAATGGCCGAAAAGGAACAGGATCCGCAAAAGGAGCAGCAGCTGCGCCTATCAGGAAGGACGCTGTTTGGCCTTTCATTTCATCACCGCATTGAAAAATGGCTTTATCCCGCATTTCGGTCACCATGTGAACCATTTGGAGGGAGTCCATGTCATATACGTTTTTCGCTGTGGGGTGATTTCCAAAGATCTGATGATCGCCAGTAAGGCAGAGCAGGTTTTTCAAGCCCAGAGCAGAAGCCCCCAGGAGATCGGCCTGGATCGCCAACCGGTTGCGATCCCGGCAGGTCATTTGGATAACAGGTTCCAAGCCTTCCTGGAGCACAAGGGTCCCTGCGCCGATACTTGACATGCGGACAATCGCCGTTTGATTGTCCGTGATGTTCACTGCATCTACTAATCCCTTTAACAGGGCAGCTTTTTCTCGAATGACTTCAGGATCTGCACTTTGTGGGGGACCAAGTTCACCGGTGACGGCAAAGTGACCAGCCCGGAGCATTTTCTCTAGATTTGATCCAACTAAATATCCGTTGTCTTTGCTGCTCATCGATGTATCTCCTCGCTCACACTTCAGTTTCGTCTGATATCAATCGCAAATCTTCGCGGACGATCTTTCTTGGCCCTCCATCTCGGGAAACCTGCCAGTTCTTTGGCATCTGCAGTTCGAGCATGGATTCCTCTTTGCCCATGCTTGTCAGGCGATCAAAGATCAACTGCCAGGCACAAGGCACGTCGGGATCGATCTCGCAATGTCCGGCTTCTGAGCCGCCGCAGGGGCCGTTTAGAAGGGTCTTGGAACAACGTGCGATGGGACAGATCCCACCGGTCAATCCGAGAACGCAGTCGCCGCAAGCGGCACAGCGTTCTTCCCAGACACCTTGTTCAGTAGGTAGGCCCAGGAAGGTCGTATTCAGACCGGGGACAACCCAGGTGTTGGGGAAGTGCTCTGCAATGGCCTGGACACCGATTCCACATGCCAGAGAAAGAACTACATCCGCATCAGCGATTTCCTTTTCTATTTCATCCAGATATTCCCATTCGCATTGACGCTGAACGGTCACATCTACTACATCCTGGGCATGGCCTTGGAGTTTTGATGCCATGCGGAGGGATGAGGAAAGGATCTGCGCTTCACGGGATCCACCCGCAAAACAAACAGTTACACAAGTACCGCATCCAACAACGAGTACTTTTTCGGCATCTCCAAGCAGCGATTGTATTTCCTCGAGAGATTTTTGTTCGCCGGTAATCATACTTATCTCCTCTAATTACGTTTTAAAACTCATCCAGTAAACGAATTGAGCTATTGATCTGTTTTCCCGTTCTTTAATGGATTTGCCCCGATCGTCTGTAGATGATCATGCAATTCCGTTGTTAATTTGATAAACTCGGAGGCCATAGCAGCTGACACGTTGACCATCCTTATCCGGTCAGGTTTTATGCCAATGGTAGTCAGGATTGACTGAAGGTGTTTTACTCTTTTCTTAGCGTGGGCATTACCTTCCAGGTAATGACAATCACCCGGCAGTCAACCGGCCACCATGATGCCATCCGCACCCTGCTCAAATGCTTCCAGGAGGGATAGAACATCCATTCTCCCGGTACAGGGAAGTTCAATGATCTTTACCGACGGGGGATACTGCATTCTTAATCCGCCAGCCAGATCTGCTGCTGCGTAGGCGCAGTGTTTACAGCAATAAGCAACTATTTGGGTCTGGTCAGGTGCATTATTCACAGGATTTATACTCCATTGCATGTAATCCTACAATCTTGACATTAATCACATTTCTATTACAGCATCAGCAAGGTCAAATCTTCTGGATGAAGCAGGGCTGTGACTTTGGCTTTAAGTTGTGAATCTGTGTAATGCATTAAGTCAATTGCCTGGGCAGGGCATTCCGCTACACAGATCCCGCACCCCTGGCAAATGGCAGGTTCAACATAGGCAGCACCTAAGGTCTGACCGACCCCGGGAACCTCTGATTGAATGATTGGAACTTCAAAGGGGCATACCCGGACACACGTCAAACACCCAGTGCATTCACCCTGAGCAACCACAGCAACACTGCCGCCAGCTTTTAATGTATCCTGGCTCAGGATGATTGATGCTCTTGAAGCAGCAGCCTGAGCTTGAATGATGCTTTCTTCAATGAGTTTTGGATAATGGGCCAGGCCGGCCATATAAATGCCTTCCGACGAGAAATCAACCGGGCGGAGTTTTACATGGGCTTCCAGGAAAAAACCATCTTGGTCGAGTGATACTTTGAATCGATTGGCCAGATTATTCATATCGGAGTGAGGGATAACAGGCATAGATAATACGAGCAGGTCAGGTTCGAATTTGATCTGCTTGCCTAACGACAGATCCCAGGATTTGATTTGGAGGACCCGTCCTGGCGGTGTTTCTAGATCCGGTTTTTGTTCGTCGTTGTATCGGAAGAATAAGACACCCAGATCCCGCACTTCTGTGTAGAGCTGTTCCATTAATCCGTAAACGCGAATATCTCGATATAGAATATGGATCTGCAGATCGGGTCTAGAGCTTTTCAGCGCTTTGGCGTTTTTGAGTGCATTTGTACAACAAATTCTGCTGCAGTATTCTTCAGCCGGCCCTACGCACTGGATCATGACAATTGATCCATTCAGCGGAACAGCTTTCAAGGTGCTATCTTTAGATAATCGTTCTTCCAAGTCCTGCTGGGTGAGAATACGAGGATCTGTTCCGTAGCCATATTCTGGACCGCGATATTCCTCTCCACCAGTTGCCAGGATGGTTACTCCATGCTGGATGCTGGTTATTCCACCATCCCCGGATTCAATTTGGCTGGTGAAGTTACCTTTAAAACCACTCGTGCTAATTACTGTGGAATTAAGATGTGTGGTCAATCCTTTTTGGTCTTGTGCTTTTATCCGAAGATCTTTCAGTAGTTGCTGAGGATCATATTCGTTCAGAGGTATATGCAGGTTGCGGAGTTGTCCTCCTAGATTATCATCTTTTTCCACCAGGTGAACTGGAAAACCCTGTTCAGCCAATGTTAGGGCAGCGGATATACCGGCAGCTCCTCCGCCAACCACGAGCGCGTTCTTCTGAACTGGCACATCAATGGTTTCCTGGGCGCTATGTTTATTAACTTTGGCTACGGCCATCCGGATTAACTCTTTCGCTTTTAGAGTTGCTGCCTGATCATCGGCCGAATGGACCCAGGAACATTGATTTCTGATATTTGCCATTTCAAATAGATAAGGATTCAACCCAGCATCCCGAATGCTATCCTGGAAAAGAGGTTGGTGGGTCAGGGGAGTGCAGCTTGCAACAACCACACGGTTTAAATTTTGCTCTGTGATTGTTTCAGTTATGTGTTTGATGCTGTCCTGGGAACATGAATAAAGGTTTGATTCTGCATGAACAACAAAGGGCATTGCAGCGGCATATTCTGTTACCTGAGGCACATCAATGTACCCGGCAATATTAGAGCCGCAATGGCACACAAAGACCCCGATCCGGGGAGGTTCGCAGCTTATGTCTTGCTCTATTGGATATTCTCTGGTTGTGGTCTCTGTAAATCTAACATCACTGAGGTAGGAGGAAATAACGCCGGCCGCTCCGCTGGCTTCGATAACAGACTCAGGGATATCTTTTGGGGACCGGAATGGGCCAACCGCGTAAACCCCCGGAAGATTTGTCTCCAGAGGGGATCCTTTTTGACAGTTGCTGAAACCTTCGGGTAAGAGGGATATACCCAGCTGCTGACCAAGGATTCTGACATCATCAGAGATTTCCATGCCCACAGAGAGCACAACCATGTCAAAGGTCTCGTGAATGATGGTATTGGCAGGGTCAGAATCAGCGGGATGGCGCAGGATCAGGTTGTGGCTATCTGGTTCTTCCAAAATTCCTGAGATCCGGCAGTGGTGATAATGAACCCCGTATTGGTCTCTTGCCCGTTTGAAATAATCCCAATAGCCCTTTGAAAATGAACGCATATCCATTTGGAAGATATGGATATCCAATTCGGGATGATGTTCTTTGGCGATGACCGCTTCTTTAGTGGCTGCCATGCAGCAGATGGATGAACAATAGGAGTGATTTTGATCTCGTGAGCCAATACACTGCAGGAATGCGATCTTCTTGGGAAGTACACCATCTGATGGCCTTTTGATATGCCCCATGGTTGGTCCTGATGCTGATAATAAACGCTCAAATTGGATCGATGTCAGCACATTGGGGAAACGACCAAAACCAAACTCTTCTGATTTTTCTGCAGGATAGGTTTTGTACCCTGGGGCAAGGATTATTCCACCTACCTGGATGGTTTTCTCCGTGGAAACCATATCATGATCGATTGCATCCGTACCGCAGGCGAAGACACAGGACATGCATTCCGAGCAGATCCCGCAGGCCAGACAGCGGGCTGCTTCTTCCATGGCGCTGGCTTCGTCATACCCTTTCACCACCTCATTGAAGTTGTCCATACGGTCGGCGGCATCAATTTCTGGCAAGGGTACTCGGGGTTTGCGCTCAACCTCACCCCGGGCAATTCTTTCTTGAAGATCCTGATGGGATAGTTCAACAACTGGCAGAGGTGGTTTTCTTTCCGGTTCAAGATGTTTACCCTGTAAGTATCGGACGATAGATCTGGCGACCGTATGCCCGCTGGATATGGCTTCGATAACATATGCTGTTCCAAAGATGCTATCTCCAGCTGCAAATACACCTTCCCGGGTAGCTGCAAAAGTATTGGGATTGATAGCGATCGTATTCTTATCCGTGATACCCACTCCGGCATCATCCGGGATGAACGCCAGTCCAGCTCGCTGCCCAACAGCGAAGATAACTGTGTCACATTCCAGAAAGTGTTTTGATTCTGGAACCGGGACCGGTTTTGGACGGCCAGATTTGTCAACCGTCCCGGGCTCTGTATCAACACACCACATTCCAGACAATTTATCACCGCTGCCACTAATTATTTCTGTGGGGTTAGTCTGAAAATGGAATTCAATTCCTTCTTCTTTTGCGTGCCGGATCTCTTCTTCACCGGCTGAGGAATCTTCTGCTCGGCGGCGATAGACCACATGTACTTCAGCATCCAGGCGCAGAGCAGTCCGGGCAACATCCATGGCTACATCACCAGCCCCAACCACAACGACCTTTTTCCCGAGATCCGGGAAAATGTCAAGACTGACATCACGTAAGAAGTTAGTGCTGACCAGTACGCCGGGTAGATTAGCGCCTGGGATTGGAGGGCGTACACCTTCATGAGCGCCGACTGCAATGAGAATCGCCTGGAAACCGCTTTTGAAGAGCTGATCCAGGTCATCTACCCTGTGGTTCAATTGCAGGTCCACTCCAAGATCGACGATATCCTGGACCTCACGATCGACAATTTCTGCAGGAAGTCTATATTCTGGCACACCGACTCTGAGCATACCGCCGGCAACAGGCAGGGATTCAAATATTGTGACAGGAAACCCGTCGTTGATGATGTCCTGTGCTGCGGTCAATCCACAGGGGCCGGCACCAATAATGGCCACTTTTTTATCGGGATAGAGGATCTCGACCGGCTCGATTTTTTCACGAGGGTTCTCATACACTTTATCCGTTACGTATCGTTTCAATGCTCTAATATCTATCGGTTCATCGACTTTGGATCGATTGCAGGCATCTTCACAACGGTGGTTGCAGATCCTTCCGCATATTCCCGGGAAGGGGTTATCCATTTTGATGACGCGGAGAGCATCATCCCAGCGGCCTTCCCGGATCAGGGCAATATAACCCTGGGCTCGCTGGCCTGTGGGGCAAGCATCCCGGCAGGGAGCAACTCCTGCTTTTTGTATTGCCAGGGCATTCGGTATGGCTTGGGGATATTCTTTGAAGACTGCAGTTCGTTGGATCAAATCTTCGTTGAAGACATCAGGCACGATTACTGGGCAGACCTCGACACAATCATTGCACGCTACGCATTTCTCTATATCGATATAGCGGGGTTCCTGCCAGATTTGGACTGAAAAATTCCCTTTCTGTCCAGAAATATGGTGAATAGTCCCATTCGTGATGATCTCAATATTTGGATGACGGCCGGTCTCAACCAATTTAGGGCTGATATTACACATGGCGCAGTCGTTCGTTGGAAAAGTTTTATCAAGTTGAGCCATCTTCCCGCCGATAGCGGTTTCTTTTTCTACCAGGTAAACCTTAAAACCCTGATCTGCCAGGTCAAGAGCGGATTGCATGCCGGAAATGCCACCGCCTACAACCAGGACAGAACCAACTTTTCCATTTGGATTAATTCTTATAGGGGCGGCAGTGTTAGGATCTATGGATGAGGAAGGAATGGAATTTTGTCCCATTAGTTTCACTCAACTTTTCAGAGTCTGATTTTAATCTTTGTTACTATCGATTGACGTCCATTCATTTCTGCGCATTTCAGGTGTGTTCAAGTTTCGTGGAATTTGAACGGAAAATAAA